>Ga0316604_10000344_pt1 | contig 61986 bp, 21 predicted proteins | sample OWC_soil_day20_C_FD_207650 | JGI IMG/M metagenome (GOLD analysis project Ga0316604, IMG submission 207650) | Wetland soil microbial communities from Old Woman Creek delta, Ohio, United States - OWC_soil_day20_CT | ecosystem: Environmental > Terrestrial > Soil > Wetlands | place: USA: Ohio...
GTAAAACTTCCCTGATTTACCACATTGATAACCGCCATATGATAGAGTTGGTTAGGCCGATAAAATTCAGTGAAAAGAGGCGTTTTCAGCCATTTGGCATAATTAGGATGATCAAACCTGCGTTCGGTAGGGAGTATGCTTGCAGTAGAAAATAAATAGTTTAAATGAAAGTCTTGCTTTTCATACGTCTTTTTATAGTTTTGGAATATTTTAGGGTCAGTATCTAATAAATTTCCACTGATTATAGTACAAGTTACCGGATCGGGATGAAAATAGCCGCCATTATCGTATACAACTAATTCTCGTAAAGTGCGTAACAGGGTAGTTTCAAAAACATTGATATCCCTACATTCACGTATTGTTAAAACAATTTTATTAAAGCGTGTCAGTTCAGTTTCGGAAATATGCATAGGAAGAGCCACCTTCAATTGTTTGCTATAGGTCAGTAAAATCCTATTTATTACATTTTCGCAGTAATTTAAATAATCCCTTCTAAACCCTTTTGATTGGGAATGGACTGTTTTGGAGTAAAGAATGTTGGTTGAAATTCCACCGCAAAAATCGCCCATGTGGGTGATGGTGAAAGTTAAGCTGTTGTAGTACGATTAATTCTGGAGAATTTTATGGTAGATTATTATCTCTTTATGGTGCGCTTGATTTAATTAGATGATTTTAATTAGTTTATGATAAATTCGTGTAATGTTAAAGGAATGGGGTGGTTGGTACACATTACCCTGGATTTTTTGCGTTATTTACAAAAGGCTGGGTTTACTGGCGTAATAACGCTGTTTTCTTGTTTGTGCCGTTATATATGATGAAATGCAGAGAGTAAGGTGGGTAAGAACTTGGAGGTGAGGTAATTTACTATGCTAAAAGTAGTTATTGCCGATGATGATGCTTTCATGCGGCGGGTTTTAAAAGATGTTCTTGCGGAAAATTCTGGAGTAGACGTTATAGGCGAAGCGACGGATGGCCGGGAGATGGTTCAGCTGGTTGAAGAGCTGGAGCCGGAGGCTGTATTTTTGGATATTGATATGCCGGGAAGAAACGGCCTTGAGGCAGCCAGAGAAATTTTCGGTATAAACCCCAAGATTTTTATAGTTTTTGCTACTGGTTATAGTTGTTACGCACATCAGGCTTTTGAAGTTTATGCTTTTGATTATTTGGTAAAGCCCTTTGATAAGGAAAGGGTCCGGCGAACGATAAATCAAATTAAATTTTTTACAAGAGAAAGAGCCCGGGCGGAACTTTCGAAACGGGCAACATCGTTGCTAAAGGGAGTAAATCCTAAGCTAAAAGTCTTCTCCAATGAAAAAAGTATATTTGTCAATATTGCAGATATTATTTTAGTGACACGCTGTGAGCGAAAAACAATGATTTATGTAGTGGGAGACAGTGTGATCCAAACGAATGAGCCACTTCAGAGTTTGGAGGAACGATTAGAACGGTATGGTTTTTTTCGTTGTCACAAGGGTTTTATTATTAACCCGGACATGGTGCTGGAATTTTTCCCATGGGGTAATAAAACGTACTTGGTGAAGTTGGCCAATACTAAAGAAACCGCATTGATGACCTTGGAGCATGCTAAGGAGTTTCAAACGCAATATTGTATATAACAACTAACAACAAAAATAATTGTTGCCCTGGTGGAGGCCCCTTGGTAGAAAGGCAGTATGCAGCGATGTGTTGCCTTTCTACCAAGGGGTTATTATTATAGGGACTTTGTTGAAGAATGAAATTTGCATTTGAAATTCAAATGGTCAAATCGACTTTATAATCAAGCAAAAGGGGTTTTTCGACAATAAATATGGAAATATTCTAAAATATTTGATAAAACGTAAATAGAAAAAGGTATTTCGACAGCGGATTAGATCAAAAAATTCTCTTGAATTTTCATTGCGGAGGCGCGTGAAAGTATTGGGAGAACGTTATGTTTTCTTTGCGGTAGGGGTGGTTTTAAGCCCTTAATGGTTCGTTCATGCTGATTTTTAAGGGAGGTGAGCATTATCGAATGGTACGTATTGCGTACTTCTAGCGGTAAGGAGGACGCGGCTTTAACGATTTTGCGAAAAATAGGTTTTGATGTAGACTTTATTTATCCCCGGCGAAGAGTAAGCTGGCGGAAACAAGGACGGATCATTAACTTGGTAAGGCCTCTGTTTGAGGGGTATTTTTTTGTCGCTTGTCCTAAAGAAAAGATTACGGTATTTGACCAATTGCTAAGATTGAGTAATTTGAATATTGCTTGGTTGGTGTATAGTGCCGGAGCTTTGGTTCCAATTTATATGGAAGAAAGAGCATTACTTGAGAGGTTGATCGGAAGTGAGGGAATTGTTGATGTGAGTACGGTTAAGAAACAGAATGATCAACTGGAGATTGTAGACGGACCACTGGTGGGATTAGAAAATATCATAAAAAAGATATCGGGCAGAAAACGGCGGATAACCGTAGAAATCCCCGTGTTAGAAGAGAAGAGAGAGGTTGAACTTGAAGGAATTTTAGTTTAAATTAAGGAAGGACGATCAGAATGAATACAGTACATACGTCAAATTTATGGATTCCGTATCGGAGGCCGAGCAACAAAAGCTGCTTGCGTCTTTTTTGTTTTCCCTATGCGGGTGGCGGTGCTTCGGTTTTTCGTGAGTGGGTGGATTCTTTTCCAATGGAAATTGATGTTTGTCCCATCCAATATCCTGGAAGAGAAAAAAGAATGACGGAAGCACCGTTTACATTAATGGAACCATTGATTGACGCGTTGGTCAGCGGCTTGCAGTCTGAATTCAATATTCCGTTTGCTTTTTTTGGACATAGTTTAGGGGCTTTGATTAGTTTTGAATTGGTTCGGCGACTTCTAAAAAGAGGGGTTAGCCCTATTCATTTGTTTATTTCTGGTTATCGTGCGCCTGTAATTGCGAGAAGAAAGCCTCCCATGCATTTGTTGCCGGATGCTGAATTTGTGGAGCGGTTACGCGACTATAACGGTACTCCGGAGGCCGTGTTAGCAAACAGTGAACTTATGAGAGTACTACTGCCAACGCTTAGAGCAGATTTTGCGCTTCATGAAACCTATGTATATTCACCCGCTGTTCCGCTGAGCTGTCCAATTTCAGCTTACGGCGGAATGGAAGACCCTGAAGTGAAGTATAAAGATTTGATTTTATGGGAGGCGCAGACGATAGGCAATTTCAAAGTACATATGTTTCCGGGAAATCATTTTTATATTCATAACAACCGCAAAGAGTTAGCTAGTTCGATTATTAAAGATTTAACGGTTGATTATAGAAAATATAGTAATGCGTGTGAAAGTATATACACGGGTACGTGGAACTGATTAGACAGTCTATGCAATGTAAATATTTTTATTAGTTTAGCCTATATGTTATGAGGTGAGTTTAATTTGTTTAAAGGAAAGAGAATTCCGGTATTAGTGCAGATAACCGGCATGTATGGTGTAATTATCGTATTATTTGTTTTAACGACGGTACTATCCTTTTCCAATTCGACGATGATCGCAGATGAGGTTAAAAATGTTTCATCACATACTGTTCCCCGATTGATTTTGACTAAAGAGACGCATAATTCATTTGTTAATGCCTTGTTGAATATGCGGGGGTTTTTATTGTTTGGTGATAATACGGCGTATGAAGCTAATTACCGCAATGATATCGCACAAGCAATAAAGGAAGCAGAGAGCTACCGGCAGACTTCAGTAGAGAAGGATACCTTGGAGCAAAGTCAAAAATTGTTGCAAGAGCTAGAAGAGTACCAGGTGCTTGGGGACAAAATAATTAATGCGAAGAAGACCAATGCTTCAAATTTTAATGAGCTTACTACGCAGGGAAGAAGTTTGGTGGATGCGATTAATGCTGATTTTTCTAAATTATCGGCAATGCAAACGGCCTATTTTAATACTAAGACAACGTCGATGGTCAGCCATTTAAATGATGCGAAGATAAAAGTAGCGGTAACTTCAATAGTTATTTCTATTTTGAGTATGATAATAGCCTTTTTATATACTAAGCGGTTATTAAAACGTATTGCCGTTTTGAATGATGTTATAGAGCGAATCGGAGAACTGGATTTGACGCCTAGCCACTATAAGGTATCTATCAATGATGAATTTGGCGATATGTTACTACGTCTTGAGGAAACAAAAACCCATGTTTGTAATACTGTTGAACATGTGCAAGAATCGGCTTCCATATTAGCGGCTTCTTGCGAAGAATTGACGGCTACTACTGATGAATTCTCCCGGTCTACTGAAACTGTTTCAAAAAATGTAATTGATATTGCCGCAAGCTTGAGTGATTCTGCTGCAAATATTGTAAACGTTTCGACGACGATCGGGGAAGTTTCAGCAAGTGCGGAGGAATTAAGCGCGGGGACGGTACAAATTGACAAGAGTACACGGGAAGCGATGACAGAATCGGAAAGAGGAATGGAATTACTGGAAGACGTGGTAACCCAGAATGAAACTATTTCCAGTTCAATGGCCCAAATAGAAAGTGCGGCAGTTGCTTTGAATAAATCATCCGAGCAGATTAAGAAGATTGTTGAGGTAATTTCAAGTATTGCCGGACAGACGAATTTACTTGCTTTAAATGCTGCCATTGAGGCCGCGCGTGCCGGTGAAGCGGGAAAAGGTTTTGCCGTGGTTGCCGAAGAGGTTAGAAAACTTGCCGAACAATCCGAGAGTTCAACGCGGGAGATATCCTCGATCATTGGGACTATTAGTGACGAAATAAGTAGTATGACCGTTATATCAAATGTTGCGTTGATTGAAACAGAAAAGGGCAGGGAGCTTGCCGTTAATACTAAAAAAGGTTTTGAAAAGATTATTACTCAAATGGAAAATGTCAGTAAACGAATTAAAGAAATGGCGCAAGCTTCGGAAGAAATTGCTATGGGCACACAGGCTGCAGTTGAAAGTATTCAAACAGTAAGCGAAATTGCTTCGTTTAATTCAGGAAAAACTCAGACTGTGGCGGCTGCTACAGAGGAGCAAACGGCCAGTATGGGCGAAACGGCTAAGAATATCAGCGATTTGGCGAAGTTAGCCGTTAATATGAATGAAAACGTAAGTCATTTTAAAGTTTCGGCTTAACAGGGTTACGATGGTTCAACTACATACAAGAGCGTGCTGAGGTTAACGTCGTATGACGTTTTCTTTTTTTATTGTTTTTTATGAATATATTAGGCTGCGCCAGCAGCTTTAAGCGGGAGGTAGGTTTATGAAGACAATAGTTGCTGATCCTTTGGGAAAAATCTCATCATTGGTGGAACTTCTCCAGTATCGGGCGCTTCAACATCCGGAAAGGAGAGTCTATACATTCTTAGCGAACGGCGAAACGGAAGGCGGGCATTTAACTTATAAGGAACTGGATGTAAGAGCTAGAGCTGTTGGGGCTTTTTTGCAGGGACTCAATTTAGCGGGGGAGCGTGCTTTACTGATTTATCCTGCCGGTTTAGATTATATTATTGCTTTTATGGGATGCCTGTATGCCGGCGTTATTGCGGTACCAGCTTATCCGCCGAGGCTTAACCGTAATTTACTGAGGCTCCAGAATATTGTCAATGATTCCAATGCTAAGGCTGTTTTGACCACTTCAACTATTATTGCCAAGTTCGAGCATCTGATTGAGCAAACCCCGGGATTATCGGAAGTTGAGTGGTTAATGACAGACGAGATTAATACAGCCATGGCAAGCCGCTGGAACCAACCGGAAATAACGAAAAGTACCTTGGCTTTTCTTCAGTATACTTCCGGTTCGGTTGGAACTCCCAAGGGCGTTATGGTAAGCCACGGTAATGTTCTTAATAACGAAAAGTTTATGAAGACAGCCTTTGAACTTGATGAGGAGAGTACAATTGTTGGTTGGTTGCCAATTTATCATGATATGGGGTTGATGGGGAATGTGTTTCAAGCTCTTTATCTGGGAAGTACGTATGTGTTTATGTCACCGGTGGATTTTTTACAAAAGCCGTACCGGTGGCTGAAAGCAATCTCCGACTATAGGGGGGTATTTGGCGGCGGCCCTAATTTTGCCTATGAGTTGTGTGTTAATAAGATTACCGAAGAGCAAAAGGCTACCCTGAATTTAACCTCCTGGAAAAAGGCTTTTAACGGAGCTGAGCCGGTTCGTTATGAAACCATTGAGCGTTTTGCGTCGGCTTTTGCGTCGGCTGGATTTTGTCAGGAAGCGGCGTACCCTTGTTATGGGATGGCTGAAACTACTTTAATGATTTCCGGAGGCACTGCCAGTGAACCGCCTGTGTTTGGAAAGTTTAGCGCAGCGGAACTGGAGAAAAATGTTGTTTCTGCCAGTACCAGCGGCAAGGAAAGTATATTAGTAAGTTGTGGACATACCTGGCTGGATCATAAACTGATTATCGTTAATCCCGATGAATTAGTCCAGTGTCCGGATGATAAAGTAGGGGAAATTTGGGTTTCCGGGCCCAGTGTTGCTCAAGGGTATTGGAATAAGCCGGAGATTACAGAGAATACTTTCCGGGCTCACCTTAGTGACAGTGGTGAAGGACCTTTTTTGAGGACGGGCGATCTCGGCTTTATGCATGACGGTGAGCTTTTTGTTACTGGCCGTCTTAAGGATTTAATAATTATACGGGGGGCGAATCATTATCCCCAGGATATAGAGTTGACGGTAGAAGAGTGTCATAAGGCAATCCGGCCTGGTTGCTCTGCGGCATTTTCTTTGAATGTGGATGGCGAAGAATGTTTGGGGATTGTTGCAGAAATTGAACGGAAATACCGGCCACGCGGGGACAGAAATCAAGCAGGGCATAAAAACGGTCAAAATAATGTCTTGGAAGAAATCTATGCTGCAATTAGGCAGGCGGTGTTTCTTAATCACGAGCTTCAGGTAGAGAAAATATTGCTGCTTAGACCAGGCAGTATTCCTAAAACTTCAAGCGGCAAAATTCAGCGTCATGCCTGCCGTAATGGCTTAATGGACGGGACGTTGAGTGCGGAAGGAGGGCTGACGAATGGGTAAGGAACATCGAGGCGTAGAAGGGAGAAATAGGAAAGCTATAGACAACGGGAAGGAAAAATCAAGTCCGGAAATTGCAAGATGGCTATGTTCCCGGCTGGCTGAAAAGCTAAAGGTGGAACCTGATAAAATTGATATACGAGAACCTTTATATAATTATGGGCTGGATTCCGCCGAAGCGGTTACTATTACCGGAGAAATGGGGGAATGGTTAGGCCGGGAGATATCTCCAACCCTGGTGTGGGATTATCCTACGATTGAAGGTATTACCCGCTTTCTTGCTGATGGGGGAGAGGCCGCTGTTAAAAATCCGGCAAGCCCGAGTTGTGTTGGAGAGCCGATTGCTATTATCGGCATTGGCTGCCGCTTTCCCGGCGCGAAGGGGACTGAAGCTTTCTGGGATCTACTGAAAGAGGGCATTGATGCCATTACGGAAGCACCGCAGCAAACGCGCGTCCGGCCAGAAACAAAAGGATGGGGCGGGTATATTGGTGATATTGATGGATTTGATGCCCAATTCTTCGGTATTTCACCGAGGGAAGCCACCCAAATGGACCCGCAGCAACGGCTATTGCTGGAAGTAGCATGGGAGGCTCTGGAGGATGCCGGACAGGTGCCTGAACGCTTAGGCGGTCAGCCGGTAGGGGTATTTGTCGGCATTTCCGGTTACGATTATGGCGCAATGGTAAGAAATTATTCAAAAACGGATATTTATGGGGCTACCGGTAATGCGTTGAGTATTGCCGCTAATCGCATTTCTTATTTATTTAATTTTCAGGGGCCAAGTTTAGCTATTGATACGGCGTGTTCTTCGTCTTTGGTGGCGGTGCATCTGGCTTGTCAAAGTTTGCGAAACGGGGAGGCGGAGCTTGCTTTGGCGGGTGGCGTCAATCTTTTGCTGTCACCGGATATTACAGTGGCGTTTGATCAAGCGGGTATGTTGTCGCCTGACGGCAGGTGCAAGACCTTTGCCGCTGAGGCAAATGGCTATGTCCGGGGCGAAGGGGCGGGAGTCGTGGTGCTCAAGCCTTTAGCCAAGGCTATTCAGGATGGGGATTCGATTTATGCGTTAATTCCCGGTAGTGCGGTTAATCAGGATGGGCGCAGCAACGGGTTAACCGCGCCTAATGGACCGGCTCAGGAGGCGGTGCTTCGGGAAGCGTACCGGCGAGCCGGGGTTTCTCCCGGCAAGATTCAGTATATTGAAGCTCATGGTACTGGCACGGCGCTGGGCGATCCTATTGAGGCCAAGGCGATAGGAAATGTGCTGGCTGAAGATCGGGCGTCGGAGAACCGTTGTTTAATTGGTTCAGTTAAGACGAATATTGGACATCTGGAGGCGGCTGCGGGGATAGCCGGTGTGATTAAGGTTGCTTTAGCCTTGAAGCATCGGCAGATTCCAGCTAGTCTCCATTTTGACAAGCCAAACCCATATATTCCGTTCGTAAAGCTGCCTTTGTCGGTGCAAACGGAATTTGGACCCTGGCCGGATATGGCTTCTACGCTGTTGGCGGGGGTGAGCTCATTTGGGTTTGGAGGAACGAATGCCCATATAGTATTAGAGAGTTTTCAGGGTAGTAAGCTGAAAAAACGCAATATGACCGATTGTTTCCCGCGCGCAGAGCATCTTTTAGCTATTTCGGCATCGGATCAGAATGCGTTACGGTCCTTGGCGCAGTCGTATCGTGATTATATGAGCGGGGAAGGCAGCAGTATGTTGTTAAAGGATATATGCTATACTGCCGGAAGTCGTCGCAAACATCATAATTACCGTTTGGCGATGGTTGGCCATTCCGGGCAAGAGATGGTTGAATGCATAGATAGTTACCTGAGTGGAGAGGAACTGGCTGGTTATCAAGTCGGACAGAAGATTCACGGAAATTCTTCCAAACTGGTGTTTGTTTTTTCAGGGCAGGGGTCTCAATGGTGGGCAATGGGACGAGAACTGTTCCAAGAGGAACAGGTATTTAGGGAAGTAATTGAAGAATGCGATACATTATTTCGCCGCCATGCGGACTGGTCGTTGATTACCGAGTTAACAGCGAAAAATTCAGAGAGTCGCTTGGATCAAACGGAATTTGTCCAGCCGGCTCTCTTTGCGATACAAGTGGCTCTGGCTAAGTTATGGATGCTATGGGGAATTCAACCGGTAGCCGTTGTCGGTCATAGTATGGGGGAAGTTGCAGCGGCGTATGTTGCCGGAGCTTTGAGTCTTTCCGACGCAGTGCGGGTTATTTTTCATCGCAGCAGACTTATGCAAAGAACGACCGGTCAAGGGAAAACAGTAGCGGTTGAGCTTGGCTGGGATGAAGCAAAACTACTGTTTGACGGGTATGAAGATAAAATATCTATTGCATGTTATAACGGTCCAACATCGCTGGTTTTATCCGGGGAACCTGCTATCGTTGAAGAGATTATGGCAAGATTGGAACAAATGAACGTATTTTGTAAAGCCTTGCCTGTAGATTACGCTTTTCATAGTTATCAAATGGAACCATTAATGGATGAATTGGCAGCGTCTCTTCAGGGAGTACAGCCTCAATTCGCCGAACTTCCTATTTATTCAACGGTTTCAGGAAAGGTAATTAGTGGGCAGCAGCTTAACGCCGATTACTGGGTGAAAAATCTCCGGCAGTCTGTACTTTTTGCTACAGCGGTGGAGCATTTGGTGGAAGATGAGTACAATGTGTTTTTAGAGATAAGTCCACATCCTGTACTTGCAGGTGCAATTAGGCAAAGCCTGGGGAAGTTGGAAAAAGAGGGAGTCGTGCTACCCAGCTTGCGCAGGCAGGAAGCTGAGCGGTCTACCATGCTCAAGTCTTTGGGATGTCTTTATACAAGCGGATATTCAGTGAACTGGGATAATTTCTATCCTGAAGGCGGCAAGTGTGTGGTTTTGCCAAAATATCCTTGGCAACGGGAACCATACTGGTTTGAAGTGAGTGAGCATAAACCGGATTTTATGGTTTATGGTTCTACTGTTTCTGATACATTTGATCATTGGTTATATAAGATGGAGTGGCAGCTTAAAGAGTCAAAAAAAGAGGAGCAGATAGCTTCGGATTGCCGTGTTCAGGGGACTTGGCTAATTTTTTCCCAACGGGATGGTGTCGGTGAGTTGGCAGCTCAATGTCTGGAAAGCCAAGGAGAAAAGACAGTTGTGGTTTATCCGGGGGAAGCCTTCGAGTGTTTAGCAGAAGGCGTGTTCAGTATAAGTCCGGATCGGGAGAATCTTGACAGACTTTTACATACTGTTTTTGATTCTGAAGGGGATGGCTGCCGGGGGATATTGCATACATGGAGTATTGGCTCAGGGGATAATGAGAAGATAACTCAAGCCGACTTGGAAAAAACTCAAGTCATGGGCTGTCGACATGTTCTTGAATTAATCCAGGTTATCAGTAATTTGAAAAAAGATGCGATTCGAAACGGACTGCGGTTATGGCTTGTTACCAGAGGAAGTCAGCCTGTTCTTATGGATGGTGAAGCTGTCGATTTTACCCAGGCGCCTTTATGGGGTCTGGGGCGGACAATTGCTCTTGAAGAACAGGTGATGTGGGGCGGTTTGGTGGATTTGGACCCCCATATGTTAGATGAAAGTTCCGCCAAGATGTTGGTGGAAGATCTAATTGATTCGGGTGGAGAAGATCAGGTTGCCTATCGTCAGGGATTGCGTTTTACAGCCAGATTGAAACGGCATAGCCGGCTTGGAGAAAGAGATCATTTTTGTGGTTGGCAGGCAAACGGCACATATTTAATAACCGGTGGGCTTGGCGATTTAGGTTTAGCGGTTGCCCGATGGATGGTAAAGCAAGGGGCCAGAAGACTGATTTTAATGGGAAGAACCAAGCTGCCTCCGCGTAGTGTCTGGGAGAAAGTTTGTGAGAACAAAGATGGTTTGGCTGGTAAAATTGAAACTATTAAAGAATTGGAAGCAATGGGAGCCAATATTCATGTAGCCTCAGTGGATGTGACGGATGCAGAGCAATTGGAAAGTTTCCTTACCAATTTCCGTCAAGAAAGTTGGCCGCCGATTAGAGGGGTGGTTCATGCCGCAGGAACTGTGGATGATCAATTATTAGCGACATGCGATCCGGACGCCTTCTACGAAGTTTTAAGACCAAAAGTGGAGGGGGCCTGGCTGCTTCATCATCTACTGAAGGATGTACCTTTGGATTTCTTTGTTTTATTTTCGTCAAATTCGGTGCTGCTTAGTTCACCACGTTTGGGAAGTTATGCGGCGGCAAACGCCTTTTTAGACGCTTTGGCGCACTATCGGCGTGGTATTGGCTTGCCAGCGTTAAGCATTAACTGGGGGCCATGGGCTGAAATCGGAATGGCGGCGCGGTTTGATATATTGTCTTCGACTACCGGCATGGGTATTAAATCAATACCACCGGAAGATGGACTAGAGATACTGGATAATTTGCTTGGTAAGGATATAACGCAGATTGCGGTTATGGAAATGGATTGGGCACGCTGGAAGATGGTTTGTCAGCAGACAGGGGAAACCGGGCTGCTGGCGGATTTATTGCAAGCGGAAGGCCGTATGAGCGAAGCTGTGGGCAGCAGCGGAGGTCAAGACGCTTCTATTCGCAAGGAACTTATGTCTGCTGACCAGAGTGAGCGCTATAAGCTTCTGGAGAGATACCTTTCTGATCAGGCTGCAAAGGTGTTGCGGCTAGCTAAATCCAAACTGGATGTTGACGTATCGTTAACCAGTTTAGGGCTTGATTCCATTATGGCCGTCGAGCTAAAAAACAGAATTGAAAAAGCACTGGATGTAATTGTTCCGATGGTAAATTTCTTACAAGGACCCAGTATTACGGATCTGGCTGCTCAAATCCAAGAGTTACTGACGTTAGAGGCTGAGATTGCGCTTATTCCTGTAGCTCTTGAGCAGGAAGTTTATCCGGTGTCATCGGCGCAAAAGCGAATGTTTATTCTAAATCAGTTCGAGGTAAACGAAACTGCCTACAATAATACCGTGGCATTTATGGTAGAAGGCGCTCTGGATGTACAGCGATTTGATGCTGCTCTTAAGTCGCTCATCCGGCGGCATGAAACCTTGCGGACTTCCTTTGAGATTATTGACGGTGAAACGGTACAAAGGATTCATGGGTCGATTGAGTTTTCCATTGACTTTATTCATGGAACTGAAGAAGACATACCGGAGATTATTCAATCCTTTGTGCGTCCTTTTGATCTAAGCAAAGCGCCGCTTTTTAGAGTAGGGCTGGTTGAATTGACCGAAAGCCAAAATATGGTGGTGTTTGACATGCACCATATTATATCAGATGGCGTGACGGCAGCTATTTTTATAAAAGAGTTGGCAAGTTTATACGAAGGCCAGGAATTACCAGCGCTCAGAATACAATACAAGGATTTCGCCGTTTGGCAAAATAGTTTGTTCCTGACGGAGGCTTTAAAGAGGCAGGAAGAATATTGGCTGCAAAATTTTGGGGGAGAATTGCCGGTTTTAAATTTGCCGAATGATTATCCAAGGCCGCCTGTTAGAAGTTTTGAGGGAGCGGTGCAACAGTTTTCCCTGGATGAAAAATTGACGGAAGAACTAAACAAATTTGCCAGGGAAACGGGCACGACTTTGTATATGGTGCTGTTGGCGGCGTATAATGTCGTACTGACCAAGTATACCGGACAGGAAGACATTGTCGTTGGCTCGCCGATTGCGGGACGCCAGTACGCTGATTTGCATAATATTATAGGTGTATTTATTAATACACTGGCCATGCGAAACTATCCGGAAAAAGATAAGAGTTTCTTGGAGTTTCTGCAAGGAGTCAAAGAAAATGCTCTTTCGGCCTATGAACATCAGGATTATCAATTTGAAGAACTGGTGGATAAACTGGATATACCGAGAGATCTCAGCCGCAATCCGCTGTTTGATACCATGTTCGCCTTACAAAGCGTGGATATGGCGGAACTGACAATGGGTAGTTTGAAATTTTCACGCTATGATTTTTTCAATAAGATTGCAAAGTTTGATCTGACTGTAGAAGCGATAGAAAGAAACAACCGACTGGATTTCACGCTGGAGTATGATACTCAACTGTTTATGCAAGAAACGGTGGAAAGACTGAAAGGACATCTTGAAACCGTTCTGAGGATGGTTGTAGAACAACCGAAAATTAAGCTGGCAGATATAGAGCTCATATCTGAAACAGAGAAAAAGCAAATGCTTGTTGATTTTAATAATACGAAAACAGAGTATCCGAAGGATAAGACTATTCAGGAATTATTTGAAGAACAGGTTGCAAAAAATCCGGATCATATTGCAGTAGTATTTAAAGAACAGCAGCTTACCTATCAAGAACTAAATGACAAAAGCAACAAACTTGCGTTGGCGCTAAGAAACAAGGGTGTAAAGGCCGGTAGGATTGTAGGTATGCTAGTAGAACGTTCGCCGGAAATGATCATCGGAATTATGGGGATATTGAAGGCCGGTGGAGCGTATTTGCCAATGGATCCGGAGTATCCGGAGAATAGAATCGGCTACATGCTGGAAGACAGCGGGACTGACATTTTGCTGACGCAACGGCATCTGATGCAAGGAATCGCTTATTCCGGAGAAATTATTGCCATAGACGCTCCGGAATTATACCAGGGCGAGGTTGTCAATCCAATACAAGAAAATACCGCGCAGGATTTAGCCTATATAATCTATACCTCAGGATCGACAGGTAAACCGAAAGGCAATCTGACGATGCATCACAATGTTGTCCGTGTGGTAAAGGATACTAATTATATTGAAATCACCGACCGCGATGTATTACTGCAATTGTCAAACTACGCCTTTGACGGGTCGGTATTTGATATCTATGGTGCACTTCTAAACGGAGCTAAACTTGTGCTGGTAGATAAGGAAACTGTGTTGGATATGGGCTGTTTAGCCAAGGTAATCGAACAAGAAAAAGTAACCGTTTTCTTTATTACTACCGCTCTGTTCAATACGTTAGTGGATGTAAATATCGAATGCCTAAAAAATACAAGAAAAGTGCTGTTCGGGGGAGAAGCAAGTTCGATAAGGCATGTAAACAAGGCTTTCAATTATCTGGGGAACGGCAGAATACTGAATGTTTATGGCCCGACGGAAACGACTGTTTTTGCGACCTATTATGAGGTAAAGCATAGTGTTCCCGGCAATGGTAGTTTACCAATTGGAGTTCCGATAGCGAATACTGCGGTTTATATATTGGACCAGGGCGGAAACTTACAGCCTGTCGGTGCGCCGGGAGAACTGTGCATAGCCGGAGACGGCTTAGCCAGGGGGTATCTAAACAGACCGGAACTGACAGCCGAGAAGTTTGTCGCCAATCCCTTCGCACCGGGAGAAAGAATGTACAGGACGGGCGATCTTGCCAAATGGCTGCCGGACGGAAATATTGAGTTCTTAGGCCGGATGGATCACCAGGTAAAAATCAGGGGGTTCCGAATTGAACTGGGTGAGATCGAAGCCGAGCTCCTGAAGTATCCGGCTATAAAAGAAGCATGCGTGGTTGCAAAGGATGACCTAGCCGGACAGAAGTATCTCTGTGCGTATATAGCAGCCGAAGAAGCGCTTGATTTTACACAGCTTAGAGAGCATTTAAGAAAGCCGCTGCCAGATTATATGGTACCGGCAAGTTTTGTTCAGCTTGGAAAGCTGCCGCTTACGCCGAATGGGAAGATTGACCGGAAGGCGCTGCCAGAGCCGGAGGGAAGAGCGAGCCTAGCCGCGGAATATGTAGCGCCAAGTAATGAAACGGAAGAAAAGCTGGTGCGGATTTGGCAGGAGGTTTTAGGCGTTGAGAGGATTGGAATCGAAGACAACTTCTTTGAACTCGGAGGCCAATCGTTAAAGGCGATAACTCTTGCCGCTAAAATCCATAAAACCTTTGGGGTTGAAGTATCGCTGCAGGAAGTATTTAAGGCGCAAACCGTTAAAGCACTTAGCAGAATCATTGATAGCTTACAGGAAACGGATTATATAGCTATAGAACCGGTAGCTGAAGCGGAATACTATCCGGTATCATCGGCGCAAAAACGGATGTTTATCCTGAATCAGTTCGAAACTGGCGATACTGCCTACAATATGCCTGCGGCGTTTAAGGTAGAGGGCTCTTTAGATAAGGTGCGGTTCGAAACTGCATGGGGAAAACTAATCCAGCGCCACGAAGCGTTAAGAACTTCTTTTGAATTCATTAACGGGGAACCTGTACAAAGAGTTCACGAGACAGTCGAATTTAACATCGGCCAACTCCAAGGGACGGAAGAAGATGTACCTAGTCTTTTCCAAAGCTTTGTGCGTTCCTTTGATCTAAGTAAAGCGCCTCTGTTTCGGGTTAAGCTGGTTGAAATAGCCGAAGATCAGTATGTGGTGCTCTTTGATATGCATCATATTATATCCGACGGTGTATCCATGGAGATCTTAGTCAAAGAATTGACAAGGCTGTATGAAGGGCAGGAACTGGAGAAACTAAGGATTCAGTACAAAGATTTTTCGGCTTGGCAAAATAAATTGCTGACAACAGAGCGTTTTAAGCAGCAGGAGGAATACTGGCTGCGGACTTTTGCCGGAGAATTGCCGGTATTAAGTTTGCCGAGTGATTACTCAAGGCCGTCGGTTCGAAGCTTTGAGGGCGACGAGTTAGAATTTACGCTAAGCGAAGAATTGACGGACAAACTCAACAAACTGGCGGGGCAAACAGGCACCACCATGTATATGGTGCTGTTGGCGGCGTATACTACCCTGTTGTCCAAGTACAGCGGTCAGGAAGACATTATTGTCGGGTCGCCTATTGCCGGTAGGCCGCATGCCGATTTGGAGAAGGTAGTTGGTATGTTTGTCAATACCTTGGCAATGCGGAACTATCCGTCAGGAGATAAACAGTTTACCGAGTTTTTGCAGGAGGTCAAAGAAAATGCTCTTTCGGCCTATGAACATCAGGATTACCAGTTCGAAGAACTGGTGGACAAACTGGACATACCCAGGGACTTAAGTAGGAATCCGTTGTTTAGTACACTATTTACCCTGCAGAATATGGATATAGGTGTACTGGAAATAGGTGACCTAAAGTTCTCAGCGTATGAACTGGACAATAATACAGCAAAATTTGATCTGACTTTACGGGCCATCGAAAAAAATAACCGGTTACACTTTACATGGGAGTACTATAGCAAGCTTTTTAAGAAAGAGACGGTTGAACGGTTTGGGCAGCATTTTGTTAACGCGTTAATGAGCATCGTAGAACAACCTGAAGCCAAATTGAAGGAAATCGCATTACTGACCGAAATCGAAAGAAACCGGATATTGATTGGATTAAATAATACGGAAGTTGACTATCCCGATACGACAATCCAAGAATTATTCGCCTTGCAGGTAAAAAGGAACCCGGATAGTATTGCTGTGACTTTTAATAAGCAGCAGCTAACTTACCGGAAATTAAACTATAGAGCCAACCAAATTGCAAGAGTGCTAAGGAATAAAGGTGTACAACCAAACTGTATTGTTGGCATAATGGCAAAGCGCTCGTTGGAAATGATCGTAGGAATCATGGGGATATTGAAAGCCGGCGGGGCTTATTTGCCGATTGATCCTGAGTATGGGCAAGAAAGAATAGCTTATATGCTCGAAAATAGTCAAGCTGAGATCCTGCTTACTCAAAGCGACAGTATTCAAAAAGCACCTACAAATATAGATGTGATTGATTTTGCCGATTCAAGTATCAGGTGTGAGAAAGGTTCAAACCTCGATCCTCTGGACCAGCCGGCAGATTTGGCCTATGTAATCTATACATCGGGAACCACCGGACAACCCAAAGGAGTAATGATTGAAAACCGTAATGTGGTAAATCTGGTTTATAGTTTACAGGAGCGCATATATTGCAATTATGGTTCTTCGGGTCTGAATGTAGCATTATTATCCCCGTATGTATTTGATGCTTCCGTTAAGCAGATATTTCCAGCTCTTTTAGGCGGGCATAATTTATGCATCGTGCCGGAGGAAGTCCGTTTTGATCGAAGCGGTTTATTGGATTTTTACCAAAAGAATAAAATAGATATCTCTGATGGGACACCAGCCCATATTAGAGTGTTAAATTCTATTTTCCGAAAGGAGGAAAGTTTAAACGTAAAAGAGTTTTTGATAGGCGGGGAAGCGCTGCCTGCTGCTTTGGTGGAAGAATTCCGCAATAATTTCAAGAACAGCAGAATTCATGTTACTAATGTTTACGGACCCACCGAGTGTTGTGATGTGGCAACCATCTATAAAGTTGGCTACGGAGAAACTTATGCCGGAAATATTGTACCTATCGGACAGCGTCTTCCGAATGTTAAAATCTATATTTTGGGAAAATCTTTGGGGGTTCTTCCGATTAACGCTGTGGGTGAGGTCTATATTGGTGGTAAGGGCGTTGGCAGGGGATATCTAAATAATCCGGAACTGACAGCCGAGAAGTTTGTTGAAAATCCGTTTATAAAAGGCGAGAGGATGTACCGGACCGGGGACTTGGGACGACAATTATCGGATGGAACTCTAGAGTTCTTTGGACGGGAAGACCATCAAGTAAAGATTCGAGGTTTTAGAATCGAACTCGGTGAAATTGAAGCGAAGCTTTTGGAGCACGAGAAAGTAAAAGAAACTATTGTTATTGCAAGAGAAGAGACAAGCGGCAATAAGTATCTCTGTGCTTATTTCGTAGCAGAAGAAGCGCTGAAAGCAAAAGAACTACGGCAACATTTAAGCAAAGCATTGCCGGAATATATGATACCGTCCTACTTCGTTCAGCTTGAGAAGCTGCCACTTACCTTGAATGGTAAGATTGACAGGAAAGTGCTGCCCAAGCCGGAGGGAAGAATCAATACAGGAGTGGAGTATATAGCGCCGCGAAATGAAGCGGAGGAAAAACTGACGCAGATTTGGCAGGATGTTTTAGGTGTTGAAAAGGTCGGAATTGAGGATAACTTTTTTGAACTTGGCGGTCATTCATTAAAAGCGATAAATCTTGTTGCTAAAATCCATAAAGCCTTTGGTGCTGAAGTACCATTACAGGGGGTTTTTAAGGCCCAAACGATAAAAGAACTAGTAAAAATAATAGAAGACACGGTAATAACGGATTATGCCGAGATCGAACCAATCGTAAAGGCGGAATATTATCCGGTATCGTCGGCGCAAAAGAGAATGTTTATTTTGGATCAATTCAAGGCAAGTGATACCGCATATAACATGCCGGCCGTACTTAAAGTAGAGGGGGCCTTAGAAAAACAACGGTTTGAAAATGCATGGAGAGAACTTATTAAACGGCATGAAACGCTGCGGACCTCCTTTGAGGTTATCGAGGGTGAGCCTGTTCAAAAAATCCACGATCAGCCTGACTTTGCTATGGACTTAATTCAAGGGGCAGAAGAGGATATAACGGACATCGTTAACGCCTTTGTGCGTCCCTTTGATTTAGGAAAAGCACCGCTTCTTAGAGTGGGGCTGGTCGAAGTAGCTGAAACGGAGCATATGGTATTATTTGATATGCATCATATAATATCTGATGGTGTATCCATGAGGATTTTAGCCAAGGAACTTGCCAGAATATACGAAGGTCAGGAATTACCTGAAGTCAGGATTCAATACAAGGATTTCTCTGCTTGGCAGAATAGTGTGTTTAAAACGGAGGCTTTTAAGAAACAAGAAGAATATTGGTTAAAAACATTTAGCGGTGAGATTCCCGTACTAAATCTGCCGAGTGACTATCCCCGGCCGGTGGTTAGAAGTTTTAACGGAAATCGTCTGAGCTTCACAGTAGGGGAAGAGGTAACGGCGGCGTTAAATAAACTGGCGGGACAAACCGGCGCGACACTGTATATGGTGCTGCTGGCGGCGTATAATGTTATGCTGGCTAAATATAGCGGTCAGGAAGATATTGTTGTCGGGTCGCCGATTGCCGGTAGAGCGCATGCGGATTTAGAAGGTATTATCGGGATGTTTGTTAATACATTGGCCATGCGAAACTATCCGGAAAAGGATAAAAGTTTTCGGGAGTTTTTACAGGAGGTTAAAGAAAATGCGCTGTCAGCCTATGAGCACCAGGATTATCAGTTTGAAGAACTGGTGGATAGACTGGATATACCGAGGAATTTGAGCAGGAATCCACTGTTTGACACCATGTTTGTGTTACAAAATACGGATACCATAGCGATGGAATTTAAAGGCTTGAAATTTTCCAGCTATGAGTTAGACAGCAAGGTTGCGAAATTTGATTTAACGTTAGAGGCGGTGGAAAGGAACAACCGTCTGGAGTTTACGCTGGAGTATGACACTAAACTTTTTAAACAGGAAACGGCGGAAAGATTAGGCAGGCATTTTACTAATGTATTAACCGGCATTGTAGAACAGCCAGGGATCAAGCTGGGAGATATCGGGCTAATGTCCGAAGTGGAAAAGAGCCAAATCCTTATTACTTTTAACAATACAAAAACGGCCTATCCCAAAGATAAGACGGTACAGGAGCTTTTTGAAGAGCAAGTAGTGAAAAATCCGGACCGGATTGCTGTGGTATTGGGAGAGCGGCAGCTTACGTATAAAGAGCTTGATGCTAAAGCCAACCAACTGGCGCGAGTGCTAAGAAATAAGGGTGTAGCGTCGCCTGGTGTTGTGGGGATTTTGGCCGAGCGGTCACCGGAATTGATTACTGGGATTTTGGGTATTTTGAAGGCCGGAGGAACTTATCTGCCGATTGATCCGGAATATCCGGAGGATCGAATCAGCTATATGTTGAGCGACAGCCATAGCAGAATCATATTAACACAGTGGCACTTAGCCGATAAAGCTGTTTTTCCCGGTGAAATCATCTGTTTAGATGATCCCGGTCTATACGCAGGGGACGAATCCAACCTGTTTTTAGAGCATAATCCGCGAGATTTAGCCTATGTGATTTATACATCGGGATCGACAGGTAAACCGAAAGGGGTTGAAATTGAGCATACCAGTCTGGTTAACCTGGTAACCTGGCACCAACGCGTATACAACGTTAATGCCGAAGACCGGGCCACGCTGCTGGCGGGTCAGGCTTTTGACGCTGCGGTGTGGGAAATATGGCCGTATTTGACTTCAGGCGCCGGATTATACATTCCTGATAATAGAACCAGAGCTTTTACCGCCGGGTTAATAAAATGGCTTAGAGACAATGCGATTACTATAAGCTTCATGCCGACGCCAATGGCCGAAGCGCTCATGAGCGAAGAGTGGCCGCAGGAAATGGCGCTTCGGGCGCTATTAACCGGCGGGGATAAATTGCATTGCCGACCTAAGAATCTTCCGTTTACGCTGGTTAACCACTATGGTCCAACTGAAAGTACGGTTGTTGCCACTTGGGGGACTGTCAGCCCGGATGAGCCTGGTGAAGCCCTTCCTTCGATAGGGCAGCCGGTGGATAACACAAGAATTTATATTTTGGACAAAAACAATAACTTGCAGCCTGTCGGTGTGTCGGGGGAACTGTGCATAGCCGGAGAGGGCTTAGCTAGGGGGTATTTGAACAGACCGGAACTGACGGCCGAGAAGTTTGTCGCCAATCCCTTCGCGCCGGGAGAAAGAATGTATAGGACGGGCGATCTTGCCAAATGGCTACCGGATGGAAATATTGAGTTCTTAGGCCGGATGGATCACCAGGTAAAAATCAGGGGGTTCCGAATTGAGCTGGGTGAGATCGAAGCCGAACTCCTGAAGTATCCGGCTATAAAAGAAGCATGCGTGATTGCAAAGGATGATCTAGCCGGTCAGAAGTATCTCTGTGCGTATATAGCAGCCGAAGAAGCGCTTGATTTTACGCAGCTTAGAGAGCATTTAAGAAAGCCGCTGCCAGATTATATGGTACCGGCAAGTTTTGTTCAGCTTGGGAAGCTGCCGCTTACGCCGAATGGGAAGATTGACCGGAAGGCGCTGCCTGAGCCGGAGGGAAGAACGAGCCTAGCCGCGGAATATGTAGCGCCAAGTAATGAAACGGAAGAAAAGCTAGTGCGGATTTGGCAGGAGGTTTTAGGTGTTGAGAGGATTGGAATCGAAGACAACTTCTTTGAACTCGGCGGACAATCGTTAAAGGCGATAACTCTTGCCGCTAAAATCCATAAAACCTTTGGGGTTGAAGTATCGCTGCAGGAAGTATTTAAGGCGCAAACCGTTAAAGCACTTAGCAGAATCATTGATAGCTTACAGGAAACGGATTATATAGCTATAGAAGCGGTGGCTGAAGCGGAATACTATCCGGTATCATCGGCGCAAAAACGGATGTTTATCCTGAATCAGTTCGAAAATGGCGATACTGCCTACAATATGCCTGCGGCGTTTAAGGTAGAGGGGCATTTAGACACAGGGAGATTTTCGGATTGTTTAAACAAACTCCTTCAGCGACATGAAACACTACGGACTTCTTTTGAATTAATTGATGGGGAACCTGTACAAAGGGTTCATGAAGCGGTTGAGTTTGCTATTGACATGGGTCAAGGGAGTGAACAAGAAATATCGGACATTCTCCAATCCTTTGTGCGTCCTTTTGATCTAAGTAAAGCGCCTCTGTTTCGCGTTAAGCTGGTCGAAATAGCTGAAAATCAGTATGTGGTGCTCTTTGATATGCACCATATCATATCTGATGGTGTAACAATGGGAATCTTAGTGGAAGAATTGGCCAAGCTGTATGAAGGGCAGGAACTGGCGAAACTAAGGATTCAGTACAAAGATTTTTCGGCTTGGCAAAATAACCTGATGACAACGGAGCGTTTTAAACAGCAGGAGGAATATTGGCTGCAAACTTTTGCCGGAGAGTTACCGATACTAAGTTTGCCGGGCGATTACTCAAGGCCGCCGGTTCGGAGCTTTGAAGGCGACCGGTTGGAGTTTGCACTAAGCGAAGAGTTGACGGAGAAACTAAACAACCTGGCGGGGCAAACCGGTGCCACCATGTATATGGTGCTATTGGCGGCGTATACTGCCCTGTTGTCCAAGTATAGCGGTCAGGAAGACATTATTGTCGGGTCGCCGATCGCCGGCAGACCGCATGCTGATTTGGAGAAGGTAATTGGCATGTTTGTCAATACCTTGGCAATGAGAAATTACCCGGCGAGAGATAAACGGTTTACCGAGTTTTTACAAGAGGTCAAAGAAAATGCTCTTTTGGCCTATGAACATCAGGAGTACCAGTTTGAAGAACTGGTGGACAAGCTGGACATACCACGAGATTTAAGTAGAAATCCGCTGTTTGATACCTTGTTTGTACTGCAAGATATAGATACAACCAGGCTGAGAATGGGTGATTTAAGCTTAACAATGTATCCATTTGATAATAAAACGGCTAAATTTGATATGGTATGTCAGGCAATTGCAAGAAATAAACGGTTGGAATTTACACTGGAGTATTGCAGTAAACTGTTTAAAAAAGAAACGATTGAGCGGTTTAGTCATCATTTTATTACTGTACTAACTAGCATAGTAGAGAAACCGGAAGTAAGACTGGCGGAACTTACGCTGCTTACAGAAACGGAAATAAGACAGATTTTAGTTGATTTTAATAACACAAATATTGTCTATGCCAGCAGCACAATACAGGAATTATTTGAAGACCAGGCCCGGAAGAACCCGGAAAACATTGCTGTAGCTTATGATGGATATCAGCTTACTTATAATGAGTTGGATAAGAAAGCGAACCAACTTGCGCAACTACTAAGAACTTGTGGAGTACAAGAAAACAGCATTGTAGGGATTTTGGCCGAACGTTCGCCGGAAATGATTATCGGAATGGTGGGAATATTGAAAGCTGGCGGAGCTTATCTACCGATTGATCCGGAATATCCGGCGGAAAGAATCAGTTATATGCTGGAAGACAGTGGTACTAAGATGCTATTAACCCAAAAGCACTTGGCGGATAAATCGCTTTTCTCTGGTGAAATTATCTGCTTAGATGACCCTGATATTTACGCAGGAGACGGTTCTGGCTTATTCCTAAAGCACAATCCGCGAAATTTGGCTTATGTGATCTATACATCAGGCTCGACGGGTAAACCCAAAGGGGTTGAAATTGAACATGCCAGTCTGGTAAATCTGGTAAGCTGGCATCAGCGCGTGTATAACATTACTGCCAGTGACCGGGCAACTTTGCTGGCGGGCCAGGCATTTGACGCTTCTGTTTGGGAGATTTGGCCATACCTGACCGCCGGTGCCGGGTTGTATATTCCCGTCAGCGAAACCAGAGCATCAACAACTAGACTTATTAATTGGTTTAAAGACAATTTGATTACTATTGCATTTATGCCGACTCCTATGGCCGAAATGCTATTGACTGAAGACTGGCCGTCTCCAATGTCGCTCCGGGCGTTGTTAACCGGCGGGGATAAGCTGCATCGTCGGCCTCAAAAAATTCCCTTTGCATTGGTCAATCATTATGGCCCAACGGAAAGTACGGTTGTTGCCACAGCAGGCGCTGTCAGTGAGGATGAGCCTGAAGATATGCTGCCATCTATCGGACGGCCCGTGGACAACACCCGAATTTATATTGTTGATAGAAACAATAATTTACAGCCTGTCGGTGTGGTCGGTGAATTGTGCATAGCGGGAGCCGGGTTAGCCAGAGGTTATTTAAACAGACCTGAATTGACGGCAGAGAAGTTTGTTGCCGATCCCTTTGTGCAGGGAGAAAGGATGTACCGGACGGGTGACCTTGCCAGGTGGCTGACAGACGGCAATATTGAATTTTTAGGCCGGATAGATCAGCAAGTGAAAATTAGAGGTTTCCGTATAGAATTAGGAGAAATTGAGGCCTGCCTGTTAACCTATCCGGCTGTAAAAGAAGCTTCAGTTCTTGTTAAAGATGATGTAATCGGCAATAAATATTTATGTGCGTATATCGCGGCAGAAGAGAAACTTACCCCTGCAGAGCTTCGGGAACATTTAGCACCCATGCTGCCTGACTATATGCTTCCGGCAAGTTTTGTCCAGCTTGATAAGTTGCCGCTTACGCCCAATGGAAAGATTGACCGGAAGGCACTGCCGGAACCGGAGATGATAAGCACCGGACATGAATATGTAGCGCCGCGGAACGAAACGGAAGAAAAGTTGGTGCGAATCTGGCAAGCAGTTTTAGGCGTGGAAAAGGTAGGAATTGAAGATAACTTCTTTGAGCTTGGCGGTCATTCATTGAAAGCGATGAACCTTGCCGCTAAGATTCATAAAGATTTCGGAATGGAAGTGCCGCTACAGGAACTATTTAAAGCTCAGACGATTAAGAAGTTGACAGAGTTTATGGGAGGCGTAACAGAAGGTAATTACGTCGCAATTGAACCTGTACTTGAACAGGATTACTATCCGGTGTCTTCGGCACAAAAGAGGATGTTTATTCTAAATCAGTATGAGAATACCCAGACCGCTTATAATATGCCAGCGATGCTTAAGATCGAAGGGAAATTAGATAAAGCGAGATTTGAGGAGGTATGGAAAAAATTAATTCAGCGCCATGAAACGCTGCGGTCGTCCTTTGAACTATATGGCGGTGAGCCGGTACAAAGAGTGCACCGGGAGGTTGATTTTTCTGTTGCCTTCATCCAGGGGACCGAATCTTACAAGGCCAATATTATTCAAGCTTTTGTATGCCCCTTTGATTTAAGTAAAGCCCCTCTTATTCGGGTGAATTTGGTGGAAATGGATCAAAACAACCACCTGTTATTATTTGATATGCACCATATTATATCAGATGGTGTATCAATAGGGATTTTAGTAAAGGAAATGTCAAGTCTGTATGAAGACCAGGAATTGCCGGAGCTAAAGATCCAATACAAAGATTTTTCAGCTTGGCAAAATGCTATGTTCAAGAGCAAAGCCTTTAAAGAGAAAGAAGCCTATTGGTTAAAGGTTTTTGAGGGTGAAATACCTGTGCTTAATATGCCAAGTGATTATTCAAGACCGCCGGTTAGAAGTTTTGAGGGAAACCGGGCAAGTTTCATTGTGGGTGGGGATTTGACAGGAAAACTAAACGAAATTGCCGGTCAAACCGATGCCACACTATATATGGTGCTGCTGGCGGCATATAATATTTTATTGGCCAAACATACCGGACAGGAAGACATTGTTGTGGGGACGCCGATTGCCGGTCGGCAGCACGCGGATTTAGAAAACATTGTTGGTATATTTGTTAATACTTTGGCGATGCGGAATTATCCGGCGGGTAACAAAAGTTTTAAAGAGTTTTTAAAAGAGGTTAAAGAAAATGCTCTCCAGGCTTATGAGAATCAGGACTATCAATTGGAAGAACTGGTGGATAAGCTGGATATGTCGCGAGACTTAAGCCGGAATCCGTTGTTTGATACCATGTTTGTACTGCAAAATATGGACATGGCATCGATGGAGATGGGTGGTTTAAAAATAGTACCGCTTGAAATGGATAATAAAACAACGAAAGTAGATGTAACTTTGTATGCGCTAGAAGGAAATAACGGTTTAGAGCTTATGTTAGAATATTGTACCAAGCTATTTACAGAAGAAACTGCAGTACGCTTATTAAAAGACTATTGCAAAATACTCAAAGAAATTACGGAGAATGACGACATAGTAATAAAAATGATTCCATTAGAAAAACAGTATAGTAAGCGCCGGGGAATTAAGCATAATGTAAAATTTAATCTGCAGGATCAGTTTGGTGAAGTTTAAGCTGATTCTTAAGTAAGAGGTCTAAATAATGCGGGGAGGGAAGTAACGTGTTGTTAGATAAACATTCTCAAAATATTGTTGTAGCAAGCGGAGAGTATCAGGAAGAAAAAGAATATTGGCTGGGCAAATTAAGCGGTGAAATATATTTCCATGGTTTTCCCGGTGACAAGGATCAGCAAGGATATACAAAAGCAATATTCAAACGTACATTGCCAAGTGAAGTATTTAATAAAATACTTCACTTGGGTAATGGTTCTGAATATGCTGCTTATGTGATTTTGCTATCAGGGATAAAATATTTGTTGTGCCGCTATAATGATAGTGGTGATGTAATAGTAGGTATGCCTGTATTTAAGCAAGCTCTGGATGATTTATATTTAAATAGTATGTTGCCGATTCGAAGTTCTATTGATAGGGAAGAAACTTTTAGCGATTTTATAATGAAAATAACAGATAGTATGATGGAAGCGGATAGTTATCAAAATTATCCGCTTGATAAAATTTATGAGCAGTTGCATTTGTGCTCTGACAGTGAGGCCGATTATAAAACTGTTGTTTTACTGGAAAACATTCACGAGAAAAAAATGATCAGGGACTTAGAAATAGATACGGTATTTTCATTTTTACTGACGAAAGAGTCTATAGAGCTTGTGGTGGAATATAATGCTAATATTTATACGGAGCAAATAATTAAGCAGGTAGTCAAGTACCTGTTTAATTATTTGCGGGAAGTTACGCAAAATCCACAAATAAAGTTATCAGATATAGAAATCTTATCTGAGGCTGAAAAGCAAGAAATACTTATTGATTTTAATAATACGGATGCCGACTATCCCAAAAACCAGACAATATATGAAGTTTTTGAGGCACAGGTGAAAAAAAGTCCGAATAACATGGCTGTGGTCTTTGGGAATCAGCGGCTTACCTATCAGGAGCTAAATAACAAAGCAAACCAATTGGCAAGGGTGTTAAGGAGTAAAGGCGTACAAGCCAATAGTATTGTGGGAATCATGGTGGAGCGTTCACTGGAAATGATTATCGGGATTATGGGAATCGTGAAGGCGGGGGGAGCCTATTTGCCGATAGCGCCTGATTATCCGGCGGAAAGAATAAACTATATGCTGGATGACAGTGGGACACAAATTCTCTTAACCCAGAACCGCTTTCTGAGTGAGGTTCCTTTTACAGGCCTGATGGTAGATTTAGAGGATGCAGGCTTATACTCCGGCGATTGCTCTAACCTGGAGATAGAGAATAATTCCCGTAATTTGGCCTATGTGATCTATACTTCCGGTTCAACCGGAAAACCTAAAGGGGCTATGATTGAACATTATTCTGTTATTAATAGAATAAATTGGATGCAAAAGTGCTATCCCCTTACAGAAGAAGACGTTATTCTGCAAAAAACCCCTTTTACTTTTGATGTATCTGTATGGGAAATTTTTTGGTGGTCGTTTATTGGTGCAAGTGTGTGTATGTTAAAACCAGGCGGAGAAAAGGAACCGGAAGAAATTGTAGCGGCAATAGAGAAGGACAGAATAACAACTATGCATTTTGTTCCTTCGATGCTCACGGTTTTCTTGAATTATATTGATAACCGGATCAACTTTGATAGCATTGCAAGTCTGAAACAGGTATTTGCCAGCGGGGAAGCGCTTAATCCGGAACATGCCAATACGTTTAATAAGCTATTTGCCGGATATGATGCTAAATTGATAAATTTATATGGTCCAACGGAAGCTACCGTTGATGTATCGTATTTTAATTGTTCAACCGGAAAAGAGCTTCAAATTGTACCCATTGGTAAACCCATTGATAATATTAAGCTATATATAATAAATAAAAACAATAAGCTTCAGCCGGTTGGCATGGTCGGTGAACTTTGTATTGCAGGAGACGGCCTGGCCAGAGGCTATCTAAATAAGCCGGAGTTGACCGCTGAGAAGTTTGTGCAAAATCCGTTTATGTCTGGCGAAAAAATGTACCGGACAGGGGATCTTGCCCGCTGGCTTCCGGATGGTAATATTGAATTTTTAGGACGTATGGATCATCAGGTAAAAATTAGAGGTTTCCGAATAGAACTGGGAGAGATTGAAACCGAGCTATTAAAGCATCCGTCAATAAAAGAGACAATCGTCGTGGCTAGGGACGGTAATGATGGCGATAAATATCTTTGTGCCTATATTGTTGCGGAACGGGAGGTCACAATAGCAGAATTGCGGGAGCATTTATCCCGAACATTACCTGATTATATGCTGCCGCCTTATTTTGTTGAGCTGGAGAAAATGCCCTTAAATTCAAATGGAAAAGCAGACAGGAAAGCTCTTCCCGAACCCAAGGGTAATATTAATACCGGAGTCAATTATGTTGCTCCCAGAGACGAAACGGAAGAAATATTGGTGGAAGTATGGCAAACGGTTTTAAAGGCCGAAAGGGTGGGAATAAAAGATAACTTCTTCAGTTTGGGAGGAGACTCAATTAAAGCTATCCAAGTATTGGCCCGTTTGAGTCAGAAGGGATTAACCCTGGAAATGCGCGATTTATTTAAGCACCCGATTATTGAAGAACTGAGCGGTTATGTAACAATAGCGAATAAGAAAATTAGTCAGGAAATTGTTAAGGGTGAAGTAATATTTTCGCCTATGCAGAGCTGGTTATTTGAACAAAATTTTGCGGATAAGCATCACTTTAATCAAGCAGTTATGTTATATGGGAAACATGGGTTTGAAGAAAGTATTATCGAAAAAGTCTTTTCAAAAATTGTAGAACACCATGATGTATTGCGAACGGTTATTATGGATGGTGAAGGCGAGCCGGTTCAGTTTAACCGCGGTCTTGAAGAAAAAGCATATACAATAGAAACGGTAAATTTAATAGACAATGATAATTATGTGGAAATAATTGAAAAAGAAGCTGAGCGGATTCAAAAGAGCATCAATCTTACTACAGGTCCTTTGGCTAAATTAGGATTGTTTAAGACTAAAGCAGGCGATCATCTGCTGATTGTTATCCACCATTTGGTTGTTGACGGGGTATCCTGGAGAATCATTCTTCAGGATCTTTTTAGTGGGTATATTCAGGCACAAAACAATGAAGAAATAAAGTTTGCAGATAAGACGCACTCATTTCAAGAGTGGACGAATGGATTGGTTGATTACGCCAATAGCCGGGAAGTATTAAGTGAAATAGAGTATTGGCTAGGGCTTGAGAATACGAGTGTAAAATCGTTACCTAAAGACAAAACCGTAATGCGCAGATTCAGTGAAGATAATGAGCATGTGCAGCTAAAAATGACTAAGGAAGAAACTGATAAACTGCTTACTAAGGTAAATTCAGCCTATAATACCGAGGTGAATGATATTCTGCTTGCCGCGTTAGGGCTTACAGTTAATGACTGGGCTGGACAAGACAAGGTGCTAATCAATCTGGAAGGCCACGGCAGAGAAGAAATAATCAAAGGTATTGATATATCCCGGACTGTTGGCTGGTTTACTGCTCAGTATCCTGTAATGCTGGATATGAGCGGGGAACGGGATCTTGCGTACCGGATAAAATCTGTAAAGGAAAGTATGCGCCGGATTCCCAACAAAGGGATTGGATATGGAATTCTTAAATATCTGACTTCGCCTGAGCATAAAAAAGGCTTAAGGTTTACGGTGAAGCCGGAAATTAGCTTTAACTATCTCGGGCAGTTTGATGAGGATATGAGTACGGAACTATTTACCATGTCGGATATGTCCGCAGGAAAATTTGTTTCGCCGCGTATGGAAAGTTTGTACGCTCTGGATATAAATGGGATTGTTTCGAATGGCCGGTTAACCTTAAATTTCACTTATCATGGTGGCGAGTACGAGAGGAAGAATATTATAAAATTTGCCGAGATGTTCAGGCAAGAATTGATTATGATTATCAATCATTGTGCCGCCTGTGATTCTACTGAGATGACACCGAGTGATTTTACATTAAATGATATTACGCTCGAAGAACTTGAAACTTTTATGGATACATATAGTGATGTGGAATAACAGGGAAAGACCCAAGCGGGATGGGAGGGGATTCATGTGAGTAATGAAAAGAAAAAAAATAATAATATAAAAGATATATATTCGTTATCTCCCATGCAGGAAGGTATGTTATATTATTCGCTGTGGGACAAGGAGTCGAATGCGTATTTTGAGCAGAGCCTATTATCGATAGAAGGCAGTCTGAATATGCACTATCTTGAAGAAAGCTTTAACAGGCTTATCGAAAGATATGACATATTGAGGACTGTTTTTGTGTATGAAAAAGTTGAAAGACCGGTACAGGTTGTTATGAAATCGCGCAAGGCGTATATTCCAATTGAGAATATTGAGGATTTGACGGAAGCGGAAAAGAAGGCCTTTGTTGAAGAGTTTAAAATGAAAGACAGGCAAAGAGGCTTTAATTTAAGTAAAGATATCTTAATGCGAATGAGTGTAATCAAAACGGATCGCGATTTATATAAATTGATTTGGAGTTTCCATCATATCATCATGGATGGCTGGTGTATGGCAATTATACGCCAGGAATTTTTAGAGATATATAATTCTTTGAAAGAGAACAGACCGCCGAAGTTGGGAAAGGTATTTCCGTATAGTGACTATATTAGATGGCTTGCCCGGCAAAACAGGGAAGAGGCTGCGTTATATTGGGATAATTATTTAGACGGTTATTCCGAGCAGGCGGTGATTCCATCGACTAAAGCTATATCGGCAAATGAAAAGTATAAAGTGGCTGAGCTGACTTTGCCGGTAAGCGAAAACATTAAAAAAAGTCTTGAGGATCTTGCGGGAAAAAATAATGTAACCCTTAACACGATTGTTCAATCAGCCTGGGGAGTAGTAGTGCAGAAATACAACAATAGCAATGATGTTGTGTTTGGTGCCGTTGTCTCAGGCCGGCCGCATGAGATAACGGGGATTGAAAGTATGGTGGGGTTATTTATTAACACTTTGCCTGTAAGAATAACCTGCAACAGGGATGAAGTGTTCTCGACAGTGTTGTATAGGGTGCAAAATGAGGCTGTGGAGTCCGAGCGATACAGCTATTGTCCGCTTGCCGAAATACAGGCAAGGACAAGTTTAAAGGGGGCTTTAATCGACCATATCGTTGTTTTTGAGAATTATCCTGTGGAAGAAGCTTTGGCGGCTAAGGATATCGGTATTGTTATTGGTGACAGTGAAGCTTACGAGCAGACAAACTATAATCTTAACGTAATTATTGTTCTCGGGAAAAAATTAACTGTTAAATTTAACTATAATGCATGGAAGTATGATGAAAGCTTTATTAGGAAACTAGGGGAGCAGTTTCGCGCAGTTCTCAACTGCATAATAGAGAATCCCAATATTTTGGTAAGAGATATCAGTTTACTCACTAAGGAGGAACGTCGGGAACTTCTGGTGGATTTTAATAATACCCAACGGGATTATCCAAAGGATAAGACGGTACAGGCTCTTTTTGAAGACGCGGTAGCGAGGAATCCTGAGAATATAGCCGTAGTTTATGATGAACAGCGGCTGACCTACCAAGAGTTAAACAGTAAAGCTAATCAACTGGCACGGGTATTAGTAGCCAAAGGGATAAAACCTGCCAGCATTGTAGGTATTCTGGCAGAACGGTCACCGGAGCTGATTGTTGGGATAATGGGGATATTGAAAGCCGGGGCAACCTATTTGCCGATTGATCCGGAATATCCGGAAGATAGAATTGGGTATATGCTGGAAGACAGTGGGAGCCGTATAGTATTAACCCAGCGGCACTTAAAGGGTAAAGTGGATTTCACGGGAGAATGTATTGAATTAGATGACAGTGGTCTGTATATAGGTGATGATTCCAACCTTTCGTTGGTCTGCAATCCCCGAGATTTAGCCTATGTGATTTATACTTCCGGCTCGACCGGCAAACCCAAAGGGGTGGAGATTGAACAGGTCAGTCTGGTCAATCTTGTAAGTTGGCACCAACGCGTGTATACCATTACCGAGTTGGACCGGGCAACTTTACTGGCCGGCCAGGCTTTTGACGCTTCGGTTTGGGAGATATGGCCGTATCTGACTTGTGGAGCGGGGTTATACATTCCGCAAAATGAAACCAGATCGTCTGTGAATGGTTTAATTAACTGGCTTAAGGGCAACCGGATTACCATAAGTTTTATGCCGACGCCAATGGTGGAAGCGCTAATGGGTGAGGAATGGCCAGCGGATATGTCTTTGAGAGCACTGTTGACCGGCGGCGATAAATTGCACTGCAGACCCAGTCCTGCATTACCGTTTAGGTTGTTTAACCATTATGGACCTACGGAAAGCACAGTTGTTGCCACTTGGGGTGTTGTCAGCCCGGAAGAGTCAAGTACGGGACTCCCGTCTATCGGACATCCCATAGACAATACGCAAATCTATATTGTAGATAAAGATAATCAATTACAGCCGGTCGGCGTTCCGGGAGAACTATGTATTACGGGGGATGGGTTGGCCAGAGGTTACTTGAATCGGTCGGAACTGACGGCGGAAAGGTTTGTTGAGAATCCCTTTGCTCCGGGAACAAGAATGTACCGGACCGGCGATCTTGCAAAATGGCTGCCGGATGGAAATATTGAATTCATAGGCCGTATAGATTACCAAGTAAAAATCCGGGGGTTCCGGGTTGAACTGGGTGAGATTGAAGCCGAGCTCTTGCATTATCCCGCCATAAAAGAGGTTTGTGTTATCGCCAAAGAGGATGTGGCCGATCAAAAATATTTATGCGCGTATTTCGTGGCTGAAAATGAACTAAATGCGACTGAAATCAAGGAATGTCTAAAGCGGTTGCTGCCTGAGTATATGGTTCCGTCGTGTTTTGTCCAGCTTGAAAAGATGCCGCTTACGCCGAACGGGAAGATTGACAGGAAGGCACTGCCGGAGCCGGAGGGAGGCGGCCAGGCGGTAAGAAAATATATAGCGCCGCGAAATGAAGCGGAAGAAAAGATGGCGGCAGTCTGGCAGGAGGTTTTAGGGACTGAAAAGGTCGGCATGGAGGATAACTTTTTTGAACTGGGGGGCCATTCGTTAAAAGCGATGAACCTTGTTTCAAAAATCCATAAAGTCTTTGGCGCTGAAGTGCAGGTAAATGAAGTATTTAAGGCACAATCTATTAAGGAATTGATGAAGAGTATTGCAGGGGTGGCAAAAACCGAATGGGAAATGATTGAACCGGTTGACGACGCGGAGTATTATCCGGTATCACCAGCGCAAAAGAGAATGTTTATTCTAAATCAACTCGAGAATAATAGTACCGCCTATAATATAGCGGGGGCCTTTAAGGTGGAAGGCGGTCTGGATAGAAGCCGGTTGGTGAAAGCATTGCGGCAATTGGTGCAAAGGCACGAAACCTTACGGACTTCTTTTGAGTTTGTTAATGGTGAGCCTGTACAAAGAGTGCAGCAAGAGATTGAATGTACTATCGATAATCTGCAAGGGACGGAAGATGATATACCGGACATGATTAGAGGCTTTGTACGACCCTTTAATCTGAGTAAGGCTCCACTGTTCAGAATTGGTCTGGGGGAACTTACGGAAAATAAGCAAATCTTATTATTTGATATGCACCATATTATTTCTGACGGTGTTTCCATGGGGATTTTGGTCAAGGAACTGGCCGGCCTTTATATGGGACAGGAAATGCCGGAACTTAGGATCCAATACAAAGATTTTTCCGTTTGGCAAGATAAGATACACTGTGGGGAACGTTTTAAACAGCAGGAAGAATATTGGCTCCGAACTTTCGAAGGTGAGCTTCCGGTGCTTAATTTGCAGGGGGATTATTCCAGGCCTCCGGTTAAAGGTTTTGAGGGAGACCGACTGAATTTGGCTCTCGATGAAGCTTTAACTGGAGAACTGAAGAAATTTGCCGGTCAAACGGGTACGACGCTGTATATGGTGCTATTAGCCGCCTATAACGTATTATTGTCAAAATATACCGGACAGGAAGATATTGTTGTAGGATCACCGATTGCGGGCCGGACCCATGCGGATGTTGAGAATATGATAGGCATGTTTATTAATACGCTGGCGATGCGCAATTACCCGGCGGCTGGTAAGACTTTCCGGGAATTTTTACAAGAGGTCAAAGAGAATGCGCTTGCGGCTTATGATCATCAGGAGTATCAATTTGAAGAATTGGTGGACAAACTGGCAATACCAAGGAATTTAAGCAGAACGCCACTGTTTGATACTATGTTTGTTTTACAGAACATGGATATGACGACGTTGGAAATTGACAATTTAAAATTTACTCCATATGAGTTTGATAATAAAACCGCAAAATTTGATCTTACTTTACGGGCTGCCGAAACTAACAATCAGTTAGAGTTTACCTTTGAGTACTATAGCAAGCTGTTTAAACGGGAAACGGTGCAAAGGCTGGCAAGGCATTTTGTTAAGATGTTGAAACATATTGTAGAGAAGCCTGACAATATGCTGACGGAAATAGAACTTTTGGCTGAAGACGAGAAAAAACAAATAGTAGTGGACTTTAACAATACGAAAGCCGATTATCCGGCGGATAAAACCCTTCATGAGCTGTTCGAGGAACGAGCTGCCAAAACTCCGGATAATGTCGCTGTCACATTTGCTGATCAGCAGCTTACTTATCAGGAATTGAATGATCGGGCCAACCAATTGGCCGGAGTGCTTAGGGATAAGGGGATAAGAGCCAATCGTATTGTAGGTATCATGGTAGAGCGTTCACTGGAAATGATCATCGGAATCTTGGGAATATTGAAAGCCGGTGGGGCGTATTTACCAATAGCGCCGGAGTATCCCGAGGAAAGAGTCAGCTATACATTAAAAGACAGCGGGACAGAAATTTTATTAACGCAACAGCGATGGATTTCTTCCATAGCTTTTGACGGAGAAATTCTTGCATTAGACGATCAGAATCTATATCAGGGAGAAACAAAAAATGTAAGGCAGGAAATTACTTCACAAGATGCGGCCTACGTGATATATACGTCGGGTTCGACCGGAAAACCGAAAGGAGTGTTGGTTGAGCATAGAGCGGCTGTAAATATGGTAAGCTGGATGCAACAACAGTACCCGTTAGGGGAAGATGACGTTATTTTGCAAAAAACCCCATTTACTTTTGATGCGTCAGGCCGGGAGTTATTATGGTGGATTGTCAGCCGAGCCAAATTGTGTTTCTTAAAACCGGGCGGAGAAAAAGACCCCGCGGAAATTTTTAAAGCCGTTGAAAAAAACAAAATAACGGTTATTAATTTTGTCCCGGCGGCGTTAAATGTATTTTTGGAATACATAACCGGCCATACAAATTCAAATAGTTTAGCAAGTTTAAGAAAAGTATTTGTTGGTGGAGAGGCATTAAAATTATCACAGGTAGAAAGATTTAACGAATTGTTAAATAAGCGTTTTAATACCAAGCTGATTAATCTTTACGGTCCGACAGAGGCAACCATTGATGTATCCTGCTATGATTGTTCGGTAAAAACCTCTCTTGAAGTAATACCCATAGGTAAGCCGATTAACAATCTTGCATTATATATTGTTGGTAGAAACAATCAACTACAACCAATCGGTGTAGCAGGGGAAGTTTGTATTGCCGGAGCGGGCTTGGCTAGAGGGTATGTTAATAGGCCGGAACTAACTGCTGAGAAGTTTGTGGAAAATCCGTTTATGCCTGACGAAAGAATGTATCGGACAGGGGATTTGGGACGGTGGCTGCCTGACGGTAATATTGAATATTTAGGAAGAATCGACCATCAGGTGAAAATTAGGGGATTCCGAATTGAATTGGGTGAGATTGAAGCGGAACTGTTAAAACATCCGGAGGTAAAAGAAGCGGTAGTTATCGCGAAGGAAGATACGTATGGTAATAATTATTTGTGCGCCTATTTTGTCGCAGAAAAGGAGCTTACTACTGCCCAGCTTAGGGAGCACCTTGCTTTGGAACTGCCTGATTATATGATTCCATCAAGCTTTGTGCAGTTGACAAAGATGCCGTTAACTTCCAGCGCGAAAATAGATCGAAAGGCGTTGCCCGAACCGGAAGGCAGGGTTAATACCGGAACTGAGTATCTAGCTCCCGCTAATGAAAGGGAAGAAACGCTGATAGCTATTTGGGGGGAAGTGCTGGGTGTAGAAAAAGTTGGAATGAACGACAACTTTTTTGATCTCGGAGGGCATTCAATAAAAGCCATAGCTCTTGTTAATAGGATACATCGGGAATTTGGCGCGGAAATAGGACTGCAGGAAGTATTTAAAGCCCAAACCCCGAAAGAATTGTTCAAAATTATCAACAGGGCGGACCAAAATAGTTATATGGCAATTCCGCTGGTAGAAGAACAGGCGTATTATCCAGTGTCATCGGCGCAAAAAAGAATGTTTATTCTTCAGCAATTTCAAAATAGCGATATTGCTTATAATATGCCGGCGGTTTTTACGGTGGAGGGTGACCTTGTTGTAGAGCGGTTGGAAGGGGCACTGCGAACCCTTGTCCAAAGGAATGAAACGTTGCGGTCTTCGTTTGAGGTGATTGCCGGAGAACCGGTGCAAAGGGTTCATAAAAAAATTGAGTTTGCCATCAATTGTATTCCAGGGGATGCCAAAAGCCTGCCGGACATAATTCAAGCTTTTGTGCGCCCTTTTGATTTAAGTAAAGCGCCGCTTTTGAGAGTCGGCCTGGTCGAATTGGCCGAAAAACAACATGTTATTTTATGTGATATGCACCATATTATCTCTGATGGTATATCGAGAGAAATTTTTGTTAGAGATTTGACTAGTTTGTATGAAGGCCGGAGTTTGCCGGAATTAAGGATTCAATACAAAGATTTTTCGGCTTGGCAAAATAAGTTTCGGGAAACGGAAGCCTTTAAAAAGCAGGAAAGCTATTGGCTGAATGTCTTTACGGGAGAACTGCCTGTGCTTAATATGCCCAGTGATTATCCCCGACCGGCTGTCAGAAGCTTGGAAGGAGAACGGCTAGGGTTTACGCTGGGAGAAGAAGTGACGGACGGGTTAAAGACACTTGCGGCACAAACCGGTACTAGCTTATATATGGTGCTGTTAGCGGCATATAATGTTTTGCTTTCCAAATATGCGGGGCAGGCAGATATTGTTGTGGGGGCTCCGATTACAGGCAGATCTCATGCGGATTTAGAAAATATTATCGGAATGTTTGTCAATACGCTGGCGATGCGTAATTATCCGGAAGGTTCCAAGAGCTTCGAGGAATTTTTACAGGAGGTTAAAATCAACGCATTAGCTGCCTACGACAATCAGGCCTATCAATTCGAAGAATTGGTGGACAAATTGGCGATTCCCAGGGAGTTAAACAGGAATCCTCTGTTTGATACCATGTTTGTTTTGCAGGATACCGGTAGCGCGGCATTGGAAATGGAAGGGCTAAAGTTTATACCCTATAAATTTGAAAACAAGATTTCTAAGTTTGATTTTACCTTGCAAGCTGCTGAAAGAGATCATGGTTTAGAATTTGTACTGGAATATTACAGCAAACTTTTTAAACAAGAAACGATTGAACGTATGAGTTGGCATTTTGTCAGTATATTGCAAAGTATTGTTAAGCAGCCCCAAATTAGGCTGGACGAAATAGAAATGTTAACTGAATCAGAGAAAAAAGTAATGCTGTCTGCTTTTAATAATACGGAAACAATTTATCCGAAGGACAAAACCATCCATGAGCTTTTTGAAGAGCAGGTTGCCAAACATCCGGATAGTACCGCTGTAACCTATGGCGAGCAGCAGCTTACCTATCAAGAATTGAACGATAGAGCCAACCAATTGGCAAGAGTGCTGAGGAAAAAAGGGGTAAAAGCCAATTGTATTGTCGGCATGCTGGTGGAACGTTCGCCGGAAATGATTATCGGGATATTAGGAATTCTGAAGGCGGGCGGGGCTTATATGCCTATTGATCCTGAGTATCCCGAGGAAAGAATCAGCTATATGCTGACAGACAGCAAGACCGGGATACTAGTGACACAGAAATCCTTGCTGGGTAAAGTTGCTTTTAATGGAGTCAATATTACTGTTGACGCGAAGAACCTATATCATGGAGATACGAGAAATGTGGTAGTGAAAAATTCCTCACGGGATTTAGCCTATGTAATTTATACTTCAGGCTCGACAGGGAAACCCAAAGGGAATTTAACTATGCATTACAATGTGGTGCGGGTGGTTAAAAACACAAATTACATTGAAATTACCGGAAATGATGTGCTATTGCAGCTGTCCAACTACGCCTTTGACGGCTCGGTATTTGATATTTACGGCGCACTCTTAAACGGTGCCAGACTTGTACTTGTTGACAAGGAAACTGTGGTAAACATGAGCCGCCTGCCAAGGCTCATTGAGCAAGAAAAGGTAACGGTTTTCTTTATTACTACCGCTTTGTTCAACACCTTGGCGGACTTAAACCTGGAATGTTTGAAGAACATAAGAAAAGTACTGTTCGGAGGAGAGCAGGTTTCGGTACGGCATGTACGTAAGGCCTTCGAATACCTGGGACCCGGAAAACTGTTGCATGTTTATGGCCCGACCGAGAGTACTGTTTATGCCACGTATTATGAGGTGAATAGGTTAGAGACGGATGAACTGAGTATACCCATAGGGGCACCTATAGCCAACACCGGTATTTATATACTGGATCAGGAAAGAAAGCTGCAGCCTATCGGCGTTCCGGGGGAATTATGCATCTTTGGCGATGGTTTAGCTCAAGGATACTTAAACAGACCGGAACTGACGGATGAGAAATTCGTGGAAGATTCCTTTAGACCAGGTACGAAAATGTACCGGACTGGAGACTTAGCCAGGTGGCTACCAGACGGAAATATTGATTTCTTAGGACGTATGGATTATCAAGTCAAGCTTAGAGGTTTCCGGATAGAGTTAGGGGAAATTGAGGCGGCGCTGATAAATCATCCTTTGATTAGAGAGTCTCTGGTTGTAGTCAAGGAAGAATTAAGCGGCTATAAATATCTATGCGCCTATATTGTCACCCAGGAAGAACTTACCCTGCCGGAACTTAGAAAACATTTATTACAAACCTTGCCAGAGTACATGATACCGGCCAGTTTCGTGCAATTAGAGAAGATGCCGTTAACGCCTAATGGAAAAATTGATAGAAAGGCCTTGCCGGAACCTGCAGAAAAATCCGGTGCCGGTAGGGAGTATGTAGCGCCAAGAAATGCCGAAGAAGAAAAAATGACACGAATTTGGCGGGACGTCTTATCACTTGAAAAAATCGGAATTGAAGATAACTTTTTTGAGTTGGGGGGGCATTCATTAAAGGTTATAACCCTTATTGCAAAAATACAGGAAGAATTCGGCGTGGAAATAATCTATGAGCAAATATTCAAGACTCCTAATATAAAAGAATTTACTACTTGTGTATTGCAAGGGGATAAGGTTGGCATCTACAACAACTATATTAAATATAACACTAGGGATAATAACCGAGGCAATTTGTTTTTCTTTCCGCCAGCGGTGCCCCTTGGTCTAATATATAGACATTTGGCTACTCATTTGGCGGATTATACTTTATTTTGCTTCAATTTAATTGAAACTAAAAATAAAATTAGAGAATATGTACAGGCTATTACCGATGTACAGCCGCAAGGACCTTATATATTGGTCGGATTTTCCGCAGGGGGAACATTAACCTATGAAGTAGCCAGAGAATTAGAGAAACAAGGCTATCAGGCAGAAATCATTTTATTAGATTGCCAGTATGTTGAGATAAGCCTTGAAGTTATGGATGTTTTAATGGAACGATTTGATGCTTATCTGGAAGATCTGCAAATATCTCAGCAAGAGAAAAAGAACATAATACAATTCATGCAAAGTAAAACAGAAGGCTACTTACAATTTCTAAATTCCTTGCTTCATGAAGGGAAAATTATGGCCAATATACATCATATATATTCCGCTAATAAACAAGACTTGTCAAAAGTGAATGAATGGGCTCAAAAAACTGAGGGAAGTTTTTCGAAGTATGAAGGATTAGGATCGCATGATTCTATGCTTGAACCCCAATATGCTGGAGAAAACGCTAAAATTATGCGAGAAATTTTAGAGCATATTTCGATAACCCCCAATTCGCTAGGTGGTAAGGCAGTTGAACCCGTTAAATAGTATTGAGCAATTGATAATATGGGGTGGAAATGTGGAATTAATCCAACTGGCAGGGGTGTATTTTTTAGGGACGGAAGAATTTAATTCATCGAATAACATGATGGCGACGGTGGTTCTAAAAGAGAGAATTGATAACAGTAAGCTGGCTACAAGTTATAGAGAACTTATTGTTGAAAATCCGTTACTGCAGACGAAGATTATTGAGTGTCCCGAAAAAAATAGATTTAATTGGGGACGTTTTTCGACTGAGGAACTTGAGCGACGGCTTAATTTTGAGGAGAAACAACTTGCCCAAAAGTATGATCGGGAGACAATTTTAAGGCAATATTACCCGACCAATACACGGCTCCCTTTTTACATAGCCGTTGTGAATGACAATACGGTAGTCATTTGTATGAACCATATTTTAGCGAATGGGCGGGGGTTGGTTTTTTGGATTCAGAAATGGCTTCAATATTACAGCGGTGAACAGAGTGTTGATAGAGAAGCGGTAATGGAACCTGGCTGGAAGAAGAGTATACGTATACTGAAGAAAATCGGCGCCTTTTTATGGTTGCCGGTTTTTCTTATTGATTTTATTTTTAAATCCGGCAAAAATGCGACTAAAGATACTGTGGATTTAAGTTATGGAAAAAGGCCTGGTGCAAGCAACAATTATGCTACTAAGTCATACACCATTAACAGGGAGGATACTGAAAAAATACTACGGAGGTGTAAACAAGAAGGAGTAACGTTAACCGAATATATGTGTGAAATTTTGGCTGAGGCATTATTGCAGTATGATCAGGGAAAGAACCGTGTTCTGCTTTCTATGCCGATGGATTTGCAGCCGCTGTTGCCTTACTCTTTTGAAAAAACGCCCGGAAACTTGATAGCAAGTCTTCCGGTGCAGCTTTTTCAGGGGAAAGATATGGAAGGGCAGGTAAAAGGCGTATTTAAGTGGTTTAAACGGGGAATTCCGTATAGTCTATCCTGCATGCTGGCTGCTGTTTCCACATATGCCAAAGCTAAAAGACATTGTTTGGAGATGTGCAAAAAAACTATACCTGAAAGAACTGTTCTGGGAAATTTCTCACTGACTTATTCTAATTTGGGCGTTATATCGTATCCAATTATGGAAAAAAAGGTGGACTCGGTTTATTTTTATTTCAAATCACAATCGATCCTGTTGGTGTCGTCCTCTATCTCTGGGAAATTGTGCATGGAGATATCGTTGTCGAAAGACCTTTATAATGCAGAGAAAGTATTTTATTTATTTGATCAAGCGCTGGCGGTGGAATACTTGTTGAAGTAGAAATAAGAGCTTGAGGGAGGATAATAACGTGAATATGACAGGAGTTGCGTATACTGAACATCCACTAACTTCTTATCAAAAGGACATATGGCTGGAGCAATGCTTGTATCCGGGAAAGCCTATCTATAACTTAGGCGGATATATGGATATAAAGGGTAAAATCGACCCAGACATTTTTACTAAAGCCATTGATAGATTAATTCAGGATAACGATTCGTTTCGGATTAGAGTATTTGAGAAAAAAGGTGAGCCCTATCTAAAAATATTGTCTGAGATTAAGTATGACGTTCCTTTTTATGATTTTTCGGGCAGAGAAGAGCCGGATAAAGCATGCCTTGATTGGATGAAAGAGAAATTTCTGGAAGCGTTTGACTTTGACGAACATTTATTTCAGTTTGCGTTGCTTAAGGCTGAGGAAAATACGTATTTTTGGTTTGTAAGAATTCATCATATTATTAGTGACGGATATAGCATAGCTATGCTATATAAAGAGGTTATTGGAAATTATAATCAATTGGCTGCTGGGATTATAGAGCCGGATAAAATAGCCGGGTCCTATACGGAATTTATTGACGAAAATAAAAGATATCTTTCTTCCCAAACTTTTTTAAATGATAAAGAATTTTGGAAGGAAAGATATCAAAATATTCCGGAGCCGCTTTTTAACAGGAATCCGGACGGTGATGCCGATTTACCGGTAAGCGACAGGTTTACTTTTAGTATAAAAAGGACTTTGTATGATAAAGTGGTTGCATTTAGCCAAGCAAACGGATGCACAGCTTTTCATTTTATTTTGGCGGTGCTGTTTATCTATTTCAGCCGTGTGTGCAATAGGGATGAGGTTGTTATTGGCGTTCCTATTCTGAATCGGGGGAAAGCAAAATACAAGCAAGTAATGGGGCTTTTTGCGAATGTCATACCCTTACGCATTAAGCTGGCAGAGGAACTAAGCGTTAGAGAACTGATGCTTATAATAAAAAGTAATCTTATGGAATGTTACAGGCATCAGAAGATTCCGCTCGGAGAATTATATCGGACGGTTTTTGATCAGGTTAAGGATAAAAGTAATATCTTTGATATTTCTCTTTCCTATATTAATCGTGATTTTAGTGAAAATTTTATTACTGCCAGTAATTATGATATTGTAAGCATGGCCCATCAGCATGAACGAAATGCACTAACAGTATTTGTAAGAGAGTATAACAGTGACCGGGATATAGATATAGATTTTGATTATCAACTTAGTGTATTTGAAAAATTTATTCCAATCGATAATGTTGCTGCTCATTTTACCTATTTGCTGGGTGAAATGCTTGAGAGCAGTGAGAAAAGCATCTTTGCTATCGAAATAATACCAGAAGAAGAAAAGCACAAGCTTTTGAACGAGTTTAATGATACAAAAGCAGAATATCCTAAGGAGAAAACAATTCAGGAGCTGTTTGAGGAGCAGGCGGCAAAAACACCGGAGAAATTAGCGATTGTTTATGACAATAGGCGACTGACCTACAGGGAGTTGAACTGCCAAGCAAATCAACTGGCCAAGGTATTGATACATAACGGGGTAAAACCTGATGAGCTTGTAGGTATAATGGTTGACCGCTCAATCGCGATGATTATTAGTATTTTAGGTGTGCTAAAGGCGGGCGGTGCTTATTTACCGATCGATCCAGGCTATCCGCCGGACAGAATTAAATATATGCTGGAGGATAGTTCTACAGGTATTTTGTTGACTCAAAGTAATTTGGAAGACCGCGTTGCTTATCAGGGTAAAGTGATCAATAGTGAAGATGCCACTCTATATAAAGGAGACGATGGCAATCCGCACAATATAAATACGCCAGATGATTTGGCATATATCATCTATACCTCAGGTTCAACAGGAAAACCCAAAGGCGTTATGCTTGAGCATCGGGGAATTGTAAATCTAGTAACCTTTTTTAAAGAGAGTTATCAGTTTGGTGAACAGGATAAGATGTTGCAATTTGCCAGTAGTTCCTTTGATGCTTCGGTGTGGGAAATATTTGCGAGCTTATTGGTCGGAGCAACGCTTTTTATAGTAAATCGGGAAACGATTCATAATCTTGCGGAGTTTGAAGAATTTGTTAATGAAAATGAAATAACGGTAACCCTTTTGCCTCCCACCTATCTGGAGGGAATAAAACCGGACCGGATGACTAAACTAAAACACTTATTTACAGGTGGATCTGCCGTAACAAAAGGGTTGGTTGATAAATGGAAGGATAAAGTTGCCTATAGCAACGCTTATGGACCTACAGAGGCAACGGTTATTGCAACAACCTGGAAATATAATGGAGAGGAAATGGCTAACGGCCCGGTTCCGATAGGCGGTCCAACGAGTAATACGGAGATTTATATTCTTAATGAAAAGAACCGGCTGTTACCTATTGGGGCGGTCGGTGAGTTGTGCATAGGGGGAGACGGCCTGGCACGGGGGTATCTTAATAGACCGGAACTGACGGAGGGGAAATTTGTAAAAAACCCTTATCGTGAAGGGGCGCGGATGTACAAGACAGGCGATTTAGCAAGATGGAAGCCTGACGGCAATATAGAGTACATTGGAAGGAGCGACTCCCAGGTAAAGATCAGGGGTTTTCGGATTGAACTGGGAGAAATAGAAGCGCAACTCGCAGGACATCAATCAGTTAAGGCTGCGGTTGTAATTGCAAAGGAGGATAAACAAGGTGACGCATACTTAGTTGCGTATTTTGTTTCAGACAATGAACTGGCAGCAGATGAGCTTAGAAAATATTTATTGAAGGAACTGCCGGAATATATGGTGCCGCCCTACATCATACGGCTGGGCAGTATGCCTTTGACATTTAACGATAAAATTGACAGGAAAGCGCTGCCTGAACCTGACCGGAATATAGAGTCTGGTGTGGAATATGTAGCACCGAGAAATGAAAAAGAAGCGGTATTAGTTAACGTATGGCAGGATGTATTAAAGGCGGAAAGGATCGGGATAAGGGATAACTTTTTTCATTTGGGCGGAGATTCGATAAAGGCGATCCAGGTATTATCGCAATTGAATGAGTACGGGCTAAAGCTTGAAATGAAGGATTTATTTAAGCAGCCTGTGATTGAAGAAGTAAGCAGTTTGGTAAAAGAAGTTGCACATAGGGCAGAGCAAGGTATTGTTGAGGGCAACATAAGTTTGACGCCAGTGCAGCATTGGTTGTTTGAGCAAAACTTTGCGGAAAAGCACCATTTTAATCAGTCGGTGTTACTTCATCATCCCCAAGGTTTGGATGAAGAAGTATTACGAAGTGTATTTGCAAAAGTTATTGAGCATCATGACGCACTAAGGATGGTGGTAGGAAGAGAAGGCGGCGAAATTGTTCTCTTTAACAGGGGCATGGAAGGACAACTGTATTCTTTGGATGTCATTGACTTATTAAAGCGGGACAATTTCATGGAAGCTATTGAAGTAGAGGCTGACAGGCTTCAGAAAAGCATCGATCTTTATAATGGGCCGCTGGTTAAGGCTAGCCTCTTTAAGACTAAAGCGGGAGATTACCTCTTACTGGTGATTCATCACTTGGTTGTTGACGGTATATCCTGGAGAGTACTGCTTCAGGATATTTTTAATGGGTATATGCAGGCGTCAAAAAATGAGGAAATTAAATTTCCCGCTAAGACGGATTCGTTTTATGATTGGTCGGCGCAGTTGTCTACATATGCCAATAGTCGGTCGCTGTTAAGTGAAATTGATTATTGGGCCAGTGTTGAAGCGATTAACATACATCCACTACCTAAAGATCGGACAGTTACCGAAAGAAAGTATAAGGACATCGAACAGGTTCGCGTGGAATTAACGGCAAAAGACACGGAAAGACTGCTTAAAGAGGTGAATCAGGCTTATAATACCGAGATTAATGATATCCTGCTTGCGGCATTGGGTTTTGCGATCAAGGAATGGACGGGTGAGGAAAGTGTATTAATTAATCTTGAAGGCCACGGTAGAGAGGAAATAGCTAAAAACATAGATGTATCAAGGACCGTCGGCTGGTTTACCGCTCAATACCCTGTAGTATTGGATTTGGGAGGACAAGGACAAAGAGATCTGGCTTACCGGATAAAATCGGTAAAAGAGAGCCTTCGTCGAATTCCCAACAAAGGAATCGGTTATGGAATTCTGAAATATCTGACTTTGTCTCGGAATAAAGACTTATTGAGGTGTAACTTAAAGCCAGAAATAAGTTTTAATTATCTGGGGCAATTCGATATAGAGACGGATCATGCTGTATTTTCTATTGCGGATGTTTCTTTAGGAGTGTCGCCCGATATGGATTGTTCGTATGCTATTGATATAAACGGTATGGTTAACAAAGGAAGATTAACATTAACCTTTGCCTATCATAACGGTGAGTATGAGCGGGAAACAATTGCAATGATCGCCGCGAGTTTTCAGGAAAATGTAGCGCAGATTATTAATCATTGCGCAAAGCGTGACTATACGGAGCCGACACCTAGTGATTTTACTTATAAAAAAATGGCAATTGATGAACTTCAAACCGTTATAAACGCTTTACCTACAAGAAATATAAAAGATTTGTATACCTTGAGTCCGATGCAGGAAGGCATGTTATATCATGCAATGCAGGATCATGCATCCTCAGCATATTTTGAGCAAGCGATGTTGTCGATAGAAGGAAGACTGGATATATTGCATCTGGAAAAGAGTTTTCAAATGCTTGTTGAGCAATATGATAGTTTCAGGACGATGTTTGTTTATGAAAAAATAGTGCCTCCCGTTCAGGTGGTTATGAAGGAGCAAAGGAGCTGTATATATGTTGAAAACATTGCTCACTTATCAAAAGACGAGCAGCAGATATATATAGAGGCATATAAAGCGCAAGATAAAAGGAGAGGTTTTAAGCTTGCGCAAGGCCGGTTGATACGATTGAGCGTAATTCAAACCGGGGATGAATGCTGCAAATTAATATGGAGTTTTCACCACATCATTATGGATGGATGGTGTTTGGGGATTATCCTTAAGGAATTTTTCCGGATGTATTTCGCTTTGCTCAACAATCAAAAGCCGGAGCCAGCGAAAGTCAATTTGTACAGTGACTATATTAGCTGGGTGGAGAAGCAAGACTATAAAGCCGCGGCAGCCTATTGGGAAGGGTATTTATGTGATTATGAGGAAGCGGCTTCCTTTCCTAAAAATGCAGGTATGCCGGTACCGGCAAGCTATGAGCGCGAAGAATTTCTGTTTGCTTTTGATGAGGACACAAGATGCGGTCTTGAGAATATGACCAGAAAAAACAATGTAACTATGAGTACTTTGTTTCAGACAATCTGGGGACTCTTGCTTGCCAGGTATAATAACACAAATGATGTTGTATTCGGAGCCGTTGTATCAGGCAGGCCGCATGAGATATCAGGCGTAGAAAACATGGTGGGGTTATTTATCAATACGATACCTGTAAGAATTAAGTGTGACGGTAGTCAAAAATTTGCACAGTTGCTGTATTCAGTGCAACAGGCCGGTATAGATTCCGAGCGATATAGTTATTGTTCGCTTGCCGAAATACAGGGACGGACAAGTTTAAAAGACGCTTTGCTCAATCATATTGTAGCTTTTGAAAATTATCCGCTGGAAGAGGTAATGGATGACGGCCTTGGTTTAGAAATAAAGGAGAGTGAGGTTTTTGAGCAGACAAATTATGATCTTAATGTTGTCATTATTCCCGGACGGGAATTAAGCGTTAAATTTATTTATAATGCGCTGGTTTATGATACCTGTTTCATTGAGAAACTTGAAGGGCATATCAAGTCGATGATGGCGGAAGTGCTTGATAATCCGGAGATACTGGTAAAAGATTTAACTATAGTGACAACGGAAGAAGAAAAGAAACTCGTATATGTTTTTAATGATACGGAAAGAGAATACCCTCGAAATAAGACGATAATGAATTTGTTTGAAGAGCACGCTCAAAAGAAACCGGGGAATATTGCGGTAGCTTGTGATGGATACCAGCTTACCTATAAAGAGTTGAATCAGAAAGCCAACCAACTGGCGCGGGTGTTAAGAGACAAGGGGGTAAAAGTCGACAGTATTGTGGGCATTATGGCTGAGCGGTCGCCGGAAATGATTATTGGAATGGTGGGAATATTGAAAGCCGGTGGAGCCTATCTGCCAATTGATCCGGAATATCCGGCTGATAGAATCAGCTATATATTAGAGGATAGTAGTACCAGGATTTTATTAACACAAAAGCATTTGGTTAAAGAAATTAACTTTTCCGGGGAACTTATTGAATTGGATTGCCCGGAATTATACCAGGGAGAAACTCTAAATGTGACGTGTGAAAATACTGCGGAAAATCTAGCATATGTAATTTATACATCGGGATCAACCGGTACGCCAAAAGGAGTTGAAATTGCGCAAGCCAGCTTAATTAATTTAGTGTCCTGGCATCAACGGGCATATAACGTGACTTCTAGGGACAGGGCTACTGTCATAGCAGGACAAGCTTTTGACGCTTCGGTTTGGGAGATATGGCCTTATCTGACTGCCGGGTCCGGGCTTTATATTCCGGATAATGAAACCAGAATGTCGCCGCATAGACTGATTGAGTGGTTAAAAGAGAAGGAGATTACCATGTGTTTTATGCCGACACCGCTGGCAGAAGCTTTGCTTATTGAGGAATGGCCCGATACCATTGCCTTGCGGGCGATGTTGACCGGCGGTGATAAATTGCATCGCAGGCCCGGTACTGCATTGCCATTTAGTTTGTTTAACCATTATGGCCCGACTGAAAGTACGGTTGTCGCCACTTGGTGTGTTGTCGGTTCGGATAAGCCTGATGCTGTACTTCCTTCCATTGGTCGGCCTATGGATAATACGCAAGTCTATATTGTGGATAAAAACAATAAAATGCAACCGGTTGGCGCTCCGGGAGAACTGTGCATAGCCGGTGATGGTTTAGCCAGAGGTTATTTAAATAGACCGGAATTGACGGCGGAAAAGTTTGTAGAAAATCCGTTTGCGCAGGGTAAGCGGATGTACCGAACCGGCGATCTTGCCAAATGGCTTCCTGACGGAACTATTGAATTTGTAGGCCGGATGGATCAGCAAGTGAAAATCCGGGGTTTTCGGATTGAACTGGGGGAAATAGAAAACCGGCTGCTAACGCATTCTACAGTTAAAGAAGCGGTGGTTATTGTAAGACAAGATAAAGCGGATGACAAATATTTAGCGGCGTATGTGGTGGCAGAAACTGAAGTGACAACAGATGAACTGAGAGAATATATGGTAATGGGACTGCCTGAATATATGGTACCGGTGTGTTTTACTCAGCTCGATAAATTACCTTTGACTCCCAACGGCAAAATTGACAGAAGGGCATTGCCTCAGCCTGATGGCTGGGGAGTTACTGGCGATAAGTATATCGCCCCAAGGAATAAGGCTGACGAAAGAATACAACAGGTTTGGCAAGAGATACTGGGGTTGGACGAAATTGGAATCGATGACAATTTTTTTGCGCTGGGAGGAAATTCGTTAAAGGCAATACAGGTTGTGGCTAAGCTTGCCCTGGATTTTGAACTCGGAATAAACGATATTTTTCAATGTCAGACGATAAGAAAGTTATCTGACGTGGTCAAGTATTCGAAAGACAGATTAAAAGAAATACTGGAATCGATGGACGAAGTGGCGGCCACGCGCGGCGATTGCAGCGGCTTCGACGGTGACATACGAAGTGTTTTGCGGGATTATAGACTTAAAAATCAGGTCTATGAGCAAATGGAGCTTTCGGAAACCATGCAGTATAAAAATATTTTGCTTGCCGGTGGAACTGGGTATCTTGGCGCACATATCCTGTATCAATTATTAAAACATACAGACTATAAGGTTTATGTGCCGGTAAGAGGGAAAAACGATAGTGAGGCAAAAGCCCGGTTATGGTCTAGGTTGAAATTTTATTTTACATGTAACCTGGAAGAATGGGATAGTTTTAGTGAGAGAATGTGTGTATTTCAGGGAGATTTGTCAAAAGAGAATTTTGGCTTACCACCGGAGACCTATAGGGAATTAGCTGGCACAATTGACTGTATTATAAATTCGGCGGCCAATGTAAAGCATTACGGACATTACTCAGAGTTTGTTGATGTTAATGTAAAAGGCAACCAAAGACTGGTTGAGTTCTCTAGAACCGGTTCCGCCAAGGCGTATAATTTTGTATCGACAACGAGTGTTGGCAGTGGCTTTATAAATGGAAAGGCCAGGGTGGTGTTTACGGAATACGATTGTGATTTAGGGCAGAGTTCAGATAATTATTATGTAGCAACGAAGTTGGAAGCGGAAAAATTCTTGCTTACATCTCGACAAGAGGGATTAAAAGTAAATGTTTTTAGGGTTGGAAATCTAGTGTTTGATTCTGCCTCCGGTGTTTTTCAGGAGAATATAACGAATAACGCTTTCTACACGATGGTAAAATCCTTAATTAAACTTGGCTATTTTCCGGAGATAAAGGCTAAAACCATGAATTTTTCTTTTGTCGATTATGTGGCTAAGGCGATTGTATTACTGTTTGATAAGAAAAGCTTGCAAGGGGAAACCTACCACGTTTTTAATCCAAACCAAATCAGTATGATTTCCTTTGCCGGACTTTTAAAACAAGCCGGAATACATGCTGATACAATGGCTCTAAATCAGTTCGTGAGATACTTATATGCCAGGTATGAGGATGAGGAAACCAAAAACTACATTACTCGAATTCTTGTTCATTCTAATGTGTTTTTTGAAGGCGCGAGCAAAACGTCTTTTGTTATACGCAACCAAAAAACAGAACGTATTTTGCAGGCGTTACATTTTAAATGGCCCGAACTGGATTGCTTAAAAGTAAATTTGATGCTGGAACATTGCCGAAAAGTAGGTTTTTTTAGTTAAATAAAAATCGGGAACATGGCAGGAAATATGCCATGTTCCTTTGTGTGCGGAGGCTAAATGGAAACAGTCAGCATTACAAAATGTGAAACCTATCGGTATGAAGAGGTTGAAAAAGCAGTATATGATTGCCTGGACAATCTGGGAGCAATAAAAAGAAAAGTAAAAAAAGGATCAAGGGTTTTAGTTAAAGTAAACTTGTTGAAAAAAAATGTACCTGAAGATGCGGTTACCACTCATCCGGCAGTAGTGGAGGCAATTGTCAGGTATCTCCAAGGTCTGGGGTGCAGTGTTATTATCGGGGATAGCCCGGGCGGCCCATTTACCGTAAAAAGGCTGACCGGTATTTATAAAGCTGCGGGGATGTTTGATGTTGCTAATAGAACGGGCTGCGAATTGAACTATGACACGTCCGCAGTTAGCATTTTGAACGAACAGGCACAAAAACTGAAGCATATGCAGGTTATTAAGATTGCTACTACAGTTGATTTCATTGTATCGGCAGCAAAATTGAAGACTCATGGAATGATGGTTTATACCGGAGCCGTGAAGAACTTGTTTGGTGTAATACCAGGCCTTACAAAAGCGGAATATCATTTGAAAATGAATAATGCTGAAAATTTCGCTCAGCATTTGATCGACATATGTGAGTATGTCAAACCTGTATTTACGGTTATTGATGCCATAGAAGGTATGGAGGGCGACGGGCCTTCGGCTGGGGAAAAAAGGCATGTTGGGCTTATTCTGGCATCTGAGAATCCTTACGCGTTGGATACCGCGGCCGTTAGCATCATAGGAATACCTCCACTAGAGGTACCTACGATGAAGGTAGCCAGGGAAAGAGGAATTTTCAGTGGTGATCTTAAGGAACTGTCAGTTAAGGGGATTGAACTCAAGGACCTACGGATAAAGCCATTTAAACTGCCGGTTTCGTTAAACAAAAGTGTGTTAAGTGGTGTGGTTCCTCGGTTTTTGGAGTCATATTTAGTAAAAAACTTACGGGCCAAACCGGTGTTTGATGATGCTGTCTGTATTTCTTGTGGTGAGTGCGCAAGAGGGTGCCCGGCTAAAATCATTGATATGAGTACCGGAAAGCCAAGACCGGACTTGGATAAATGTATTAATTGTTATTGTTGTCATGAGTTATGTCCTAAAAAGGCAGTTGATATAAAAAAGCCTTGGCTCTGCAGATGGTTATTCCGATAATGGTCTAACGGCGTGAAAGAGGAAAGGGTGTGCAAAGGGGTGGCCGGTATAGTATCGCCTTTTGACGATGATTTTGGATTTTCAATGAAAACAATGGCTGACTATGATGAAAGAAGGCTTTACCCGGAAGAATTGGAACTGCTTGGTCCTAAAGCCATACAAAAACGCCGGAAAGAATTTTGTCTTGGCAGGTCTGCGGCTCATAGCGCGTTAAGCAAAATCAACATAACTAATTTTCCTATACTTAAAGGTGGGCATAATGAACCAATATGGCCGCCGGGGGTAGCGGGGGCCATAAGCCACTCCAGTGAAATAGCGCTTGCGGCGGTAGCGCGCAAAGAAAAATCGGCAGGCGTTGGTTTAGATATTGAATTGCTTGATGAAACCATTTCAACGGATATTGTAAAGCTGATATGTACGCTAAGGGAAGCTGAATGGGTAGCGGCGGGAAAAGAGCAAAGAATTGAGAGAATGTTAATGATATTCTCGGCGAAGGAGAGCGCTTTTAAAGCGTTTTTTTCATTAATGAATGTATTTATCAGCTATTTGGATTTTGAACTTATTTGGGATGAGACTGCCGGGCATTTTGAAGGAAGGTTGTTAACAAGTATCAGAACCGAATATGGAGAAGGGTATACCTTTGAGGTTGGATGCAAGAAGTTTGCTCAGTATATATATACGTTTATGAGTCTGCCGCCTGTTTGATAATAAGTAATTTTCATAAAGCGAAACAAGAGAAATAAGCCCGGCATTAAAGTTGTGATGGTCTTACTTCTTTTGTAGTCGAATCACGGAGTTAACGGCTTAAAGTGGCTGTGATTAGGAGGTCTATAGAATGATTGGTAAATTACTGCCTTGGCTGACGGCTACGGATATACCCAGACCAAAGCCAAACGCGGTTGAGGTGGAACTTGCGAATGTGCGAAAGTCTTATTTGACTGGTGCCGGTGAGTTTGTAGCTCTGAAAGGGATAGACCTTTCGGTGAAAAATGGTGAATTTGTGGCAGTGGTAGGTAAGTCTGGTAACGGCAAGTCTACTTTGATCAATATGATTACAGGAATAGACCGGCCTACTTCCGGGGAAGTGTGGGTGGCTGGCACGGCGGTGCATAGGCTGACTGAGAACCAAATCGCCGTCTGGAGAGGTCGCACGGTAGGCGTTGTGTTTCAATTCTTTCAATTACTGCCGACGTTGACAGTGATGGAAAACGTAATGCTGCCTATGGACTTTTGTAATGTCTATGACCGGGCGGAACGACCGGAACGGGCTATGAATTTGTTGAATTTAGTGGGAGTTGGAGATCAGGCAGATAAAGTGCCTGCGAACTTGTCCGGAGGCCAGCAACAACGGGTGGCTATCGCACGATCCTTGGCCAACGATCCTCCTCTTTTGGTGGCGGACGAACCTACCGGTAATCTCGATCCTCGAACTGCCGAAGCTGTTATTGAGCTATTCAGAGAATTGACTCAGGATGGTAAAACCATTCTTATGGTCACCCATGATGAGGATTTAGCGCATTGCGCCGGACGGATAGTGACGGTGTCTGAGGGACGGATTGTTGCAGACGGGCGCGGGGAGGGGCGCTATGAATGATTATGTTTTCTTGGCACCGCGCTGGTGCAAGGTATGGTCAGACCTTTGGGGTAACAAGGTGCGCACGCTTTTAGTAGTGCTTTCTATCTCTGTCGGGGTATTTGCAGTGGGGATGGTTTATAGCTCATATCTGATGTTTCAACGGGATTTGGCTGCTAGCTTTGGGGCGGCATCACCCGCTAATGCAAGTTTACTTACGGATCCTTTTGATGAAGAATTGTTAGAAAGCGTCCGTAGCTTGAAAAATGTCAAAGAGGTTGAAGGGCGGCGCAATGTTAACCTTCGAATCAGCACCGGCGATGGGCAGTGGCGGCAGATGGTGCTGGTTGCAATTCCAGACTATAACAAACAAAAAGTCAATGTGGTACGCCATCTATCAGGAGCGTGGCCTCCGGAGGAAGGTGATGTACTTTTGGAACGGTCCTCAGTGGTTGCGTTGGGAGTAAAAAAAGGGGACCGGATTATAGTGGAGACATCTGCTGGACGTAAACGATCCGTAAAGGTGACCGGAGTTGTGTATGATTCCAGTCAGACTCCTAGTTCTTTTAGTGGTAACTATTATGGTTATATTAGCATGAATACTTTAGAAAAGTTGGATGAGTCGCGTCAATTGAACCAGGTAAATTTAGTGGTTAAGCCTGGGGTGCTGCAAGGTAACGATACAACAGCCATTAAGGTTGTAGGACGCCAAGCCTGGAGAAAGCTGGAACAGGGTGACGCCAAGGTGTCGTGGATGCAAGTGAATAAACCCGGGGAACATCAAATGCAGGGGGCAATCAATGCACTGCTGTTGTTGTTGGCGGTGCTTGGGGTACTGGCACTCTTTCTGGGGACATTTTTGCTGGTAAACACGGTATCGGCTATTTTAACCCAACAGGTTCGTCAGGTGGGAATTATGAAATCTATTGGGGCGAGCCGGGCTCAGATACTTCGTATGTATCTGAGCCTTGTGGGCGCATATGGTATTTTGGCACTGTTGGTGGCGGTTCCATTAGGAGCGTTGGCTGCTAAAGGGGTGACCGGGTTTATTTCTGGAATGTTCAATTTCGATTCAGGAGGCTTGGAATTACCGCCTAGCGTCATAATTTTGGAAACAGTAGTTGCTGTTTTAGTGCCTCTAATGGCAGCACTAGGTCCGGTATGGCGTGGGACAGGCATAACTGTCCGGGAAGCTTTGAATGATTATGGTATCAGCAGTGTTCAGACCAAGGGAAGAGTGGATAGGCTGGTGGATTATTACCTGGGACGAATGAAAAGATTACCCCGGCCTATACTGCTGTCGCTTCGCAACACTTTTAGGCGTAAAGGACGTCTGGTGCTTACGCTGCTTACCTTGACTGTGGCTGGAACGGTATTTATGGCGGTGTTTTCAGTCCGGACGTCTTTATACTCGACTCTGGATCAGGCGTTGGATTACTTTCACTATGATGTAATGGTGGAGTTTACCGATAGTTACAGAGCTAACCGAATTGAACAGGCGGTATTAGAAGTGCCTGGAGTTAAAGCGGTGGAATGCTGGGACAGAATGTCCGGCCGAGTGTTGAGAGATGAGGGAAAGGAGTCTGAAACCGATGACAGCAAGAATGTGTTTATTCTTGCACCACCGGTGAAAACGCAGATGATTAAACCTCAAATTATCGAGGGGCGGTGGTTATTACCCGATGATGAGAATGCTGCGGTGGTGAATACCGAGGTGCTTAAAGACAGCCCGCAGCTTAAGGTGGGCGAATCGGCGGTGATCATGGTGGGGAACCGTAAACTGCGGTTGACGGTAGTTGGTGTTGTTCAAGGAATTCTGGCAGGGCCGATCGTATACGCTCCGTACGATTGGCTTCCCGGAGCAGTGCAAGAAGCCGGACGAGCCCGTTCGGTGCAGCTTGTGTCAGATTCTGCAGATACCAAAGAGCAAAGTAGTTTAGGAAGAAGGTTAGAAGAACATTTGAAAAAAAGCAGTTTGCGAGTTAAAAATGTAACTATAACTTGGGAACAGAAAAAACTTATTCGCTCTCAGTTTGATATAATTACCACTTTTTTGCTTATTATGGCGGTGCTTTTGGCAGGCGTGGGAGCGTTAGGATTAGCCGGTACTATGGGTATTAATGTGCTGGAGAGGACTCGGGAAATCGGAGTGATGCGAGCTATAGGCGCTTCTAGTTTGGATATTGGCAAAGTATTTGTGGTAGAAGCTCTCTGGATCGGATTATTAAGTTGGGCGGCGGGAATGATTTTGGCCGTTCCCGTGGCGGCGATGTTAAGTTATCAGGTGGGGATGTTGTTTTTGAAGAATCCCCTGACGTTTTCGTTCAGTTTTATGGGGGTGGCTATTTGGTTGGGGTTGGCTACTCTGCTGTCGGTAATTGCGAGTTTGCTGCCGGCCTGGAATGCTACACGGCTGAGTGTGCGGGATGTATTAAGTTATGAATAAATATCAGGCAAGGTGAGGCGAGAATAATGGCAATTGTTAAACGATATTGGCTGTTAGTTTTCCTATTGATTGCTGTGCTGGCGGCAAGTTTTTTGTGGCTGCTAAACAGTCGCCAAAATGAGAATAAAGATGTCGCGGCGGTGAAGGCGGATGGCCGAATATTGGCTGAAGGTATTGTATATCCGGCGCACTATGCCGAACTGGCGATGTCGGTGGATGGAACGGTTGGCGAAATATTGGTTAAAGAAGGGGATAAAGTCAAAGCCGGACAACCTGTTATCCGGTTAGTACGGAAGGAGTATCAGGATCGGGTGGGAAGTGCTCATTCCAATGTAAATGGGGCGGCGGCAGCCGTAGAACGGGCTAGAGTAAATATAGCGGATGCAATGCGGGAACTCGAACGTCAAGAACGACTGGATAAAGCTGGGGCGGCGACCCGCCAGAAGATTGAACAAGCTCAGACGGAGGTAGCACGAAGCCAGTCAGAATTGGTGAAGGCGCAGGCCGATTTGGCGGTTGAGGAAAAAAAGGTGTCGGAATCTCAAGACGTAATGGACAAAACAGAACTAAGGGCACCGATAGACGGAACAGTGGTTTTTCTGGATGTGAAAGTTGGCGAGCATGCCGAGATAGGAAAAGTGCTGGTACGGATTGCTGACGAATCAGCATGGGAAGTGAAGAGTGATGATTTGACCGAATTATCAGTAGCTAAAATCAAGGAGGGCGATCCGGTGCAACTGACATTTGATGGCATACCTGGCTTGGATATTGCCGGAAGGGTGAAGTTTATCCGCCCCTATGGGGAGAAGAAACGGGGCGATATCACGTATACTGTGGTTATTACTCCGGAAGCGTGGGATGGACGGTTACACTGGAATATGACAGCGCAAATTGCTATTACGCCGTTGATGAATTAGGTTTGCCAGATAAGGAGGGGAATAGCATGATAAAATCACGCGGCTGGTTAAAATTTTTGATTATGGCACTTAGTTGTGTAATGTTACTGTTATATAGTAAGGGCGCGCTTGCAGCGCCAGTAGAGTTATCTCTGAATGACAGCATTAGCTTGGCGCTGAAAAATAGCTCTAGTATGAAAATAGCAAAAGCCGATAAAGAAACTTCAGTTTGGGCCGTTGCCGAGGCTAAAGCAAAGTTCGGCCCCTGCTTGACATATTCGCATAAGGATACCAGGACGGGACTTCCCGCTTTTACTTTGGAAAAGTATTTTGCAGGTACTTCGCTTGCCGGTATAGCTAGTACTGCGTTTGGCGGTACCTACACCTCTTTTGGCAATACCCTTAGCGTTAGTATACCTCTTTATACGGGGGGGAATTTAGAGGGACTGCGTGACCAAGCGGACAGCAACCTCCAAGTCGCTGATTTTGAAGTTAAGAAAGCCGAGCAACAGCTAAAATTTGATACTTTAATCGCTTATTTCAATGTTCTAAAGGCTGGCGCACAGTTACAAGTCAACCAGGAATCATTGGACAATCTTACCTCACATTTAAACAGCGTTCAGATACAGTTTGATGCGGGAGCAGTAAACAAATCTGATGTACTTAGTTCAGAGGTGGAAGTGGTAAACTCCCAGCAAGAGCTTATAAAAGCTAAGAATGACTATGATTTAGCGCTTGCCAGCCTTAAAGATGTAATCGGGCTGCCGCCTAATAGTGAAATTAAGGTGAAAGATGAGTTAGAGTATAAAAAATATCCGCTTTCTCTAGAGGAATGCATAAAATATGCCCTGGACTGCCGCCCGGATATCAGCGGAATGCAAACTAAGGTTGAATTTGCTAAGAACGGGGTGAAGGTTGCCAAAAGCAATAATTTGCCGCAGCTCAATTTCAATGGCAGTAACAATTGGAATGACGATAAATTTCCCGGAGCGAAACAAGATTACTGGATGGTTAGTTTAACCGCATCGATAAATGTATTCGATTCGGGGCTTACCAAAGCTAAGATAAGAGAAGCGGAAAACTCGCTTGATAAAGCGGTGGAACAAGTAAAGCAATCACGGAAGGCGGCCGCATTAGAAGTAAGCCAGGCTTATCTGAGTTTGAAAGCAGCTGAAGAGAGGATTGAGACAAGTAAAGTTGCGGTAGAGAAAGCTCAGGAGGCTTTTAGAATTAACGAAATTCGTTATAGAGAAGGGGAAAATACCAATCTAGCTGTTATAGACTCACAGTTAGCAGTTGAAAAGGCCCAAAATAACTATCATCAGGCATTGTACGATTATAATAGCAGCAAGGCCAAATTGGATAAAGCCATAGGGATTGACTGAGCAAACAAGTAAACAAATTGAGGAAAATCCTAGAAGTGGAGGGATGATTTTGAGTCAAAATAACATGTCGGATATGGCTGTAGAAATCAAAGATATTAGCAAGGTCTACAGTAAAGGCGGTGGAGATCATTTTACAGCAGTGGATAATGTTAATCTTTGCGTACGTAAGGGTGAAGTCTTTGGCTTTTTAGGATCAAATGGTGCTGGTAAAACCACGACGATAAAGATGATGTGCGGACTGGTAACTCCAACGACCGGACGGATATTGCTTAATGGCTGCGATGTAGCATTGGCGCGTGGTGAAGCCATGCGCCAGATCGGAGTGGTTTTAGAGGGAACAAGAAATATTTATTGGCCGTTAACTGCTTGGCAAAATATAATGTACTTTGGGAAATTAAAGGGCTGTTCCAGTAAAAACATTAAGGAGAGGGGAGAAGCGTTGTTAAAAGAGTTAGGGCTATGGAATAGACGAAATGATATCGTACGTCATTTTTCGCGGGGAATGCTGCAAAGAACGGCTATTGCGTGTGCTCTGGTAGCTGATCCGCCTATTCTTATTTTGGATGAACCGACGCTGGGCCTTGATGTTGAAGCTACAGAAATCATGAAAGCGTTGCTTAAGCGTTTGGTGCAGGATTATGAGAAAACGGTTCTGATAACTTCGCATCAATTGAACGTGGTGCAAGAACTTTGTGAACGTGTAGCTATTATGCATAAAGGGAAAATAATTGCTGATAAAAATCTCGATGAATTACTAAGCCTTTTTGGACAGGATTATTATCAGATTAAGATAAACGGAGCTTTAAATGGTCCACTAAGTGATTTGAGCGCAAGCGAGGAAAATGGAGTGACGGTGTTAACAGGGAGGATTAGCAGCCCAAAAAGGTTATATAGTTTGCTTGAACAGATTAGAAAAAGGGGAATGACTTTACTATCGGTATCTCCGCTAGAGCCGGATTTAGAGGAAGTGTTCTTAAAACTGGTAAAAGACGAAAGGGGGATTAGTAATTATGATGATAATCAAAACCATGTTTAATGAAACCTATAAAGGGTTATTAATTGCTTGGAATTATAAATTTGAAACGGTTTTGCAGCTCTTAATGATGGGAATCGTTTTTATAGGTATAGGCTTTATTACCGGTGGGGGGCAGCTTAGTCCGAAGCAGCTTACTTATACGCTGATTGGTTACGCATTATGGTTATATTCTTCCATTGTCATTTCCAGCATGTGTAGAGATCTAATGGGAGAGGCCCAGGCAGGTACGCTGGAACAAATTTTTATGAGCCCTGTTCCGGTATCTTTAATATTAATCGGGCGGTCTTTTTCCACATTGATTACTTCAACAATAAATATTGTACTATTTACAATGGTCATGATATGGGGGTTGAACATTACCCTTTCGCTACAATGGGAGGGGCTGGCTATTTTTATTATTACGATGGCCGGATTGTTTGGTTTCGGGTTTGTAATTGCCGGCGCAACATTAGTTTTTAAACGGGTTGGTGAGCTTGCCGGGTTAACGGCAAACGCACTGCTCTTTCTTAATGGCTCCATGCTTCCGGTAGAACGTTTTCCTACATGGTTGGCGCTATTTGCCAAAACATTGCCGACAACTCAAGGCGTGATTTTATTACGTGATAATTTAATAAATATGCAGTCACTGTATGGCTTGTGGCAAGATGGCAGCTTGCTAGTTCTTTTTTCTCAGTCCTTGGTCTATTTCTTAGGGGGGCTGTTGTGTTTTACCTGGTGTGTGCGAAGAGCAAAAGTGCAAGGAACATTAGGGTATTATTAAGCTGGCTGCGTTTTAGTAGTGAGCAATTTGGTAATTTTACAATCTAAGAGCAACATTGATGAAAAAATAGTGACTCATTGCAGGGTATCCGATAAAATGGTAGTTGCCAAGCAGTCGGAGAAGCGGACGAACTCAAGCGATGAGTCACTATCGTTTTACTATTTTCGAGAGGAAAACATAAACATATTGGGAACAAGGTATAAGTCCGATTTATTGTGCGATACATTGGAGGAAATAGTTTTAGCCTATTTGAAATTTACAGGGAGCTTTGAGGGGGCAGAGTAAGGTGGGAGAAAAACAATTACAAGGGATTCTTACTTTGATTTTGCCATAGCTTATTGTCTTAATAGTGGAAAAACAAAAAAATGACAAAATACAGGCAACGGAAGAACTGTACCAATCTGAGCTGTATGCACTGCTTGAATGCGAAAATACCAAACTTTGGCATTTAAGCCCATTAACCTTATATGAAATGTTCGCTGAGGAAAAAAGGACTGGAACCATTACTTTTCCAGAGGAGGTTTGAGTATGAGCCGGGAATTACCGTTCTTGGTATATTGTATTGAAGAATATAAAGCGCAAAAACGTATGACTGGTAAGGCGACAATGGAATTATTTAGAAAGTATGACGTGCAGCAATATATTTATGATTGCTATGAAGCTTTACACACTACTGGGGCGAAATATATTATAAATGATATTGATGCTTTTATTCAGGAGCGAATGAAGCAAGTAATGTTATAAGCTGATTTTGGGTGTGGGGTAATTTGTGGGGTGATTTTAAATTATACTGCATGGACAACATATACAGAATAGAAAATATGGTATGGATTTGTGGTAGAAATACCTTGAAATCCTGTGAAAAACGCTGCTGATTAATTGCTAAATCGTAAGGGGGTGACCCCTGCCAGGGTTCAAATTCCTGCCACTCCGCCATACATAAAGATTCTAGGGCTTTGGGATATTTCTCAAAGCCCTTATTTTGTTTGTTGGATGATTTAAAATAGAATGTATAAAATTCTTGTAAAATAAAATGATGTTATATGTACATATGAATATGCTAATTTTGAATTTTGCTTTTGCCAATTATTACGTTACAATGTATTTAAGAATTCGATTATTTCAGAAATAATCGAATAGACAGAATGATTTGAATATGGAGCGTGATTTAACAGTACTATGGGTTACTAAATAAATGGCCGGAAGTATAAGTGGCAGATTACAGGAGTTGCTATGTTGTGCAAGTTTGAGTATTTAAACCCAGTTGTTATGAACAGGAAGGTCTGCGTTGTTTGAACAGGATGACAACGCCGCAATTACGAATGCAACAGTTTGCTGAGGAACAGGAATCTCGTGATAGGCTAGCTTGTATAGATTTTCATTATTGTTTTGGCAGCAGGTTGTTAGTAGGCTGTTGATAAGGCTGAATAAATGTTTGGTGTGTTTTTTCAAATTCATTTAAAAGTGTTTTAAGTGCCGGGTTGGAGTTGCCTTTTTTCCATGCCATACCAATGTCAAATCTGCAGGCATCACCGTAAAGATCAACATAGCGAACGGATGGATTAGCATACATCTGGGTATGTCGAGGTAAGAAGGTAATTCCCCGGTGGAGTTCCATCATGAGAAGAACCGACATTACATTAGGCAACTGTTGAACAATATGCGGTATAAAACCTCTAATTTCACATAGTTTCACATTGTGCTGAAAGCCTTGCGGATTATTAATGCTTGATAGCAATATAAATTCTTGATCTGCTAATGATAATGTGTCAATGACACGTTCATTGGCCAGCGGGTGATCGTATGGTACTACAGCTGAAGTAAAGTCACTGCAGACAGGCTTCCAGTTAAGCCCGGATGTCGGCAAAGCAAGAGAAAGAGTAAAAATGAGATCGACAGTGTTGCTCTGCAAAGCATTCATTAACAATGGCAAGTGTTCATAAGAGTATAAGTGCACTTGCACGTTGGGATATAACTGACTAAAATGGGTTATAAACGGGACAAGAAAGGTTCTGGAAGCAGCTTCTAAATAAGCAATTCTTATATTGCCTACTTCAACTTTTGCATATTGATGAATTTTTTTCACAAGGAGTTCGTGGTGCTCTAAAAGAGTATGCGCTTCATCAAGTAATAGTTTGCCGGTAGCAGTTAACTGTACTTCTCTATTATTTCGCTTAAAAAGCTGTACGCTCAGATCATCTTCTAAGGCAGCGATATGTCGTGTAAGAACAGATTGCGATATAAAAAGATTTTCTGCTGCTTTGGTAAAATTAAGTTGATCGGCTAGAACAATAAATTCGCGTAGTTGATAAATTTCCATAATTCCTCCTGCGTGCACCAAAATAATAAAAGAAATAATTCACAATATCTAATGCTATTATATTTTATAATGTCTATTATGAAAATAATAAATATAAATTTAATAACGTTTCGAAATAAATGCTATTTTCGAGTTAGTGTTTAGGACTTTTTGCTAGTAATCGCATTGATTATGCGTTCAAAAAAATTAATAATAAAAGGTGGTTATGAAGAAAATGGAAGATATCTTTTCTTTAAAAGGCAAAAATGCTGTTGTTATCGGTGGCGCAGGCGGAATTGGACAGGCAATTGCCAAAGGCTTGGCCTTTT
>Ga0316604_10000346_pt1 | contig 61628 bp, 45 predicted proteins | sample OWC_soil_day20_C_FD_207650 | JGI IMG/M metagenome (GOLD analysis project Ga0316604, IMG submission 207650) | Wetland soil microbial communities from Old Woman Creek delta, Ohio, United States - OWC_soil_day20_CT | ecosystem: Environmental > Terrestrial > Soil > Wetlands | place: USA: Ohio...
GTTGTATCATCTATTTTAGTATTTGTGATGCATATGCAATTGAAATTTGCACAACAAAGTTATTGGTTTATTTACTCAGTGTTTGGTGTAATTTTTCCAATTGTATTTGGCTTAGTTATAAAAAATATTAGATTTGGGAAGAAAATATTTTATTATGTGGAATAAGGCATTCAATGATGAACATGCCTAGAGAATTTAGTTTTTTCAATTTTTGGTCTTATCGCGACATTCAACCGCTAAATTCATCGAAAACAGGTTCTTTACGCTATTATTTATCGGAAAATTCTTTTATTTTGCATTGAGGGATTTGCTATAATGATACTAAGATTAATGGAAGCGATGAGTATCATTCTGTATTTGGACACTTGGAATGATAGGAGCTGGTAGTGTAACCGGCCATTCATAGGGGGACAAGTATATGAATAGCCAGAACATTGCTGTAGAAAGAATGAAAGAACGATTACTTTTTTTGGTTATCGGCCTTTTCAAGTGTAGGAGATTATTAAAGATACTATAGGTGTTAGTGTTAAAGAAATGACATCAGAGCAACTGGATGTATTAATTAGTACTTTGGAAAAGCATATACTTTTGGGCAAGTAGGTATTGGTTTGATAAATAATAGAGTGGCTGGAAGATAAAAAAACGAAGCCAGAAGAAGTTGCGTTTGTTTAAAAAGGAAGAGTGCATTTTAAGTACTTTTATGATTTTAGTTAATTATCTAAATTCCGCTGGTAGCGGAAGGCTATTATGAGCCAACTCTTGAGATTTCGGGTGGATATTTATTTTGGTCTTTGACTGGATGCCATAGTATTTCCAGCCTTGAGTCTTTTATAGTCTTCTATACTGCCGGAGAAGTTGGCAGAGTTTATAGAGTATTTTGGTGTAGCAGCCGCCCTCGTTTAGGAGGGCGGTTTTAATTTCGCGGGATGGGGGGAGGGCGGTTTTGGGGTCGGAAAGGTACATGGCTAAAAGGCCGCTGGTTACGGTTAGTGCGAAAATTGACTGGGGTAGTTGGCTGCTTGCGGAAAAGGATTGGCGGGTAAAATGGATGAGGCGGTTTTTGATCTGGTCTGTATCCTGGTAGTAGGTAATAAAATTGAGGTCGCCGTTTTCTGCATCTTCCGCAAGGTCAATGAGATAATCTAGGAGGATGTGGAGGCCGTCTATCCAAGGAAAATAGGCGTGAAAGGTGTTTTGCACCTGGTCTTCGGACAGGGGAGAAGCGGAAGTTAAGGCTGCCAGCATGAATATGCCCAGGGTTGAGCCGCTGGCGGCGGCAAATTCTTGGGGGAGTATACCGGGATAGGCTGCGAGAGAAGCCGATGTCCATTGGTTCATCTTCTGGTCCCGTTCTGACAGGTCAAGATGTTTATACACTTGGAGGTCGCTATAGAGAGAGGCTAGTGTTAGAACCAAGGGTTTTACCTTTGAATAAGATGGAAGCCGGGCGACTTCGGCCCGGCAGGTTTGTACAAGGGCTGCCAAATAACCTCCATCGTTTTTTAAGGGGTAATAGGCATAGTAGTTTTCTATGGCGGATTCCGGTTCGAGAGCGTCGGTCATGGCACGGTGGAGCTGGCGGAATGCGGCTTCGTCACGTACCCCCGCTCGGTCGCAGAGATTATCCAGGTAGTCGCTGATGGTCTGGAGAGCTACGATGAATTTAGTAAAAGAGACGGTTTTTACGCCAGGATACAGGCTGAAAACGCTGCCGCCCTGACAGTGAAATTTTTTACTGGCGATACTGGCCAGCGCTTGCGTCTTAAGCTCGGGGGAAGGACAGCGGCTGGCGTATTGTCGCCAATGAGTAAGCTCTCTGTCAACCAGGGGAAAAACACGAAGTACTAACTGTAGCACGATTACCAGACTTTTGGAGGCCGTGAAAAGGGAGGACATGGTTGGCGGGGGCTCCTTTCTTAGGAGACTTTGTTACAGCGGGTCGACGGTAAGGATAAGATCCAGACCGAATTCTTTTTTAAACCATTTACGATGTTGTTGAACTTCCGCCAGTTCAATACTGGCTGTACGGGGATCCACGGTAAGGGAGAGGTGGGCTTGTCCGTCGCCGGAAGTGGCTCGCAGCTTTTTCACTAGTCCCATTTGAGTGGTATCCAGCGTTTCTGCCAGTGCCAGGAGTAAGGCAAGCTTGCGTGCTTTTTGCCAGTCAGATTCGTCAAGGAATTCGCTGTAAAATTTGTTGCGGATGTATTTGGCGGAAGGGCCGTTATGCCAGGCGACAATGACTGCGGCCAGCATTTGTTCCCGGTGGGAGAGGCCGAACAGCCGGGCGTTTTCTACGAGATAGGCGCCGTGGCGGGTATGATCGTAGAAGTTTATGGTAATTCCAATGTCATGCAGCAGGCTGGCGACCCGGAGAAGCTCTTGGTCTCTGGGATCGAGGTCGTGTAGTTCCTGCCAGCCGGTAAACATGGCTTCGGTTAAATAGGCAAGATGGTTTGCATGGGAAACATTCGCTTTGTAAAACAGCAGCATATTCTGGGTGCTGTGTTCTAGTATATTATCTATGATGAGCGGTTGGTTCATTCGTGTGAGGTAGTGCTGAAAAAAGAGGCCTTCCCGGACGCCGCAGCCGCTGATAATCAGGCGGCTGGCATTCGTAATGTCAAACAGGTTTTTGACAATTGTAGTTCCGGCGATAATGATATCGCTGCGTTCTTTGCTTAATCCGGCAAATTTGGCCCGCTGTTTTACGGTAGCGGCGGTAAGTGCCTGCCATAGGTTGAGAAAGGAAAGGCTACCCAGCCGGTAGTTATGTACTTTGTTGAAGGGATAATTCTTCCGCTTTTGGTCCATCTTGGCAATGTTCCGGGCGGTGCCGCCTACTCCTGCCAAGGGCAGATTTAGTTCTTTCAGCCAGGATACCTTATTAAGCTCCTGCATAATATGAGTACTTAGGTCATAGAGTTTTTTTGCACTTACTTCGTCCTGCGTGCCAAAGCGCTCTGTCAGGTTGACGGCTCCGAACGGAAGACTGACGGCATCCACCGGTTGACGGTTTTTAATCAGGGTAAGTTCGGTACTGCCACCGCCAAGATCAAATAATATGCAGTCTGTAATGTCCAGTGTGTTAATGACACCTGAAAAACCTAAATAGGCTTCGTCGGTGCCGCTTATAACCTTAAGTGTAATTCCGGTTTCGGCGGCGATCAATTGGAGAAAGCTTTCTCCGTTGTCGGCATTGCGTACGGCGGCTGTGGCTACCCCGATGATTTCGCTGACTTCAAAAAGCTGGCACATATGCGAGAAAATTTTCAGTGTATCTATTGCCCGTTTCATGGCCTCTAATGTTAGCATGGCGTTTTTTCCCATGCCTTCGCTTAGGCGAACGGTTTCTTTTTGGTGATAGACTAAGTTGTATGCGCCGTTAACATAGGTATGCATAATAATCAGCCGCGCTGAGTTGGAGCCTAAATCTATAATGGCAATCCGCTCTGTCATGTTTTCCCCCTCATCCCACTAGTAGTAATAGTATTCGTTTTTTTTGGTAAAAACCTTGCTAAAAAAGAAGAATTTTAGGTAATTTCCACAAAAGAAGATATAAGATATAGTAGGAAAGTAACAATTACCCCCAAAGTCTGATAAGGGTTTGTTCTTATAGCATCGCATACTTACTAGACCATATATTATGTAAACAAAAATAAATCCGGAGCAATAAAGGCTCGGTTACGAGTAATTTGTTATTAAATTAACATAGTGTTAACATTTGACCGAATGGCGAAAGGAGGAGATTAACATAGGCATGAGAAATTTTAATTAGAGAGGAAATACGGAGGTCAATTATGAAGAATGGTTCACCGCAATTATTCGGAGTTATTCATATTGGCTCAGAGCAAGTAAGCTTGCAAGTGGTTGAGTACAAATCTCTGAGCGATATCAAGGTTATAGAGCGGGCGATCAGCCAAGTGGGTTTGGGTGAGGAGACGTTTAAATACGGGCGAATTGGGTTCGGCACAGTGAAACAAATTTGCGAGTTGCTCAAAGGATATCGCCGAATTTTGCAGGAATACGGGGTCAAAGATTACCGCCTCTTTGCTACTACGGCTATTCGCGAGGCTGAAAACCAGGCTTATATTGTGGATCAGATAAAAGTTAAGACTGGTTTTAATGTCGAAGTAGTGGATGTCACTCAGGAAATTTTTCATAAGTATGTGGCCCTGTTTCGTGCGGTTGAAAGTGAGGACATGATTTCCTCTTTGAAAAGCATTCTGTTTGTGGATATATCATCCGGAGGGCTGGGTATTACGCTGTATGAGGCGGGGGGCTTAAAGTATCAGCAGAATATTCATATCGGAACTTTACGGATTAAAGAGGGCTTTAATAAGAACCAGAGGGAATCCTCTTGTTTCTATCAGGCTTTGACGGAGTTTATTAGCAGTACGGTCAGGCCTGTGGGTGAGGCCTTGATGGGCAGTAAGATAAAATATATGGTGCTCTCCGGAATTGAGACAGGATTGCTCTTAAAAATGCTGGGGCATGAAGTAAACGGCAAGCTGAAGTTTGTCCGTATAGCCGATTTCCTTGAACTCCACGACCGGGTAAAGAGGCTAAACCTGCCTCAAGTTATGCAGGAGTTTGGTCTTTCTCAACAGCGGGCTGAAATGGTACTGCCTACCATTGTATTATATAAGCAGATCTTGGATTTAGCCAATGTCGAAGATATTGTTGTATCCGGTGCGCAATTTGGTGATGGCATTATTATTTCAGATATTGGCGAAAAAACCGGTGACAGTTGGAAGAAGGTTATTGAAGAGCAAATGATTAGTCTGGTCCATGCTCTTGGCCGCAAGTATAAGTATGACAAACGGCATGCTTTGTGGGTGGAAGAGGCGGCGTTGTTACTGTTTGATAAGCTGGTAAAAGTGCACGGATTGGGCGTCAGGGAAAGATTTTTATTGCAAGTGGCGGCTATACTACATGATGTAGGTAAGTTTATCAGTTTACGACGGCATTATTTTTATTCCTATCTGATTATTTCGTCAACGGATATTTTTGGCTTTTCCGAAGAAGAAAAAACTATGATGGCCAATATTGCTTTATATCATTCCAGCAAAACTCCGGTTCCTACAGAGACTGAGTTTGCCGCTCTGTCGCCGGAGGGGAGACGCACCGTTTCAAAATTGGTTGCTATTATTCGGCTGGCGGACGCCCTTGACCGCAGCCACTTTCAAAAGATTACTATTGGCAAGGTGGCGTTACATGCCGAAGAAATGATATTAGATGTTCATTCCGAACAGGATATTTCTTTGGAAGAATGGACTTTTTTAGATAAGACGGAGTATTTCGAGCAGGTGTTTGGGCTGAAAGCCGTAGTACGGCGATACTAATTAATGGCAGGATGGTTGGTTGTTATGTTGATTAAACCGGATTATTTTATAAACCGGGAGTTAAGCTGGCTTAAGTTTAACTGTCGTGTACTGGAAGAAGCGGCGGAAGAGAACAATCCCCTATTAGAACGGTTGCGGTTTATTGCGATCACAGGGTCTAACCTGGATGAATTCTTTATGATCCGGGTGGCGGGACTTCAGCAACGCCTGGAAAGCGGGATAAATAAAAAGGATGCGGCCGGGCTGACTGTGGCCCAGCAGTTGGAGAAGATAAACGAGAGTACACGGAAGCTGGTGCAGAAGCAGTATCGTTATTTGCGTAATTTAGAGGAACAAATGGAGAGGTATGGCATACAATTCGCGTCTATGTCACGGTTGACCGGCCAGCAACGCGAATGGACGGAGCAGTATTACCGTACGACGATTTTTCCTGTTATTACTCCTCTTGCCGTGGATTCCAGCCATCCGTTTCCCTTTTTGGCCAATCGTACCTTGAATTTGGCGGTGGAAATAAAGCACGGGAAAAATGAACAGAAAATTGCCGTCATCCAAGTGCCGGCGGTGCTTCCACGCCTGGTTAAGCTTCCCGATCACGGAAATAAGAAAACCTTTATATTTTTGGAAGAGATCATTCAAACGTATTGTGATGATCTTTTTCTTGGCTACAGTATTAAAACCATTGTGCCCTTTCGAATTACCCGGAACGCCGATTTAACCATTGATGAGGAAGAGGCGGAGGACCTTTTAGCCGAGGTGGAAAAATCTCTCCGGCAGCGTAAACGGGGGGAAGCTGTTCGCTTGGAAATTGGAAAAACTACTAACAAGGGACTGCGCAAGTTTATCATTGATGGTGTGAAGATCAAGGAGAAAAGCGTTTATGATATTCAGGGGCCTATTGATACATCTTGTTTTATGAAATTCGGCGAAGCGGTCGGTGCGGAGCAGCTCTTGTATACTGCTTTTATTCCTGCTGTTCCGGCGGGGCTGGTAGGCAAGGAAGATTTGTTTGCGGCTATTAGCGCGAAGGATATATTATTGCATCACCCGTATGAATCGTTTACGCCGGTCATTGATTTTATCCGGCAGGCGGCTGTTGATCCGGAGGTGCTGGCCATAAAACAGACGCTTTACCGGGTAGGGGGCGATTCGCCGATTGTCCGGGCTTTAGCGGAAGCGGCAGAAAACGGCAAGCAGGTCACTGTACTGGTGGAACTTAAGGCGCGGTTTGATGAAGAAACCAATATTCAGTGGGCAAAACGGCTGGAAGATGCGGGATGCCATGTTATTTACGGACTGGTTGGCCTTAAAACCCATGCCAAGATCGCGCTGGTGGTAAGACGGGAATATGGTGCCATTAAGCGCTATGTACACATGGCCACAGGCAACTACAATGAATCTACGGCCAGGCAATATACCGATATCGGCCTTTTGACCGCAAATGATCAGATCGGAGCGGATGCTTCCGCCTTTTTTAACGTATTGTCCGGCTACTCTGATCCGCCGGTGTGGAATAAGCTGGGGGTTGCCCCCATTGGTCTCCGACAAAAATTTTATGATTTGTTGGAACGCGAGAGCGCGTTTGCCAAAGAAGGTAAACCGGCCCGGGTAATCGCGAAGATTAATTCCCTGGTAGATACGCCTTTAATTGTAAAACTGTACGAAGCATCTTGTGACGGGGTAAAAATCGATCTCATTGTGCGCGGCATTTGTACTCTGCGTCCGGGACTACGTGGTGTCAGCGAAAATATTACCGTACGCAGCATTGTGGGGCGTTTTTTGGAGCATAGCCGGGTATTTTATTTTGCTAACGGCGGTGACGAGCAAATTTATCTTTCCAGTGCCGATTGGATGACTCGTAATCTTAACGATCGGGTCGAGTTACTTTTTCCTGTGAATGACTCGGAGCATAAGGCGCGCACCAAAGGCATTTTGGAGTTGCTCTTACAGGATACGGAGAAGGCGCATGTTATGCGGTCGGATGCTGTATATTGCCGGGCTGACCGGCGGCGGAAAAAGGTGCATAGCCAGAAGGAGCTGTTAGCGGAAGCGGTTCAGCTTGGTAAGGCGGCAAGAGCTCCTTTGACTCTGTTAAAACCGGCACATCGCCGGGAAGAGTCCGATACTTGACCGTTGGGGGCGTATCTACTATAATGTACTCTATATGGAAGTGTGCCTAGGGTTCCGGCTTTCGAGCGTCTGGTCCAAGCGGTACAAGACTTCAGAGGTGAGGTCACACCGTGGGTATAAAAGACCCTAGCGGAAAGTTTCAGGAAACTTTTTGCTGGGGTCTTTTTCGTTTATTTGACCGCTTTTGTATTTTAAAACATTACAGGAACTTTGGGAGGGGAAAAGGTGTACTGGAATAAACCGATTGAAACTATGGAACGGAATCATATGATAGAACTGCAAACTTCCAGGCTGAAGGCAACGGTAGAAAGGGTCTACCGGCAGGTGCCGTTTTACCGCAGTAAAATGCAGGCGGAAGGGCTGTTACCGGCAGATATTACAACCTTAGAGGATATAAAGAAGTTACCTTTTGTTATCAAACAAGACATGAGAGATAATTACCCCTACGGATTGTTTGCTGTCCCATTAACGGAAATTGTCCGTATTCATGCCTCCAGCGGTACTACAGGCAAGCCGACGGTAGTAGGCTATACCAAACGCGACCTTGACATATGGGCTGAAGTTATGGCCAGAGCCTTTAGCTATAGCGGGGCCTCAAAGACTTCCTGTATACAGATAGCTTATGGCTATGGTTTATTTACCGGCGGATTGGGAGCCCATTATGGCGCAGAACTGTTAGGTGCTTCGGTTATTCCCATATCAACCGGCAATACGGCCCGGCAGATTATGCTCATGAAGGATTTTGGCACAACGGTACTCGCGTGTACGCCGTCTTACGCACTGGTTATTGCCGAGACGATTCGCGAAATGGGACTCGAGCTCAGCGAGTTTTCGCTAAAAGCCGGGATTTTCGGCGCTGAGCCGTGGTCTGAGAACATGCGCCGTGAAATTGAAAAACGCCTGGGAATCAAGGCGCTTGATATTTACGGCTTGAGCGAAATCATTGGTCCGGGGGTTGCCTGCGATTGTCTGTGTCAGAACGGTTTACATATTAGTGAAGATCATTTTTATCCCGAAATTATAAATCCTTTAACAGGCGAAGTGTTACCGGACGGCGAAAAAGGGGAACTGGTTATTACTACCATTACCAAAGAAGGTATGCCGTTAGTTCGCTACCGTACCCGCGATTTAACTTTCTTAGACCGCAGTGTTTGTGATTGCGGTCGGACATTGGTTCGGATGGGAAGAATTATGGGACGCAGCGATGATATGCTCATTATTCGTGGGGTCAATGTGTTCCCGTCCCAAGTGGAAAGTGTATTGCTTAGCATTGGGAATACTTCACCGCATTATCAGCTTATAGTGGACCGGGAAGATAATTTGGATATACTGACCGTACTAGTGGAAATAAACGAAGAAATGTTTACTGATGAAGTCAAAGGGATGGAGGAACTGGAACGCAAGATAAAAGCGGCTTTATCCAGCGTACTTCAGATCAGCGCCAAAGTGCGGCTGGTAAATCCCAAGTCATTGGAACGCAGTGAAGGTAAATCCAAACGGGTAATTGATAATCGAAAATTATAACGGAAAGAGGTGGTTTATCCATGATTGTACAGCAGATATCAGTATTTCTGGAAAACCGGAAAGGAACATTGGCTAAGGTGCTTAGCGTCCTGCATGAGCATGGAGTGAATCTTCGGGCCATGACAGTGGCCGATACCGCCGATTTTGGGATTATGCGCATGGTGGTCAGTGAACCTGAGAAAGTAGAGAAAATTCTTCATGCAGCTGACTACGCTGTTAAGATAACACCGGTCTTGGCATTAAAGATCGAAGACACACCGGGTGGGCTTTTGAATAAAATAATGCTGTTAGCTAATGGTGGTATTAGTGTAGAATACGTATATGCTTTTGCTACCACCGGGTCTGAGGGTGCCAGAGTTGTCCTGAAAGTAGATAAACTGGAAGAAGCGAATAACATGTTGCTTCAGTTAAAGAATAATACCGAAGAAGGGCAATGTTGGTAAGGACGCTTGATGGGAATTATCAGAAGAGGGAGGAGTTTTCTATAAGAAAGGCGTATTCTTAACCAGTACTAATTGGAGAGGATGTGCTGTATGGGAGATCTCTTTCGGGTTGCCATTCACTATGGTAATGACAACGGTTATATAGAATATGATCCTGCTAGTAAAAATATAAAAGTAGTGCTGGGAAACCGGGAAAAACAACAGGCTGTGGAAAAGTATCTGCATCAGGAGCATGTTTTTCGGATGGCAAAAAATACGTTAGAAGATTTTGAGGCGGAAACACTTATTCCCACAGATAGTGTTGATGCGTTAGAAGTTGTGCTTACTCATCTTTGGGAATATACTGAGGTATTGGTAGACTGGAGTCGGCCTATATCCTGTTAAGAGTTTATGCCGCTAGGTCTTGAGTAAGGAAGGATAGAGAACGGGAGGTAATTCGGTACCCGAATTACCTCCCGCTTTGTGTTAAAGAGGTTGATCCATGAACAGTTTTAACTTTGTGAATACAAGGGAAATTATCCACAATTGATATCCAAAATCACTGAAGGCTCTTGAAACATGGATTTTCAGCAAAAAAAAGGGGACTTATCAACAAAATTATACACAAAACCTCTTCGGCTGTGGATAAGTTGGGGGAAAACCCTGGATAATAAGAGCGTTTTCCAGAATTAATATGGGTAAACGCTGTGGATATTCTTATCCACATGGGGAAAAGAGCATCTTTGTAGGAGATCGGTCCTGCCGGAATCTGGCAGAATCTTGTCCCCTATTTTAATGTTTTAAATTTTCCAACGGTAGCCGATATTGGCACCCCACAGCTTGCTGGTGGTGTTACCCCAGGATTTTTCTACATCCAGATACACCTGGTGTTTGTCAGTATCTTCGATGAATCCTAGACCGGCGACCACCTGGCTGTCTTTTAAGCTGGAATCAAAAGTGGCTTGGTTGACAACCGTTTGGCTGTCCCCATCAAACTCGTGTACCCAAGAGAGCTTGCCGTATACCTGGCGATTGCCGCCATTTGCCAGCTGTGCCTTTTTACCGATCACTCCGCCTAATCGAAGCTGGAACGAAGAAGAACGAAGGGATTGAATGATTAGACCATTCGTGGTGGTATAATCGGCTTTATTCGACCAAAAAGAAGAGAGTTCGGCTTGTGGTTCAACGTAGACGCCATTTTCCCGGTCGATATGTTTACCCAGTTCGGCGGATAAACCAAACCCGTTTTTGTGGAAATTGGCGCTGTCGGTGCCGCCGCCATATACTGTTGAAGTAAAATCTTGGTTAAACCGGTTATACTTGGCAATAAGATCGAAATAGCTTCCGTCATTTTTCAGCCAGCTGCCGTAAGCGCCAAAATAGACGCTGTCCGTAGTGCCGGAATCGCCGGTAGTAAACGTATTGTCCGACGTGCCGCCCCCTAGGACAAAACCGGCAATTTTTTTGCCATCGCTAAAGGAAGTCGCGTTGTCCTTACCAATTTCCGCGCCTTTCATTGTCTGGTAAACGGTTTGACCGCTGATAGGTTTTGTTTTGTAGTGGTCGGCATAACTGCGGACCCAGAAATCGCCGCTTTGGCTGCCTGAATGCAAATCTCCCAGGCGTTTTTTAATCTCATTCATTTCCCCGTACCAGGTAACAGCCAAATCCGCACTGCTGGCGATAGCGGCAAATGTTTCATCAATCGCGGTAAACGATGCCGCGCTAGAATTTGTTGCATCCACCAGCACCCCGGTATGCTGTAATCGTCGTTCCATTTTGGACGGTAACGCTTCCCGTGTCGCAGCTGAATAAAATGGCGTCCCCGGCAGTTGCTGTAAGAGAACCACCGTCTATAACAGCAGTTCCTGCTTGGGCCTGATTGGGGCAATATACTTTCAATGCGGCGTTAGCCCCTGTCACATCACAATTTGTTAAGTACATAACCCCGCTTGCCGCTACACATGCGCCGACATCCTGCAGCGCAGTGAGGGTAGAATTCGTAACAGTAATAGTCCCGTTACTATCGGCATAAGCGGCCGACGAGTATTCACCAGTAGTAGTTATGGTGCAGTGATCAGCCGTGATGGAGGAGGCGGCATCGCCGCCGAGCGCATCGGTGGCGATGCCTGAAGCATGTTCGCCCGACGTTGAAATATTGGCATAAGAAAGAGTTATCGTGCCGCCGTCGGTCACATCCACGCCATGGGAGTTATAGCCGGTTACTGTTATTACGAAGGGATCATCCGCTGTGCCGGAAATATTGATAGTGCCGCCGGCTGTTGCAAAGGCACCGTTGGCGATTAACCCGGAGGTAGTAATGGAACCGCCGTTTAGGGTTATGGTAGCTCCGTTAGCCAGTACCCCCGAATTTGTCCCATACTCACCGCTGGCATCCAGCGGAAAGTCATCATATGTACTGCTGTTGCTTTTGCTGGTGACGGTAATGTTGGTTAGAGTCACCGTAGCGCCGTTTTTCGCATACACCCCGGAGTTATCTGTGCCGCTTGCTTCGTAGCTTACGTCACTGGCGGTGACGGTTTCCCCATCGACATACAATTGCGCGGTGATGGTTGCTTCAATATCTGTGGGTACTTCCGTTACATCTGCGGCGTATGCCGCCAAGGGTATTATGTTTAGTCCCATAATTACGAGTGGCGGAACCAAAAGTTTGCCTAAAATTTTCTTTTCAATCCCCTTTTCCCTTTAAATTAAGATTAACCCTGTAAATCAGGTATGAGCTTACCCTCCTTTCGCTAATTTAGCGGTTACGGAATAGAACTATACGGCAAGCACTTTTCTTGTTAAGATGAAGCATAAAAGAGGTTTTGAATGGGACGAATTAGCGTAAATGCTTTAAGAAAATTTGAGAGAGGGGTGAAAAAGACCAGCTGTTTATCAGGAAAATGAAAAGAGAGGGACAAGAGGATTACTAATAGTAAAGCCGTATTTACAATCTTCTATATTTTGAAAAAAAGTTTCCTTTTTATGGAAATTAGAAAATTGAAAAATACGATATTTTCTATTACAATACTTATAGTAGAAACTATCGTAGCAATACAGGCTCTCAAGAGTATGCGCATGCAGTTAGAAAAATCGAGGCAAGCTTTTACCCGCTAAGCGAGTAGTTTTTGCCACATTGGGGATATTATGTAAGGCAGGAAAGTTTAATGGTAGGAGGAGATAATCTGAGTAAGGGTAAAGAGCAAGACGCATTAACGACCAAAAAACTATCGCCCCAGGATCTGGAGGAGTTACTCAAAAGTGAGTATGGCGATAAACTCCAGCCGGTAGATGAAGTCAGACTGGAAAAGCAGAGACGGCAGCAAGCAGCCATTAAGGCGAATAAAAGTAGATTTCATAAAGCATAATGCTCATGCTTCCGAGCTCTTTGGGCGATACCTGGAGTAAAAAATAGGGGTTCATTTTTGCTGCCGCCAGATGCGAGATTCCTTCGTAATCTGGCGGCACTGTTTTTGTATTAAGCCCAATATCGACTAATTTTTCACACATATGCATGTATAATAATACAGCGTCGCTAAAAGATACAGCTAGATGAGGTGTTATGAAAATGAATAATGTAAAGGCAATGGAGGCTATGCGTCAAGCACTGACAAAGATGGTAATGACTCAAGGGGTAGCAAATGAAAAAGTTATTCAGATGAGTCAGCTGCTAGATTTGAAAATCGTGAGGCTGATGAAAGCGTCTTCCTGCCAGGGTTGTAAAAAGGAGCAGGTTTTGTACAAGCGGATGTAATACGGGCAAAAAGGTTGAATTACTGATTGCAAAATGGTATTCTATAATATAGAAAACTGGTTCTAGGGAAGATTTCCTTAGAGCTTTTTATATTTTTGCTTTATAGGCGGAAATTGATTGAGGTGGAGAACATGGAAGCAGGTTATGCAACAGAACGGCTTTTTTTAAAAATAATCGACGAAAGTTATGCAGACCAAATCCTTGAATATTATTTGCGTAACCGGGACTTCCTGAAAGAATGGGAAGCGCTTACCACAGCGGATTTTTATACGAGGGAATATCAAAAAGAGCAGTTAGCCATTGATTGGGAAAACATGGAACGAGGTAATCTCCTTAGATTGTGGATTTTTAAAAAAGACAGACCGGACAGGCCGATTGGGACGATGGGTTTCAGCCAGATTGTACGTGGCTCGTTCCTCTCTTGCTTTTTAGGCTATAAGTTGGATGCGGCGGAGATTAATAAGGGGTTTATGACAGAGGCGCTAAAAAAAGGAATTGAAATTATTTTTGAGGACTTTGGGCTGCATCGTATTGAAGCAAATATCATGCCCAAAAATAAACGCTCGCTCCGGGTGGTGGAGAAATTGGGTTTCTATAAGGAAGGCTTAGCGTATAACTATTTAAAAATTAATGGAGAATGGGAAAATCATATCCACCATGTGTTGCTGAACGACAAGGTATAGGATTTCCTGTTTTAATTTCTACAGTAATATCTACCGAAAGCGCTGCAATACAAAGGAGTTTGTTATGAAGTTTAGCTTTTTAAAAAACATGGACAGGAACTATTTATTTTTTTTGCTGGCTACAGCGTTTATCGGCATCGGTCAAAGTGTTGACGGGGCGGCTATTACTAATTATCTGAAAGAGTATTTGGGTATGACGATTCTGGAACGTTCAGCGCTGGAGTTCCCACGGGAATTGCCGGGGCTTCTCGTTGTTTTTCTTATTGGGGCGCTGGCAGCTTTGGGAGACGTGCGAATCGCTGCAGTTTCGAACGGATTAGCTGGTATGGGAATGTTTTTACTCGGGGTGATTCCACCGGAATATTCCTTTGTGCTTTTATCCATGTTTGTTTACAGCATGGGAACGCATATTTATATGCCGGTTTCAAACAGTCTGGGGATGAGTTTTGCAACAGCCGGTGATATTGGGCGGAAATTAGGGAAAATCAGCGCGGTCAGCACAGCAACCTTGGTACTGAGCAGTGCCGTACTATGGGTGCTATTTACCTATTTTCATATTAACTTTACAGTGACTTTTACTATTGGCGCAGTTGCTTTTTTACTGGCGGCGCTGTGTTTGTTGTTTGTACAGTCTAACCAAACGGTAAAACAAGGCAAACGCTTTATTTTTAGACGCCAGTATGGTTTGTATTATTGGCTATCGATACTGTTTGGGGCACGCAAACAGGTATTTCTCACCTTTGGGCCATGGGTACTGGTGGAAATCTTTCACCAGAAGGTTACCACAATGACGTTATTATTTTTCCTTGTGTCGGTTTTGGGTATTGTAATTAAGCCGTGGTTGGGGCGACTGATTGATGAGCGGGGCGAAAAATATGTTTTGAGCCGGGAAGCTTTTCTGTTTTTCTTTGTTTGTATGGGATATGCTTTTGCTGCCGATTTGTTTAGTTCGCCGGTAGCACTGGGCGTGATTTGCCTGTGCTATGTTCTTGACCAGTGTATGACCTCGGTAAGTATGGCCAGGGCTACGTACATGAAAAAACTCGCTATTTCCCCGGAGGAAGTTTCCCCAAGTCTTTCTCTTGGAACGAGTCTGGATCATATTTCAACCATGATTTTACCTATTCTTGGTGGTTTGGTCTGGTATAACGGCGGACCTAACGGATACCAGTATGTATTTATGGGGGGCGCATGCATTGCCTTGCTGAATTTTATTTCAGCGCAATTTATTTGTGTGGGCGAGCAGTCGGAGCAGAACGAAGCAAGTAAAGGACTGGCGGAATAGGTTAAACCGCTGGCGGTTGGAGGGGTTAACATGTCAAAACTATACAGGCCGGGGAACATTGGACAATTGGTAATAAGAAATCGCCTGGTAATGACGCCCATGCATCTGGCGTATTGTCCGGAAGGGGAAGTATCTGACCGGATTATTGAGTTTTATCGTCTTCGGGCTAAGGGGGGCGTCGGTCTCATCATCGTCGGGGCTGTAGGTATTGATCCCAAACGGGTCAATACCCATGGAATGCTTCAAATATATGATGATAAATTTATTCCGGGTCTAAGCCGCCTCGCTGCGTCCATTCAAGCGGAAGGCGCAAAAGTGTTTCCGCAGTTGATGCATGTTGGCCGGTATGCCCGTTCCCAGGAACATGGCGGAGCTGTTGCCGTTGCGCCTTCGGCGGTACCTTCCCGCTTTACCGGAGAAACGCCGCGGGAGCTCGGGCAGCAAGAGATCGAGGAAATTATCGGTTACTTTGCGGCGGCGGCTAGACGGGCTAACCAGGCGGGTTTTGATGGACTTGAGCTTGCCGGAAGTGCCGGGTATCTTATTGCCCAGTTTTTATCGCCTGTAACCAACTTGCGCAAGGATCGCTATGGCGGCAGTCTCGCCGGACGCATGACCTTTGCCCTGGAAGTTGTGGCGGCTGTACGGCAGGCTGTAGGTTCGGATTTTCCCCTTATGATGCGTATTGCCGGCAATGATTTTATTCCCGGCGGCCATACCGGACGCGAGGCCGGCGAATTTGCCAAAGCGCTGGAAGCCGCCGGTATTGATGCCGTTAATGTGACCGGAGGGTGGCACGAAACAGGCGTGCCGCAACTGACGATGGATGTGCCGCCGGGGGCGTTTAGCTATCTGGGGCGGGCTGTTAAAGAAAAAATAAGTATTCCGGTCGTAGTTTGCAACAGGATGGATCCCCTGGTGGCGGAAAAAATAGTGGATGAAGGCAATGCCGATTTTATTGGGATCGCGCGCGGTTTTGTTGCGGATCCGGAACTGGCCGATAAAGCACGGCTCGGGGCCCATGATACCATTCGTCCCTGTGTGGCCTGCAACCAGGGGTGTATGGATAATATATTTTTTGGTAAACAGCTGAGTTGCTTAGTAAACTGTGAGGCCGGACGAGAAGCGGAGCTTAAGGAGGAAAAAGCAAAAAGACCGTCTCTTTCCAAACCGGAGCGAATTCTGGTCATCGGCGCGGGTGTAGCCGGGCTTGAATATGCCAGAATAGCGGCAGAACGTGGTCATAGGATAACTATATGGGAAAAGGACAGTGAGGTCGGCGGTCAGGCAAGGCTGGCGGCAGCGCCCCCGGGACGCCGGGATTTTCTCAAGTTTGCTGTGTACTTAAACCATGCGTGCTTACAAGGCGGCGTTTCTTTTAGCTTTAACAGGGAGGCTACGGCGGAGGCCGTTATGTCGGCGGTGCGACAAGAAAATTATGACAGGGTGGTCATTGCCACCGGGGCAAGACCGGCGATACCTCCTTTTGACGTCGAAGACGGCACTGTTGTTTTAGAGGCGTGGCAGGTCTTGAAAGACCCCCTGACAGTCGGGGACAGCATAGTAATCGTCGGGGGTGGAGCCGTAGGTGTAGAGACTGCGCTCAAACTTTCTGAGATTGGCACCATCGACGCGGATACTCTTCGCTTTCTAGTACTGCATCAAGCTGAATCGCCCGAGGAACTCTACCGGCTCTTGACCACTGGCAATAAAAAAATTACTCTGGTAGAAATGGGAAAAGCTATGGGTAAAGACATTGGACCGAGTACCCGATGGTCTATGCTGGCCCAACTAAAAAAGTTCCGGGTTACCACTCTGACTCAAACGCGGGTTGTAGCGGCGAAGACAGACTGTATTGTGCTAGAACGGGATTCCGTAATCCAAGAGATTCCGGCCGATACGGTCATTCTGGCAGCCGGAGCTTGTGCCAATGATGAGCTGTATGTTGCCCTTAAGGGAAAACTGGAAAGAATAGATGTGATTGGCGACGCCTATAAGCCGCGGAAGCTTCAAGATGCTGTACGGGAAGCGCATACATTGGCTTGTGAGTTATCCTATGTAATTGAGCGGTAAATACTAAAAGAGCGCAAACGCGCTCTTTTAGTATTTTTGCGGCAAGATTCCGGAGGGTGTAAGAGTTTTTGTGAGAAATAAACCCAACATTCCCCATCTATACCCAGCTTTTTGTCATGATTCTATACTCGTTTCGCAAAATATTTCCTGGGAAACATTATTTTGCGATTAACTGCATTTCTTTTACATTATCGGTAATAATGCTTGTGAAAAAGCAAAAATAACAGGTAGAATAGATAAATAGTAGCAATAGTAACAAACGGGGAGACAACGAAGATGAAATTGGGCGCGCGTATTGTCAAAACGGGTATTGCCGTAACCATTACCATGTCTATCTGTAAGTATTTCTCACTCGAACCGGCTTTTTTTGGGGCGGTTTCGGCCATTGTGAATATGCAGCCATCGATATTTTTAACCTTAAAGATGGCGGTCAATCAAATTGTGGTGCATGTTGTGGGGGTTTTTGTAGGACTTTTGTTAGGATACCTTTTTGGTGGAAACCCGGTGTCCATGGGAGTCATAACTATTTTAATTATTGCCATATATATCAAGCTAAGGCTCGAAGCAGGTATTACCATGGGGATTATTGCAGCGTTATTTGTAGTTAGTGGCGGCCAAGACCAATTCATAACGCATGCCTTGGCCCGGACGTCGGTTATTTTTGTTGGTTTGGGCACCGCGATGATTATTAATATAGCTTTGTGGCCGCCGCGTTACAGCAAACAGTTTCCGGTCATGATCAGAGAGAGTAACGAGGCGTCTGTCCGTTATTTTTGTCAGGCAATAACCAGCTATGTTCAACTTGAAAATCAAGAACCGGAGCTGGATTCGAAACAACAAGAAAGCGTTTACCGGCTCAACCGGAAAGTAAGAGACCTTTATGAATTGCTGAAACGGGAAGAAGAGGTAATCGCCAGTGCGCAAAAGCAGCACTTGGATGTCCTTGGTAAATTAATTGCCTATAATGAATCAATTACCAAAAAAGCCGATCGGATTTATGATTTGATTCCTGGTAGGGTAGAACGCAGAATTCAGGCTGGGACGCCGGAAATCAGCAATGAATTCCGGGTGATTTTACAGATGCTGGAGAATAGTACTAATACCATAATGCGATTAAATCAGAAACTACGGAGCGTTCTTATCGATGGTATGGAAGTGCAGCTGGAAGAAATAAAAGAAGACTACTGGGAGCAGCTTTCCCAGGCGGTAGAAGCCTGGCAGCCTATGGTGAAGGGAACCTATCATTTCCACGGGTTAATGGATGCCATTGTGACCGCTAATGAAATTAAGTGGGCCAGCCGTGAAGCAAAACGGTTATTGGCCGAAAGTCTGTCTAACTTTTCTGAAAATCAAGCAGAAGAAGAAATTCCCTCTGCTATACGAAAAATGTTGTCTTAAAATGCTAAAAAAAAATAAGCAGTTTTTAATATGTAAGAAGGAACTTTTATTCTCGGCACGAAAATATATGTGTCCACAAAGTATAGTCGGTATCATGGCGGAACCGAACTGGGACAAAGGTAAACTCAATTTCGACTTATATCCTTAGTGAATGAGAACGGAGGTTTTTTAAAGTGAAAAGTATTGGTTATTCCAAAAGAGTGTTAAGTGTCAGAGAAATTACAGTGGTGGCAATGCTGACGTCCATTAGCGTTGTATTGGGGCTTTCGGGGTATGGGTTTATTCCTCTTCCTATGGTAAAAGCAACGGTTATGCATATACCGGTAATTATTGGCGCTATTCTGGAAGGTCCACGGGTAGGTCTGATGGTGGGCTTCCTATTCGGGCTTTTTAGTATTATTCAAAGCATAATGGCACCTAATATTCTGTCATTTGTTTTTCTCAATCCGCTGGTATCGGTATTGCCGCGTGTTTTGATTGGATTGACCGCCTATTACTGTTTTAAGTTTTTTATTGGCAAAGAACTATGGCGAATCGGCTTTGGGGCGTTAGTAGGTTCTCTGACCAATACCATTGGAGTAATGGGAATGATATATATCCTCTATGTCGCTGATTTTGCACAAGCTAAAGGGATTAGTTTAGAGGCTGCAAGGGCGTTAATTGGCAGCGTTATTGTGACTAATGGCATTCCCGAGGCGATTATATCTGTGGCCATTACCGTCCCGGTTGTGGTAATGATTAAGAAAGTACGTCGTCAGGGATAACAAAACATACATATATTCCGTCAAAATAAAAAAAGAACGGGCCTTATAGGTCTGTTCTTTTTTTATTTAAAGGCCGTTAAGCCGTTATTCATCTAATTCACTCGTTTCATCCAGTTTAGAAATAAAACAGTCTAAAGAAAGCTCGTCCAACTCTAAAATTTGGCACAATCTGGCCGTCAACTCATGCAGCGTCTCGATGGCAGCGTTACTTAATTTCCGCTGTTCCGCGGGCGTTAGTTCCGTTTGGGACGTTCCGGTGGATACCAGCCCAATTCCGCCAAGCAGGGGAATGAGTCCCGTGGAAATAAGCTCAGTCGAACCGATAATCTTGCTCCAGGACTTGGGGTTGGTTAACCCAATTTCCTTGAGCAAATCAAGCCAAACCACTTCATTCTGCTGGAGTGCTTCTTCTAAAAGTCGGTTGCGCCGGTTAATTTCAGCCAGTACAACCGAAAAAATGGCCAGGGCCGAGGTGCGGGTCATGCGCCAGGGTTCGCTCTCCATATTAACAATGGTAGCACGGCTTAACCCGGTTTGTTTGGCCAGGCCAGCCTGCGTCCAGTTAAGAAAATCACGTGTGGGTTTTAACGCTTCGCCTACCTTCGTAAGATATAAGTTCAAAAAAAATCACCTCAATACGATTATTATAGCGAATAAAATATTATTAAGCAAAAGATTGTTTCGACGGCAAACAACTAAAAACATAATAATTGTAGAAATATTGACATTTGATTATATTTTTAATATTATTATAGACAGAAAGAAAAAGTTTGCATAGAGGGGGAATCATAAAAATAACAAAAATATTTTGAAAGAACAGAAAAAATAAATAACTTTATGGGGGACGATGTAGAAAAAAGAGGGAAATATTGTAAAATATACAAAACATTACAGTCTTCTCAGTTTGTAACAAAATGTGCTAGAATATGCAGTAGCTAGGGATGTAAAAAGATTTGGGAAGAAATTAAGAAAGATGAGCCATTATGCCTTTAATTATGCAATTATTATGAAATACCTGAAAAAAGTGAATAGGCATAATAGTATTTCTAAAGTTCCATCCCAAGGTAAGTTCTGATACTAAGGAAACCCAGGCTTGTAAGAAATGAGAGGAAGTGGAATTAAATGGATAATGAATCGGTTAAATACCCAAGTGTACGATGGTTTGTTCTGATTGCCGGTGTATTAAGTGCATTTTTTGCCATGATGGCTGGTTTGGCTTGCGCACCGTTAATGCCGGTCATTGCGAAAGACTTAGGCGTGGACATGGGCGTGGCCTCGTTTGGCATCATGGGTATCATGATGGTTGGTATGGCTGTTTCCGTTCTTATTTGGGGCTTTTTGGTTGACAAAATCGGAATTTTTAAAGTTATGATCAGCGGGCTGGTTATCCTGCTTATCGTTCATCTTTTATATCCAATCTTAGGACATGACTATAACACCGTAGTAGTTATGCGGGTGCTTACCGCGTTTGGCGCTGCTCCGGGACTTATTGTTATTGAACCTATCGTATCACGCTGGTTCCCGGTTCGTGAACGCGGCTTGGCGTTAGGCATAAACTGCTTGAATATATTAGGCGGCATGGCTGGCTTTATCTTTGGGCCAATGTTCGCATCAATGGCCGGAAGTTGGCAGAGCGGCTTGTCCTGGCTTTCCGGAATTATCTTCATCGGTATCCTGTATATGCTCTTTACCTGGAATCTTGCGAAAAATGAAGTGCCGCCAGCCACTGCGGCTATGGAAGCGGATAAAGCTTCCGAAGGTAACTTCTTTAAACTCATTGCCCGCAATCCGGCTTTCTGGCTGGGCTTAGCGGTTATGGCTTTCAGTAACTGGGCAAACAATGCGTTTAACGATTTGGCTCCTGGCTTCTTTGCGGCTGATCCTCCGATTGGTGCGGGCTATGGCCCGGAAAAAGCCGGTCAACTGGCTTCCGGCAGCATGCTGGGCATTATGCTGGGTATCTTCCTCGGCGGAATTATCATTGACAAAGTGTTCAAAGGAAGATCCGGTATTTTGGTTATGATTGGTTTCGCAGCCAACCTGATTTTCTATAACGGCGTATTATTGGATTCCATTCATGGCAATGCGGCCATCCTTGTTCCCTGGTTAATGGTAGCCGGTTTCGTTAATCCGTTTACCGCGGTTGGCAACCAATATTTCGCGGTTAGAAGCTTCTCCCCGAAAATTATCGGGAAAGTGGCTGCATCTTGGACCTGTATCAGTAATTTCGTTGGTTCCTTTGGTGTAATGGCTGGCTCGTATGCGCTGCATCACACCGGAAACTATCACGCCTCGTTTGCTCTGGTAGCTATTATCTGCGTGTTTGGTTTTGTAGCGGCATTGGTATCAAGAGAACGCCGTACCGCAATCGAAGCAGCGAATGGTCAGCAGGCATAATAGGCGATAAATATTACTTTAGTAGTGAATGCGTGATATACACGCTCCTTCCTAACTCTGTTGTTATCATCCCAATTGCCGCTAATGTGGCGATTGGGATGATAAGATAAGGTCCTTCTGGAGAAGTTTGAGACTACAGGTAACGACAATTCAAAGAAGTGAATGCGCTATTATCCATCTTGATACTATCGTTTTCGTTATGCTGTGCAAAGGTAGCTGTCTCGCCGTCTCCGGGAGGACATAATTGTTTTTAGGAGGTGATAAGGAAACTTTTGTAAGAGTATTGTTTTGAGGAAACAAGGAAACTCAGAACATGCCGAACCAAAACGAAAAAATTGAGGAGGCAGTTATGAACAAAAGACTAGTAGTTGTTTTAGCGCTAGTACTGGCAATCGTATTTGCCGGAACTGCGTTTGCGGCCACCAATCCTTTTGTCGATGTGCCAAAAGGACACTGGGCGTACGACGCTGTATCCAGACTCGCTCAAGATGGAGTCATCATGGGCGACAGCGCTACCGTATTCAATGGCGGAAAAGTAGTAACCCGCTATGAAATGGCCAAAGTCGTGGCGAACGCCGTGTCCAAAATGGACAAGGCCAATGCCGAAGACCAGGCGTTGATTGAAAAACTAAGTAAAGAATTCGCCGAAGAACTGGCGAACTTAAACGTTAGAGTTACGAAACTTGAGCAGAAAGCCGACAAAATACATATGGGTGCTTTTGCAATGCTCAAGTATGACCACCGGACCTTTCCGGGAGCTGCTAAATTTTCCAACTTAACGGCTGGGTTAGCTGGCGACCCTTATGATGATGTAATCCGTGGCGGTTTTAAATTTGTCAGCTTTATTGATTATGATTTAGGTGATGGTTGGAGATTTACGCATGTCGGGGAATTTGATCGCGGTATGCAAAAAGGTGATCAATCAAACGGCAACCGAGATAACTCTAAAACCATGGATATAAGCGGCAAAATTGATGGTATTGGTGTGCATTTTGGGAAATTCCACTATATGGATAGTGCATCAGGCTTTGTATTTGCTGATGAGATTTCCGGTGCAGGTTTTAATTTTGGAAACAAAGTAAAAGTTACAGCCAATCTTGGCTGGATCAATACGGCAGATTGCCTAGCTATCCCTGGGTTTAGTCATGATCCGCTATATGGTTTCTGGATGATGAAACTCTTAACCGGGGACAGCCGATATGATGGAAAAGGTCCGAAGTACGGAGTGGTAGATGTTTCGTATCCGTTATCGCCAGCAACGAATGTATCCTATGTATATCATCATTTAAGCAAAGCGGAGTGTACCACCCGTCATATCAATGAAATTGGTTTTGACACAAAATTGAATTCCAACTTGGTTTTAAAAGTAGCCGGATCAAGGTCAAGCTGGGAAGAAGATAACAAAGGTTATTTCTTTGGATTATTATATGGTCGTGCTGATTTCTTCCGTCCTGGTTCTTGGGAAGCGTACGTCAACTATTCTCGGACAGATGCAACTGCATCGATAGCTAATTTCTGGGATGCCGAAGATGGATGGCTTGGATCGCAGGGGGTAACCATAGGTGGAACCTATACTTTACGTCCTAAAGTGCAACTGGAAACCAAATATATTATTCAGCATGCTACGACCGAAGGGGAAGACTGGCATGACAAGTTTTTCCGGATACAGCTTAACTTTATGTTGATGTAATGGCTTTGCGTAAAATAAAACCTAAGGAGAGAAAACGATGAAAAAAAGTTTAGTCGTAATGTTGACGCTTATATTCATACTGGGCATTGCCGGCACAGCGTTGGCCGCCAATCCCTTTAGTGATGTTCCGGCGGGACATTGGGCGTACAGTGCGGTAAATAAATTGGCTACGGCCGGTATCGTTGACGGTATGGGCGACGGCACCTTTAAAGGCGATAAAACTCTGACTCGTTATGAAATGGCAACGTTTGTAGCCCGGGCTATGGCGAAAGAAGACAAAGCTACAGCTGAACAGAAAGCTCTGATCAATAAACTGGCGCAGGAATTTGCCGGTGAACTTCAAGGGCTCGGCGTCCGTGTACAGAGACTGGAAGACGGTGCTAAGAGAATTGTACTTCAGGGCAATGCTATGTTCAGGTACGATCAAGAAACTGGCAAACCTGCAGGTAGCACTGCTTATGCGAATCAGAAAAACATGAATCTGGATCTTTTAGCCACCTATAATCAAGGTGATGGCTGGGCTGTTACGTACGAAAGTGAATGGACACGAAAATATGATGATCCCAGTTATTCAAATGCCGAAATGTTATCAACCCAACACGAGCAACAATATATTACTTCGGGAAAACATTTTATGGTTGGTAAACACAAGTATGCCCCTGGCTATGGCTTAGCATTGAATGGAAGTATTCAGGGAGTTCAGTACATGATCGGTGATGATAACCTGGCAGCGATTCTAAATATGGCACATACCAGTGACACTGCGAGAATTAATGGAACGGCAAATGCTTATGCTGATCTTAGGACCGCAGAACTTGTTTGGGCGGTAAATTCTAATACTCATCTCAGGGCGGACTATGAGCGGGTTGAAAATGTAAAGAATTATACCGGTTATACGAAGTATTCTGGTATTGGCGGTGATACTCAATTTGGGGATATAAAATTAATAGCAGCGGCTTCTAAAGTGGATTTGGATACAGATACTAACTATGATGCAAAAGCTTATTTGGCTAAAATTCAGTTCAAAGAAGCGGATAAAGATGTAGCTCACTCCAGTGATTTGTTTATTGCTTATAGTAAATTGCCAGTAGCTAATACCTTAGATCAGGGGGATGAATATACCACATCTACTGTTTCGGCTCACCGCGATAACTATTTTACTAACTTCAAAGGAACGCAGATAGGTTTCCACTATGTACCGATGAAGAATACTTTGGTTACGGTTTGGTATATGACCGGAAAAACCATTGAGGGTGACACCACCTATGGTTTAGCAGCCGGTGATAATGTTAAGATTGTTCGGGCGCAGGCTCAGTTCTTTTTCTAGTAAGGAAATTCAGAACATGGTTAACGAAAAAGTAGAACTGAGGAGGCAGTTATGAACAAAAGACTAGTAGTTGTTTTAGCGCTAGTACTGGCAATCGTATTTGCCGGAACTGCGTTTGCGGCCACCAATCCTTTTGTCGATGTGCCAAAAGGACACTGGGCGTACGACGCTGTATCCAGACTCGCTCAAGATGGAGTCATCATGGGCGACAGCGCTACCGTATTCAATGGCGGAAAAGTAGTAACCCGCTATGAAATGGCCAAAGTCGTGGCGAACGCCGTGTCCAAAATGGACAAGGCCAATGCCGAAGACCAGGCGTTGATTGAAAAACTAAGTAAAGAATTCGCCGAAGAACTGGCGAACTTAAACGTTAGAGTTACGAAACTTGAGCAGAAAGCCGACAAAATACATATGGGTGCTTTTGCAATGCTCAAGTATGACCACCGGACCTTTCCGGGAGCTGCTAAATTTTCCAACTTAACGGCTGGGTTAGCTGGCGACCCTTATGATGATGTAATCCGTGGCGGTTTTAAATTTGTCAGCTTTATTGATTATGATTTAGGTGATGGTTGGAGATTTACGCATGTCGGGGAATTTGATCGCGGTATGCAAAAAGGTGATCAATCAAACGGCAACCGAGATAACTCTAAAACCATGGATATAAGCGGCAAAATTGATGGTATTGGTGTGCATTTTGGGAAATTCCACTATATGGATAGTGCATCAGGCTTTGTATTTGCTGATGAGATTTCCGGTGCAGGTTTTAATTTTGGAAACAAAGTAAAAGTTACAGCCAATCTTGGCTGGATCAATACGGCAGATTGCCTAGCTATCCCTGGGTTTAGTCATGATCCGCTATATGGTTTCTGGATGATGAAACTCTTAACCGGGGACAGCCGATATGATGGAAAAGGTCCGAAGTACGGAGTGGTAGATGTTTCGTATCCGTTATCGCCAGCAACGAATGTATCCTATGTATATCATCATTTAAGCAAAGCGGAGTGTACCACCCGTCATATCAATGAAATTGGTTTTGACACAAAATTGAATTCCAACTTGGTTTTAAAAGTAGCCGGATCAAGGTCAAGCTGGGAAGAAGATAACAAAGGTTATTTCTTTGGATTATTATATGGTCGTGCTGATTTCTTCCGTCCTGGTTCTTGGGAAGCGTACGTCAACTATTCTCGGACAGATGCAACTGCATCGATAGCTAATTTCTGGGATGCCGAAGATGGATGGCTTGGATCGCAGGGGGTAACCATAGGTGGAACCTATACTTTACGTCCTAAAGTGCAACTGGAAACCAAATATATTATTCAGCATGCTACGACCGAAGGGGAAGACTGGCATGACAAGTTTTTCCGGATACAGCTTAACTTTATGTTGATGTAATGGCTTTGCGTAAAATAAAACCTAAGGAGAGAAAACGATGAAAAAAAGTTTAGTCGTAATGTTGACGCTTATATTCATACTGGGCATTGCCGGCACAGCGTTGGCCGCCAATCCCTTTAGTGATGTTCCGGCGGGACATTGGGCGTACAGTGCGGTAAATAAATTGGCTACGGCCGGTATCGTTGACGGTATGGGCGACGGCACCTTTAAAGGCGATAAAACTCTGACTCGTTATGAAATGGCAACGTTTGTAGCCCGGGCTATGGCGAAAGAAGACAAAGCTACAGCTGAACAGAAAGCTCTGATCAATAAACTGGCGCAGGAATTTGCCGGTGAACTTCAAGGGCTCGGCGTCCGTGTACAGAGACTAGAAGACCAGGCTAATAAGATAGCCATAGATGGTAACGTTCGTCTACGTTACAATAGTCAGGACAAAACAACTCTTACTGACTCTAAAACTATTAATTTAGATGTCAATACAGCATATACCATTGGTGACGGTTGGGCAGTTAAAACTGAAAGTGAATGGAACAGGCTTATTGATAACCCTTTCTCCTCCAGTGATGATTCAAGTATGGTAAATTCTCTATGCGAACAACTATATGTTACTTCCGGTAAACACTTTTTAACAGGTAAATATTCTTACGGCGCTGGTTATGGTCTGAGTTTCTACGGAAAAATTCAAGGGGTTCAATATGCTACAGGCAATGATAAAGCAACAGTAACTACAAACTGGGGTAAAACCGATGATAGTTACGATTTAAAGACCGTCGATTTCGTTTATGCTCTTAGCAATACCACTAATCTTAGAGGCGATTTTGAACGGGTAGAAGTCGGAGCAGTTTCTAACAAATTCTATGGCGTTGGTGCTGACACCAAGTTTGGTGCTTTCACTGCTATGGCGGCTGTTTCGAAAGCAGATTTGGCTGCCGATAGCAGCTATAATGCAAAAGCCTACCGGGCCAGACTGCAATACAAAGCAGCAGATGTGAAGGTGGAAAAATCCAGTGACATGTTCGTTGGCTATAGCAAGATTCCAGACAACAACTTCATTGACCGCGGTGACGCAGAGGGTGTTGACGATAACTTTAAAGGCACTAAACTTGGTTTCCATTACGTACCGAAGAAGAACACGATGGTGACTGTATGGTATATGACCGGTAAAACAGCTGATACAGCTGCTACCGACTTCAAATACCTTCGCGCTCAGGCTGAATTCTTCTTCTAATTGAACCACGAGCGTACTAACTGAATAACATAAAACGAACCGCTTACACTTGTTGTAGGCGGTTCGTTTTTTTGTTCTGCTAAAACCTGTCCGGAACTTGATGCGTTCTTGACGGGGTTTTTTATGGAATCGGCATAACCGCTGATGTCTTTTATATTCACTAAAGATATTAATATGTTTAATAAATAGCACAATTAACAATTATATGTAAATATAACCATTAATATCCATGGTAAATATTGACAAAACAGTAAATAAATATTAATATTTTTATAGATGCAAAAGCGGACAAGGGAATGGGATTGCCGCTTATTTGCAAGTAAATTAAATAGTCCGAAAAATAAAAAAACGGGAGGAGGTGCATTCGGTAAGGGATTATGGCAGGATGGCTGGAGTAATTATTCTATTCGCCAGACTGCTGGAAAGTCATTAGAAGTTACTAAAAAAGTGTATGGAGAGGAAGTGGACTCTGTGGCTAATAATGATTCGGTTAAATACCCAAGTGTACGGTGGTTTGTTCTGGTGGCCGGTGTATTAAGCGCATTTTTTGCCATGATGGCTGGGTTGGCCTGCGCGCCGTTAATGCCGGTTATTGCGAAAGACTTAGGCGTAGACATGGGCGTGGCTTCGTTTGGAATTATGGGTATCATGATGGTTGGCATGGCCATTTCGGTTCTTATTTGGGGCTTTTTGGTTGATAAAATTGGAATTTTTAAGGTTATGATCAGCGGACTGGTTATTCTGCTTATCGTTCATCTTTTATATCCCATCTTAGGACATGATTACAACACTGTGGTAGTTATGCGGGTACTTACCGCTTTTGGTGCGGCACCGGGGCTTATTGTTATTGAGCCAATCGTATCGCGCTGGTTCCCGGTTAAAGAACGGGGGTTAGCGTTAGGCATAAACTGCCTGAATATGATTGGCGCTATAGCGGGTTTAACCTTTGGTCCAATGTTTGCGGCTATGTCAGGCAGTTGGCAGAGCGGCTTGTCCTGGCTGTCAGGCATTATCGTAATTGGCATTCTGTATATGCTCTTTACCTGGAATCTTGCCAAAAATGAAGTGCCTCCGGCTACTGCGGCTATGGAAGCGGATAAAGCTTCCGACGGCAACTTCTTTAAGATTATTGTCCGCAATCCCGCGTTTTGGCTGGGCTTAGCGGTTATGGCCTTCAGCAATTGGGCGAACAACGCGTTTAATGATTTGGCTCCTGGCTTCTTTGCGGCTGCTCCTCCGCTGGGCGCCGGCTATGGACCGGAAACAGCCGGACAACTGGCTTCCGGCAATATGTTTGGTATTATGCTGGGCATCTTTTGCGGCGGTGTAATTATTGACAAAGTGTTTAAGGGTAGATCGGGTATCTTGGTTATGATTGGTTTTGCTGCCAACTTAATTCTCTATAATGGCGTATTGTTTGATTCCATTCATGGTAATTTGGGGATTCTTGTTCCTTGGTTGCTTTTTGCAGGGTTTGTGAATCCGTTTACTGCGGTTGGCAACCAATATTTCGCAGTTAGAAGCTTCTCCCCGAAAATTATCGGGAAAGTGGCGGCTTCCTGGACTTGCATCAGTAACTTTGTTGGTTCCTTTGGCGTAATGGCCGGTTCGTATGCGCTGCATTCGACCGGTAATTACAATGCCTCGTTTGCTTTAGTGGCTATCATTTGTGTTTTTGGCTTCGTCGCGGCACTGGTATCGAGAGAACGCCGTACCGAGATTGAATTAGCGAATAGCCAGAAGGCATAATCTAAGTGTTTTTGTTATGAGTTTTTGTTAAAGAGACCTAGTGGTAATGGTGTTATCCCCAATCGCCGCTGTAGGCGGCGATTGGGGTGGCATATAACTGATTGAAGGGGAAATACTATTCCGGCAGGGCTTGGGGGACTGCCTACATATGGTTATAGGCAAAATAATATATCTAAAAAAGGTTCCGAGCCTGTAAGTGGCTGTGGCTCTCCCTACGCTTTGACAGAATAAGAAAATGTAAGAGAGGAGGGCAGAGAAATTTTTCAGAGTGTTTTGAGGAAACAAGGAAACTCAGAACATGCCGAACCAAAACGTAAACTAGAGGAGGCAGTTATGAACAAAAGTATAGTTGTTGTCTTAACGCTGGTGCTGACAATAGTATTTGCCGGAACAGCGTTTGCGGCCACCAATCCTTTTGTCGATGTGCCAAAAGGACACTGGGCGTACGACGCTGTTTCCAAACTCGCCCAGGACGGGGTAATCATTGGCGACAGCGCCACCGTCTTAAATGGCGGAAAAGTCGTAACCCGTTATGAAATGGCCAGGGTCGTGGCAAACGCCGTGTCTAAACTGGCGAAGGCGAACGTCGAAGACCAGGTTTTGATTGAAAAATTAAGTAAAGAATTCGCCGAAGAACTGGCGAACTTGAATGTTAGAGTTACGAAACTGGAACAGCAAGCTGACAGAATCCACGTAGGCGGCTTTGGGATGCTTAAGTACGATAACCGTTCATGGCCTGGAGTAAAGGCACTTAATAACCTGTCGGGAAATGATATAATTCGAGGCGGCTTCAAATTTGTCAGCTTTATTGATTATGACTTAGGTGATGGCTGGAGATTCACGCATGTTGGAGAATATGACCGCAATATGCAAACCGGTGGACAAGCAAATGGGAATATAGATAATGCTAAGACGCTGGATATCAGCGGTAAAATTGACGGAGTAAATGTCCACCTAGGGAAATTCCACTACATGGATTCGGCATCCGGCTTTGTGTTTGCCGATGAAATTGCGGGTGCAGGGATGAGCTTTGGGAATCAGGTAAAAATTACGGCCAATTTGGGTTGGTTAAGCTCAGCGGATTGTCTGTCTAATCCGAATTTCCATCAGGAGCAATTGTTCGGTGTTAAAGATGGAATCGGTCCAAAGTATGGAGTGGCGGATATCTCAATTCCGCTGTCAAAAAGCACGAACCTAGCGTATGTATATCATCACTTGAGTAAAGGCGGAGTTACGGATGGGTTGCCGGTACTAGTTATCCAAGAAGTTGGATTTGATACAAAACTGACACCGGATTTAACCCTTAAAGTAGCGGGATCAAAATCAAGCTGGTCGATGGACAATAAAGGATACTTCTTTGGATTAGCCTACGGACGCGCCGACTTCTTCCGTCCCGGTTCGTGGGAAGCGTACCTGAACTATTCCCGGACAGATGCAAGTGCATCTATCGGAAACTTCTGGGATGCGGAAGACGCAGTATATGGATCTCAAGGTGTAACCATAGGAGGAACGTATACATTACGTCCCAAAGTACAGTTGGAAACAAAATATATCATTCAACATGGAACTACTGAAAATCCCTCATATACCAGTAAATGCTGGCATGACAAGTTCTTCCGGTTACAATTTAACTTCATGTTGATGTAATGGCGTTGCGGAAAATAAAACCTAAGGAGAGAAAACGATGAAAAAAAGTGTAGTCGTAATGTTGACGCTTATATTCATACTGGGCATTGCGGGCACAGCGTTTGCCGCTAATCCCTTTAGCGATGTTCCGGCGGGACATTGGGCGTACAGTGCGGTAAATAGATTGGCTGCCGCCGGTATCATCGACGGCATGGGTGACGGTACTTTTCAAGGGGAAAGAGTTATGACCCGCTATGAAATGGCGGAGTTTATTGCCCGGGCCATCGCGAGACAAGATAAAGCTACAGCAGAACAGAAAGCTTTGATTGATAAACTGGCGCAGGAATTTGCCGGAGAACTTCAGAGTATTGGTGTCAGGGTACAAAGATTAGAGGAAAATGCCAACAAAATTGTAATTAGCGGAAATGCCACCGTGCGGTATGATCATCAAAGCGATGTTTCGAAAGGTGCTACCGCATACGCTGACAGGAAATATATCGGCTTGGATATTAACGCTGTCTATAATATCGATGATGGTTGGGCCGTTGGCTACGAAAGCGAATGGTTAAGAAAGTTCGATGATCCTAGTTACTCCACTGGTGATAATCAAAATATGTCCGCACAACACGAACAACGTTATATTACTTCGGGAAAACACTTTATGGTTGGTAAACATTTTTATGCTCCTGGATATGGCTTAGCCTTAAATGGCAGCATTCAAGGTGTTCAATATACGACAGGGACCGACGATTTAACAGCGGTTGTAAACTTGGCACATACCAGTCCTACTGCTAAAATCAACGGAACAATGAATAAATCTGCAGATCTTAAAACTGCAGAACTTATTTGGGCGCTAAATCCTTCTACTCATATTCGGGCAGATTATGAAAGGGTAGAAAACGTAAGCAATTACACCGGTCATACCGAGTATTCCGGTATTGGTGCTGATACTAAATTGGGAGATTTACAGTTAACAGCTGCCGTATCCAAAGTGGATTTAGATACGGATTCCAGCTATGATGGAAAAGCTTATCTGGCAAAGCTTCAATATAAAGCGGCTGACAAAGATGTAGCGCACACGGGTGACTTCTTTGTTGCTTATACGAAACTGCCGGTAGAAAATACCTTAGATCAAAATGACATATACACATATAATCATGATGGTAGTACGGCTGAAAAAACAAATCGGGATAACTATTTGACCAACTTTAAAGGTACACAGGTTGGCTTCCATTATGTTCCGATGAAAAATACACTTGTTACTGTTTGGTATATGACCGGTAAAACCATTGAGGCTGATTCCACTTATAATTTTGCAGCTGGTGATAGCGTTAAGATTGTTCGGGCGCAGGCTCAGTTCTTCTTCTAGTGTTTAGGCGTTGCGGGAACGCAAAGATGTTCTAAAAAACCTGAAGCGGCGCTTTTCACGAAGGTAGAGACGTGAAGGTATACCTGGGTATGTACTGAGCGAAAAACAAGGAAACTCAGAACATGCCGAACCAAAACGTAAACTAGAGGAGGCAGTTATGAACAAAAGTATAGTTGTTGTCTTAACGCTGGTGCTGACAATAGTATTTGCCGGAACAGCGTTTGCGGCCACCAATCCTTTTGTCGATGTGCCAAAAGGACACTGGGCGTACGACGCTGTTTCCAAACTCGCCCAGGACGGGGTAATCATTGGCGACAGCGCCACCGTCTTAAATGGCGGAAAAGTCGTAACCCGTTATGAAATGGCCAGGGTCGTGGCAAACGCCGTGTCTAAACTGGCGAAGGCGAACGTCGAAGACCAGGTTTTGATTGAAAAATTAAGTAAAGAATTCGCCGAAGAACTGGCGAACTTGAATGTTAGAGTTACGAAACTGGAACAGCAAGCTGACAGAATCCACGTAGGCGGCTTTGGGATGCTTAAGTACGATAACCGTTCATGGCCTGGAGTAAAGGCACTTAATAACCTGTCGGGAAATGATATAATTCGAGGCGGCTTCAAATTTGTCAGCTTTATTGATTATGACTTAGGTGATGGCTGGAGATTCACGCATGTTGGAGAATATGACCGCAATATGCAAACCGGTGGACAAGCAAATGGGAATATAGATAATGCTAAGACGCTGGATATCAGCGGTAAAATTGACGGAGTAAATGTCCACCTAGGGAAATTCCACTACATGGATTCGGCATCCGGCTTTGTGTTTGCCGATGAAATTGCGGGTGCAGGGATGAGCTTTGGGAATCAGGTAAAAATTACGGCCAATTTGGGTTGGTTAAGCTCAGCGGATTGTCTGTCTAATCCGAATTTCCATCAGGAGCAATTGTTCGGTGTTAAAGATGGAATCGGTCCAAAGTATGGAGTGGCGGATATCTCAATTCCGCTGTCAAAAAGCACGAACCTAGCGTATGTATATCATCACTTGAGTAAAGGCGGAGTTACGGATGGGTTGCCGGTACTAGTTATCCAAGAAGTTGGATTTGATACAAAACTGACACCGGATTTAACCCTTAAAGTAGCGGGATCAAAATCAAGCTGGTCGATGGACAATAAAGGATACTTCTTTGGATTAGCCTACGGACGCGCCGACTTCTTCCGTCCCGGTTCGTGGGAAGCGTACCTGAACTATTCCCGGACAGATGCAAGTGCATCTATCGGAAACTTCTGGGATGCGGAAGACGCAGTATATGGATCTCAAGGTGTAACCATAGGAGGAACGTATACATTACGTCCCAAAGTACAGTTGGAAACAAAATATATCATTCAACATGGAACTACTGAAAATCCCTCATATACCAGTAAATGCTGGCATGACAAGTTCTTCCGGTTACAATTTAACTTCATGTTGATGTAATGGCGTTGCGGAAAATAAAACCTAAGGAGAGAAAACGATGAAAAAAAGTGTAGTCGTAATGTTGACGCTTATATTCATACTGGGCATTGCGGGCACAGCGTTTGCCGCTAATCCCTTTAGCGATGTTCCGGCGGGACATTGGGCGTACAGTGCGGTAAATAGATTGGCTGCCGCCGGTATCATCGACGGCATGGGTGACGGCACCTTCCAAGGTGGTAAAACTATGACCCGTTATGAAATGGCCAGGTTTGTCGCCCGGGCCATGACCAAAGAGGATAAGGCGACTGTTGAGCAGAAGGCTTTAATCGAAAAATTGGCAGCTGAGTTCAGCTCAGAGCTTCAAGGGCTAGGTGTACGGGTACAAAAGCTCGAAGAACAGGCCAATAAGATTATAATAGACGGTAATGTCCGTTTGCGTTATGACAATAAGCAAAATGAGAGAATTAATGGGAAGACAATCAACTTGGATGTAAACACGTCTTATGCTGTTGGTGATGGCTGGGCAGTAAAAAGCGAGAGTGAATGGAAACGTTATATTGATTATCCGCATACCTATACAGATGATGAAACCATGACGAGTAATTTGTGTGAACAATTATATGTTACTTCGGGTAAACATTTCTTAGTGGGTAAATATTCCTACAACGCCGGTTATGGCATGAGCTTCTATAGCAAAATTCAAGGTGTTCAGTATGCTATCGGAGACGACAAACTAATGGCTACGTTAAACTGGGGACATACCAGTGATACGGCTGCGATTGCCGGGACAACCAACGACGCGGCGGATTTGAAAACTGTTGACTTGGTGTATAATGTAAGCAATGCTACCAATATCCGGGCCGATTATGAAAGAGTGGAAAACAAAGCAACTAACGGTTATTCCAAATATTATGGAATTGGCTTTGATACCAAAGCGGGCGATTTCGCCGCGATGGCCGCTGTTTCTAAGGCCGACTTGGATAGTGACACAAACTATAGCGAAAAAGCATGGCGGGCCAAACTGCAATACAAGGCCGCCGATCTAAATGTAAAAGATTCCAGTGATGTTTTTGTGGGTTACAGCAAAATTCCGACCAAGAACCTGCTTGACCGCGATGATGCGGAAGGGGTCGACAATGATTACAAGGGCACTAAGTTTGGTGTACATTTTGTTCCCAAGAAGAATACGTTAGTTACCGTATGGTATATGACCGGTAAAACGATTTCTACCGATGCCGACTTCAAATACCTGCGGGCTCAGGCTGAGTTCTTCTTCTAGACCCTAGCCGGGACTGAAAAGTAAATAAGGGTAAGTTTCCTTTGATCGAGGTACTTATCCAGAGATCCATGAAAAAGGCACTTTACGCAATGCGTAAAGTGCCTTTTTCGTATATAGGAGTTATATTCTCAGCCGTTGACCGGTTTGTATAGGTAAGAACAGCAGCAAGAATGGGACTTAAATCCTATAAAACAAGGACTTAAGTCCCGAAGGGGAATGCGAAAAAAAGCGAAAGTACACTAATTGTAAGTAATTATGTAGATAGGAGAAATCATAAATGAACTGGTTTGGCAATGCGAAAATAGGGTATAAATTGTGCTTTCTTTTACTTATCGCGTTTATCGCGTTAGGTGTTATTAGCCTGAATGGATATACTCTCCAGCAGAAATTATATAATGATATGAACCATATGTATGATAATCAATTACGGCCACTGGATTTAGCCGGTGAGGCGAGAACGTTTGTTAGGACGATGAATGGTGCCGTATTACAGCTTATGCTTTCGAAGGACCAAGCGAAGAATAATGAATTGAAGCAGCTGATGGAGGATCGAGCGAAGAAGGCGCAAGACAATCTGGCTGCACTGGAACAATGCAGTCTGGACGCGAAGGCACGGGAGATGTTACAGCAAGTAAAGGAGTCAAGCCAGCAATATAATGAGGTACGGGATAGGGTTGTTGGGCTGGCTATGCAGAATAAAAATGAGGAAGCGTATGCCTTGTATACAAGTAAGCTTGAGGTGCAGGCAAATGCCCTTGCGGATAATTTGCGCGGATTAAGCCAGTATTTATCCAAATCAGCGGCCGAGGTCAATGCGGATGATAAAAATGATTTCCGTGTGGCAAATATGATTACTTTTGGTATCAATGTTGTATGCTTTTTACTATTGGGAGGTATTGGCTACTTTATTACAAAAATGATTACGCGTCCTATAGGTAAGATGGTAGCAGCCTGCCGGGCTTTGGCTGAAGGGGATTTTAGGGATAAGCCGCGCGGTGTCACTAGTCGGGATGAGATGGGCCAGTTAGCGGATGCAATGGCAGATATGCGAACGAATATTAGAAAACTTATGAAGCAGGTTAGCCATTCGTCGGAACAGGTTGCCGCATCCAGTGAGCAGTTAACGGCAAGTGCTGGTCAGGCTTCCGAGGCGGCGAATCAAGTAGCTCAGTCTATAACCGATGTTTCCAAGAATGCGGAGCAGCAGCTTCGAGCAACGGATGAGTCCACCGTTATTGTTCAAGCCATGTCTGAAAGCGTTCAACAGGTTGCCTTTAATTCCAACGAGGCGGTCCAAAAATCAGTTACAGCCGCCGAACGGGCTAAAGATGGCGGGGAAGCGGCAGGAAAAGCGATTGAGCAAATGGGGCGAATTGAAACCAAGGTTGAGGTTGCGGCTGCCGCGGTCAATAAGTTGAATGAGAAGTCGAAGAGAATTGGCGAAATTGTTGATACAATCGCGGGGATTGCCGGGCAGACGAATCTTTTGGCGCTAAATGCCGCAATTGAAGCCGCACGGGCTGGAGAACAAGGCCGGGGGTTTGCGGTAGTAGCTGAAGAAGTTCGCAAATTGGCGGAAGAATCGCAGTCAGCCGCAAAAACAATCGCGGAACTCATCAACGAGATTCAGACAGATACGAGTGAGACAGTAGGCGCTATGGTTGAAGGGTCCAATGAAATTCGGTTGGGTACGGAGGTAGTTAATTCGGCCGGACAAACCTTTCAGGAGATTACGACGCTTGTAACCGAAGTTTCAAAGAAGGTGCAGGATATTACGAAAGCCACTGAACCAATGGCCAAAGGAAGCCAGCAGATGGTTGATGTGGTACAACAGCTTGGAAAAGTGGGGAAAACTACGGCAGGCCAAGCACAGGAAGTATCGGCGGCAACCGAAGAACAGTCCGCTTCCACCGAAGAAATTGCGGCAGCAAGCCAAGAGTTGGCGCGGTTGGCGCAAGACCTTCAAGTTGCAGTTAGCCAGTTCAAGGTTTAGCAATAAATAAAGAAATAGACTCTTATAAAACTACAGGCTATACAAGGTAACAAACCTTGTATAGCCTGTAGTTTTATTAATGGTTATGCACAATGAGGAGCGTATTATTAATTTGCTTTGGTTAGGTTAAAAGACAATATAGAACGTTAATAAGGAGAGCAGGACGGAAGTAATGATTAAAGCCAAAAGCGGCTTTAGGGCTTTTGTTCTGAGGTCCCGGAGGCTGACTTTTAATCCAAGTCCGACCATGGCCATAGTGAGCAGGAGGGTTGTAAAATCGCTGATTGCGGTCATATAGTAGGTCGGCAAGAAAAGATATTTGCCCAAAACGAAACTGGCTAGAAAACTTGTCAGGATAAAACCGGCTAGAAACCAGGGAAATTCAATGGGGGGGTGCGCCGCATTCTTATTTTGCTTTTTGGCAAAAAGAAGAAGTGCGAAACTTAAAGGAATCAAGAGGAAGACTCGCCCTAATTTTGCCAGTAAGGCGACTGCTAAAGCGTCTTGTCCGGCCGGTGCGGCAGCCAAAGCGACATGGGCAATTTCGTGGAGGCTGATTCCGGACCATATGCCATACTGGAGGTCGGATAAGGCGACAAGGGGCCGCAGCAGGGTATAGCCAACAGCGAATATAGTACCAATTAACGCGATACTTCCGATCCCAATTGCGGTGTCTTCCTCTTTTGCTCTTATTATGGGGGATACCGCGGCGATGGCCGCCGCTCCGCAAACGCCGGTACCGATGGCTAATAAGAGAGATAAGGACATATCGGCTTTAAAAAGTCTGGCAAGGAAAAGAGTAACGATAAGGGCGAAAAAGATGGTAATAATATCGTAGGCAAGCAAGAGCAGGCCTTTTTGGAATAATACATCCATTTGTAATTTTAGGCCGAATAATACAATGGCAAAGCGCAATAGTTTTTTTGCAGCGATTTCAATACCTGGCCGCAAGCGTTCCGGGTATCCAAAAGTTTGCCGGTATAGTACGGCGATAAGAATAGAAGAAGCCAGAGGGCCCATCTGATTCATTCCCGGTAGTTTGGACAAGCCCTGTCCTATCAAGGCGATGAGCAGCGTAAACCCTAGTCCGGCAAGCTTCATTAGAAGGCCGGATTGGGTTAGATCATTGTTGCGATTCATGTTAGGTCACCTCCAAAATGTACTATCAGCATAAAATAGATAGAGCAATAAGTAAAATTATTTATTATAATACTTATGATAAGTAATTTGCATCATGGTGACAAAGGGGAGGTTGTGGCTGTTGGACCAAGGACTGCTGGTTTTTGTTACTGTAGTAGAAAAGGCGAACTTTACACGCGCGGCGGAAGCGCTCAATATGACGCAGCCGGCGGTAAGCCAATATATCCAGGCTTTGGAAAGGTCTATGGGTTCTAAATTGTTAGAACGCAGCAACAAGTTTGTACGGCTGAACAAAGCGGGAGAAATCGTATATCAACATGCCAAAGGCATCTTAGTCGAGTATGACCGGATGCGGCGGCTAGTGGATGATTTACAGAATCTTGCCGGTGGACCGTTAACGATTGGGGCGAGCTATACGTTTGGGGAATATATATTACCCCACATTATTGCCGGGCTGCATAAAGCCTTTCCGTTGATAAAACCGTCTATAACGATTGGCAATACCCAGGAAATCGGCAACCTGATACTAAACCGGCGGCTGGATGTAGGAATTGTTGAAGGAGAACTCACGTCGGAACAGTTGGCCATAGAGCCGGTGGCTAATGATCTGATGTATATAGTAAGTTCCCCGCAGCATGCGCTGGCCCAAAGGGAGACTGTAACCGATTCTAAGCTCAAGGAAGCAACGTGGATTATACGGGAAGTCGGGTCCGGGACAAGGGAAGCGGCGGATAAAATGTTTGCCGCTTTTCAATGGTATCCGGAGAAGGTTATGGAATTTGGCAGCACGCAGATTATAAAAGAAGCGGTAGAAGCAGGTTTAGGAATATCCTTGTTATCCCAATGGGTAATTCGTAAGGAACTATCCATTAGGCGTGTGAAGCTATTAAAATGTGTCAATACCCCTGTACGACGCGAATTTTCTTTAGTGACGCCGGCAGCAACCTTGCATACGAAAGCGGCACAGGTTTTTATCCATACCGTTCGTGAATATAAGAATAGATTGGACGGGGAATTCCCGGTTTGACTTAAAAGTATAAAGGAAAGGCAGTACAGCGCGTATTGAGCGCCGTACTGCCTTAGATATGTCACGGTTTGGCTTTTTTCAGAAGAGGGGTCAGGTTGCCCTGATACATGATATGCAGGCTGTGCATGGCACGGGTTAAGGCTACGTATAAAAGTTTGGCATCCATAGCTTCGGCGGTAAATTGATCTTCAGAGGCATTCCAAATAATTACGCCATCAAATTCCAAACCTTTGGCCAGCATAACGGGAAGGACGGAAATACCCCCCTGGTACGCAGTCAGGGTGCCGGAAACGAGATAAATGGTCTGCCCTATACAGTCCGATGCATGGATTGCAGTGAGTTGTTCGTGTAAAGTGGCAGCCTCCTGTTCGTTTTTTGTAATGACACCAATGGAGGTCGCGCCAAGCTGAAGAAATGCTTTCAGCCTTTCGATTATGCGAGTTGTACCGTACTCCGGAGATATGATTTTTTCGACTGTCGGCTTACGTCCGATTTCGTATACGGGAACGGCTTGTGTATGTCCCTTAGGCATCACCCGGTTGGCCACATCGATGATTTCCTTGGCGGAACGGTAGCTATAGGTAATCTCGCGGTAGGCTGTACGCGAATCGGCAAAGACTTCTTGTAAAAGTGCATTCCAGCTGCTGATGCTTCGATAGGAGTGGATACCTTGAGACAGGTCGCCCATAATGGTAAAAGAGCCATTAGTAGAAAGTTGTTTTAGAATGGAAAATTCAAAGGCGTTCAAATCCTGAGCTTCATCAACAACAATATGGTCATATTTGGCCACGTGCATCCATCCGTCGATTAAATAGGACAAATAGGCTAAAGGAGCCAGATCCTCCCGTTCTACTTCACCGGCGGCTAATATGTCCAGGGAGTGTTCGCGGATGGCGTCAAAATCGTACTTTTTATCTTTAACACAAGTAAAGGCGGTTTTACTGGAAAATACTTCGCGATAGGCATCAAGTAAGTGAATGGCTTTCCAATTCTTAAAATGTTTTTCAAGAAAGTTTTCCGCTTCCGTACGATAGATTTCATGTTTTTGTTTGGGCCCTTTTTTGGATTGGCGGGCCTCAATCACTTCGATAAAATTGGTTATACGAAAAGTAATATAGTGCGTGAGCAAGCGGATTCGTTCGTTATAGGGGGCTTTGTTGTCTTCCCAGATTTTATCGAGCTGTTCCTGGATGGTAATAGTAAGCTGATGATCAAATAAAGATATGTCCCCTAATTTCAAACAGAACTTTTTGATCTTTTGTTCCAAATAGGCCGAAAGCACTTTAGTAAAGGCCAGAGAACCTTTAAATTGAGCGATGTCTTCCCAAAGACGTATTTCGTCTTTGTCTCCGCCTTCGAGGAGAAGGCGAATCAATTGATTGTCACGGATGGTAAGGGGAATTCGGGTAATAGCAGCGACGACATCATCCCAAACCATTTGCTCAACGTCAGCAGCATCGATATCCGGCAGAAGATCGGAAATATAATCGAGAAAAATACGATTGGGAGCCACTACAATCAACTTTTTCGGATTGAGTTTTTCATTATATAAGAGATAAGAAAGGCGATGCAGCCCAATGGTGGTTTTGCCGGAGCCAGCGACACCTTGAATGACGGTTACCTGATTGATCGGTTCCCGGATGATTCTATTCTGCTCGGCCTGGATAGAAGTTACGATATCTTTTAATTTGTCGCTTGCCCCCTGGCGGAGCCGTTCTACCAGGAGGGGGTCAGCGAATAAAGCGTCTTCCTGACGGGCTAGAATCTGATCCATAATATAATTATCAACCATACTTTTAAGAACACTGTCTTCAATTTTGTACTGGCGTTTGAGACGGATGGTTCCTTCGTATTTGTAGCGGCCCAGAACTTCATAACTGGCTCTGCCGCCATAGCCTTCATAAAAGAGCGTGGAAACCGGATCTCGCCAGTCAAAAACGAGAATGTCTTCTGTGTCCACGATGTGAAGCTTGGCTACTTTACAGCGGCCTATACGGAAACTTTCAAATTCCTCCGTACCGTCTTCCCGGAAATCGACCCGTCCAAAATAGGGATTAGGAACGGCTCTGGCAATGTCATCGATTTTTTTGGCGTTGTCGCTTCGCATCATGGTATGAACGTAGGAACTGATTTCGTCCTTTAGAGACATAGCCTTTCTGGCCCGGAGAAGCCGGTCGTCTATGTCTTCCTCAAGTTCGGTGATGATTTGCTTCATCTGGGAAAGGGTATTGGCCAAATGGTTTTCTTCTATTTCAAAATCAGGGTGCTTTGTAGTCATAGTTCCTCCTGATAATAGGTTCTTCTTAGCAAAGAGCAGTGCATGTGTGCCTGTTTATTATACCTTTTTTCCCCCGTTTTTGGACGGAACTCCCCGAAAAAACTGTGGTATTTAAAAATGGATAGGGCCAGGAAAACGCATTTACGTTTTCCTGGCCCTATCGAGAGTTGTTATGGGTGTTTGCTAGAACTTGTAATTCAGGCCGACGCCCAAGCCGTCATAGGTGTCCCAATCGTCATCCTTGTTGTTTTTATAACCGACGTTAAGCGCAAGATTTTCACTAAGCTGATAGTTTGCGCCTGCCTGCCATTCCGTAGTGTAGTTGTTGGTAATTACGGAAGCGTAGCCATTGAGCCTTGGTGCCAGATTGGTAGTAATACCTACACCGTAGAACACTTTATCCGATTTGTTTCCATAGTCGTAATTCCGGTCGCCGAGGATGAGCCGGACATTGGGATCCAGCTTATACTGAGCGTAGATATCGGTGGTTTTCCAATCGTCATTGAAGTCATCCGAGTAGTTGTTGCGTTCAAAGCCGATAATGAACTTGTCGGACACGGCGCCTTCCGCGTAGAAGCTGTTGTCGTCGGTGCTGTGACTCATGCTGTAGTGAGAGTATCCCATTGTTGCCTCTCCGGGAGCCAAGTCGTTAAGCGGTGCGGCAAAGCCGACGCTTGTGGCTAACATAGAGCCAGTGATAAGAGTTAGTACTTTTGCTTTTGTTTTCATTGTGATTACCTCCTTTTGTTTTACAGCTTTATTCTACTATTCCAATATTACGGTAATGTTAAAATTATATGGCGGTGATATTAAAGTTCTGGCAAAAAATAAATTGATTTTTGTAACAAAACGGTAATATAAATGACAATAAACAGCTACATAGTGTAGGTATACTAAAGACAATACAACATATCAATTTAAGGAGGTAGTTAGTATGGTAGGCAAAAAGTACCTGATAGCAGTTCTCGTTGGAGCATTTGTTATTACGGGAGTGGCCGTTCCTTTCATTACCCGAGCAGCTGATAAACCAGGAGGCCAGCCGCCGGATCGCGGCCCGGACATGATGGCTCAATCAGTTGCACAAGAGTTTGGTCTTAGTAAGGATGAAGTCGAAAAGTATATGCATCAACGTGTAGCTCCACATGAATTAATGCATGCAGCTATGCTGGCGAAAATAAGCGGAAAGCCCTTTGCTGAAATTCTTTCTATGAAGAATTTGGCGAATACCTGGCCTGATGTGGAACAATCGTTAGGTGTAACCAAGGAACAAATCAAAGCGGTTATGGAAGAGAGTAGAGCGGCAAAATTGGCTTCTCAGCTGAATATAGCCCAGGATGCTGTGGCGGGATTACTGAAAGACGGATATCATCCCCATGATATTGCGGCAGCCGCAAAACTGGCGCAAGCTACCCAAAAGCCTATTACCGAGATTTTAGCAATGAAAACGATTAATAACCAGTGGCCGGATGTTGCCCGTTCACTCGGTGTCGACCCGAATGCAGTAAAGCCGGATAAACCTGAAATGGGACCTGGAATGCCCATGCATGGTCCTCAAGGCGGACCTGGACCATGCCCTCCTGGGGGGCCGGAAATGAATGCTGACGGTCCGGGAGAACCTTAATTTAAATAAGAAATGCTGATATAAATAGAGGCTGTGCATATGCACAGCCTCTATTTATATCAGACAATAATGGTTAAAGTATGACCCTTAGAGAAGGAAGTAAAAATCGGTGAGCAAGGGGAAACTATATAACCTAGAGGAGGAAATAAAGTAAAATATCAGAAAATACAGTTGACAGTTTTTTGCTATAGTGGTACTATTACATCGACGTTAACGTTAACGTTAACGTCGATAATGGAATGTAAATGGTGTATAAGAAGTTAGGTAAATCTGTATTCGGATAATTTAAAAGATAAAGGAACATCATTATGGTAAGTATTAAGGACATTGCGGCTGCATGTAACGTTTCCACCATGACGGTTTCGAGGGCGATCAATGGTAGCGATGAGATTTCCAGAGAGACAAAAGAACGCATATTAAAAATGTGCGACAAGATGGGCTATCGGCCCAATGCAGCTGCCCGGAATTTAGTATTGAATAAAACTGATATGATCGGGTTAGTAATTCCTGATATTGCAAATCAGTATTATGCCTATATGAGCAAAGGGGTAAGTTCTTATCTTGAAAAACTTGGTTATGGGTTAGTGTTATGCAACAGTGACAGAAATGCAGATAATGAGCGAAGATACCTTGATTTTTTAACCCAGCGCCGGGTGGATGGAATTATTTTAATACCCATCAGGTATCATGTTGAAGACTATGCAAATTTGGTAAACGTTACGCCGTTTGTTCAAGTGGATAACTATGTGCTGGATTTAAATGCCAGTTATATTGGGAATGACAATTATATAGGCGGACGTAAAATAATCACGCATATGCTCAGTCTTGGATATAGGAGAATTGGAGCTATACTGAGTAATAAGAATTCAACGGCAAGTAATGAACGGCTTAAGGGTTATCTCGATGCGCATAGGGAACAGGGTGTTGCGGTGGATGAAGATATCTTACTACGCAGTAATGCAACGTTCGAAGATGGGTACAAACTTGCAGAAGTCCTTATAGATAAAAAAGTTGACGCGATATTTGGAATAAATGATACAGTGGCGTTAGGTGTTATGAAGTATTGCTACAATCGAAGAGTTAAAGTTCCTCGCGATTTAGGGGTGGCAGGATACGATGATATTGAGCAGGCGGCGATGTTCCCTGTTCCGCTTACCACGGTTCATCAACCTAAAATTCGTTTAGGTGAAGCTGCAGCTACCGTTTTGTTGAACGAAATAAATAATGAGAATCATCAAAAACAGAAAGTAATTTTACAGCCGGAACTAGTGGTTAGAAAATCATGTGGCGAGTAGTCAGGGTTTTTCTAATGTTAGTTATATAAAGAAGACGATGGAGGTTTTATGCGTGGAAACAAGATATTCAAATCATCCTGAAGACTCAAAGCATTATACTACAGAAGAACTAAGAAAGCAGTATCTTGTTGAGAAGATCTTTAGTGATGATGAAATTAACTTAACGTATACTCACGTTGACCGGGTAATTTTCGGAGGAATTAAGCCCGTAAATAAAAAACTTGCGCTAAGCGCAGGCAAAGAACTGGGTGTAGCTTATTTTCTGGAAAGAAGAGAACTTGGTTTAATCAATCTGGGCGGGGAAGGCACTGTAATATTGGATGGTGAGAAATACACGCTAAAAGTTAGAGATGGGTTGTATGTGGGGTGCGGTAAAAAGAGTGTTGAGTTCCAATCCACTGACAGCAAAAATCCGGCTAAATTTTATATGGTAAGTACGCCGGCAACTACGCCTTATCCTACGGTGAAAATTGATATTGAAAAAGCTAAGAAAGTACCGTGCGGTGATATGGCGACAGCCAACAAACGAGTAATTAATCAGTATATCAATCCAAGTGTCTGCAAAAGCTGCCAATTGGCAATGGGTTTGACTGAGTTGGAACCCGGAAGCGTGTGGAACACCATGCCGGCGCATACGCACGAACGGCGGATGGAAGTATATTTATACTTTAATGTGGAAGAAACAGAGCAAGTTTTCCACGTCATGGGGCAACCGAATGAAACCAGACATATTTTAGTCAAAAACGAGCAAGCGGTAATTTCTCCCAGCTGGTCTATTCATTCCGGGGTAGGCACAAAAAACTATACGTTTATATGGGGTATGGCCGGGGAAAATCAAGATTTTGATGATATGGATTTTATAGAGATCAAAGATTTAAAATGAATGGCAAATACATAAAAGAGGGAGGATGAATATGAGTAATTTAGCAGAAAATTTTTCGATGGGTTTCTTTTCATTGAAAAATAAGGTTGCATTTGTGACAGGCGGTAACACCGGTCTGGGCCAAGGATATGTTGCAGCTTTTGCAATGGCGGGGGCCGACCTTTTTGTCACTACCTACGATGAGGATTGGGCAGAAACTAAAAAGTTAGTGGAAGATGCCGGCCGAAAAGTGGTTTTCTTTAAAGCGGATTTGACCCAAAAAGACCAACGGCAGGAATCGGTAAAAGCTTGTATCAAAGCGTATGGGAAGATTGACATTTTAGTTAATAATGCCGGTACTATTAGAAGAGCACCGTTGTTAGAGTATAAGGATGAAGACTGGCAAGCGGTTATAGATATTAATCTTAATGTGGTTTATTATTTGAGCCAAGAAGTAGCCAAATGTATGGTGAAACAAGGACACGGTAAAATCATCAATATTGCCTCGATGCTTTCGTTCCAAGGCGGCAAGTTCGTACCGCCATACACGGCAAGTAAACACGGGGTAGCTGGTTTGACCAAAGCCTTTGCTAATGAACTGGCACAGCATAATATCCAAGTAAATGCTATTGCTCCGGGGTATATAGCAACTGCAAACACCGCACCAATTCGTGCCGATAAAGAAAGAAATGCGGAAATCTTATCGCGAATTCCGGCGGGACGCTGGGCTAACCCATACGATTTAATGGGAACGGTTGTATTCTTGGCAAGTCAGGCTGCGGATTATGTTAATGGACATATTCTGGCCGTTGACGGTGGCTGGCTCGTAAGATAAATAGTCTGTTTCCGTTAACGATAACGGAATTGAAATTATATTTTTTTACTCTAAAATGTTATCGTTAACGGAAGGCTTTCTTGGAGTAACAAAACAAAGAGAGGCGGTAGTTTTGTGAACCCATTACTTGCGGAAAAAGAAAGGTTTATTACAAGAAATGAAGTTAAAACCTACATCGACTTACTTATCGAAAACCTAATCAACATAAAAGATGAAACGGGAGAATTTTTGCTTAAGTTGGAAGATGGCCGGGTTATTGATACAAAAGGCTGGAGCGGCTGGGAATGGACGCATGGTATTGGCCTGTACGGTATGTACAAGTATTATGAAATGACCAAAGATAAAAAGGCTTATGAAATTATCTGTGAGTGGTTCAACGCCAGACTGACCGAAGGAACGCCGACTAAAAACGTAAATACGGTAGCTCCGTTTATTACTCTGGCCTATTTATATGAATTGACCGGTGATAAGTCTTTTGTACCATATCTGGAAACTTGGGCAGACTGGGTCATGTATGAAATGCCGCGGACTGATGACGGTGGTTTGCAGCATATTGTATACAATAGTGCGAATCATCAGCAACTTTGGGATGATACCTTGATGATGAGTGTGCTTCCGCTTGCTAAGATTGGTAAAACACTGGGGAAACCGGAATATATTGAGGAAGCTAAGAAACAGTTTTTGATACATATAAAATACTTGTGTGACAATCGCACCGGATTGTGGTTCCATGGCTGGAGCTTTGAAGAAAAACATAATTTTGCACAAGCGTTATGGGCGCGCGGAAATTGCTGGATCACCGTTGCGATTCCGGAATTTATTGAATTGTTAGATTTAAAAGCCGGTGATTTTTTACGGGACTACTTAATCACTGTATTAGAAAACCAAATTAAAGCTCTTGAAAAATACCAAGACGTCAGCGGATTATGGCATACATTAATTGATGATGAAAATTCTTATTTAGAGACGTCGGCAGCGGCTGGTTTTGCCTATGGGATTATGAAAGCCGTCCGTAAGCGGTATATTAGTGAGCGGTATCGTGAGATTGGGTTAAAAGCGGTACAAGGCGTCGTCAAAAATATTAATTGCAATGGAGAATTGCAGAATGTGTCGTTTGGAACAGCATTAGGACGGGAGCTGGATTATTACAGACAAATTCCGCTGACTTCCATGCCATATGGACAAGCGATGGCGATACTTTGTTTGACGGAATTATTGCACGACTATATTTAATAGAAATCGAATCTCCTGAAAAAGGGTACTAATTTTAACGACGTGAGTTTATAGCGTGTTGGGGACACGTCTAACTTTTCATGTCGAAAAATAGGGTATATTACATAATATGGTAATTTATTGCCGTTTTAATGAAGAAGAAAAATACGAGGAGGTGAGTGGATGGGCGGCAATAAAAAATGGCAGTTTGAACAAATGGCGAGGCTTCTAATTCGTGTATTACAGAATAAGGGTTTTGAAACCATTTATGCTAATGACTTGCCTGAAGCTAAGAGAAAAGTGTTAGAACTTATTCCGGAGAATGTAACGATTGGCTTGGGCGGCTCGGTAACACTGGAACAGATGAATATTCTTGATACGTTACGGAATGGGAACTATTCGTTGATTGACCGGTATCAAAAGGCAACTCCTGAAGAACATATCCAGTATTTTAAAGACGCGTTAGCGGCGGAGTATTTTCTAACTGGTGCCAATGCAATTACTAAAAATGGTGAAATTGTTTGTACCGATTGTTCAGGTAACCGGGTTGCTGCCATGTTTTTTGGTCCGAATAAAGTCATTATTGTTGTCGGTGCAAATAAATTGGTGGAAAATCTGGACGAAGCCATGGGGCGAATTAAGAAAATTGCTCCCATTAATGCAAGGAGAAATCATCATAATACACCGTGTACTATGACGGGATTTTGTGAGAGATGTAACCAACCGGAGAGTATGTGTAATTATACTGGGATCATTCATAATGGCATGCGCTTCAAAGGAAGAACTACGGTAGTAGTAGTGGCGGAAGAAGCGGGGCTATAATTACGGCAGATGGAAGGGAACAGAATGGGAACCGACGTCAGTTTAAGTATTGATGAATTAAAAGCGAAGTTATCGAATGGATTAATTACGGTGGAATTTGATGAAAATGCAATGGTAACATCGCTCATTAAAAACAATATGGAATTGGTGACAAATTTAAACGGATCGGAGCGAGACCCGGATAGAAAGCATACTTTTTATGTCGATTATCACGCAGAGGGGAAATTTCATAACATATCTGTGGCCAAATTAGATGTAATAAAAAATACACCGGAAGAAGCGCATATTCAGTATGTTGACAATACAGGGCTGTTGTATGTTGAGTATCATATTATTTTAAAAAGAGGGGAAAGCGGGCTTTATTCTTATGTTGTTGCAAGAAATAATCTGCAAAAGGAATTTAAGTTAAGTGAGTTTCGGACAGTATATCGTTTGAATTCAAAATTATTTGAATATGCCTATAATAGCGAGCGAATCGGTAAGCAGCCAACTTGTGAGTATTTAAGTAAATTTCCTAAGATTCAGGATGAAACGTATGAATTGCCGGATGGCGAATTGTACACGAATGGCAAAGTCTACTCCAAGTATGATTATGCCGGATATTATAGGGACAATCCATTTTGGGGGCAGTTCGGCAACGGCTTTGGTTTTTGGTTTATTCCTGTGAGTACGGAATATTATCCGAGCGGACCTTTAAAACAGGAGTTACTTGTGCACTATGATGCAATAATTTTGAACTATATGACGGGTGCTCATTTTGGGACAGGCGACTTCTACGTTCCGCCTCAATGGGAAAAGTTATATGGACCTTGGTATGTGTATGTGAATACAGGTGAGGACGAGGTTGTGCTGCGAGACGCGGCTAAACAGGCGAAGTTGGAAGAAAGCAAGTGGCCGTATCAATGGATGACGGAGAGGCTTTATCCAACGAAAAGGGCCACAGTTACGGGAAAGTTGTCAATTTCTCATAATCGTTCCAGTGAAGGCGCTATGATTGTTTTAGCCCAACCAGGCGGAGATTTTATCCGGCAAAAAAGTGATTATATTTATTATACACAGGCTGATACAAACGGCGAATTTACTTTACCGCATGTTCGTCCGGGAAACTATACGTTGTATGCCTATGCCACCAAGGGTGATATAACGGATGAGTATTTCCATGATGGTATCGTTGTTGGAAAAGGGAATGTCGAGTTGGGGACGATTCAGTGGGAGCCGCCTTTTAGAACCAAGGTTTGGCAAATTGGACAGGCGGATCGTACGGCTGCTGACTATAAGTTTGGCGGTAAATTACGAAATTACAAGTGGCATTGTATGGTTCCAGAAAATGTTGAGTACATGATTGGTACCAGCAAAGAAAAGGAAGATTGGTATTATGCCCAAACCAAGCCGGGCTGCTGGAATATTCGGTTCAGTCTGGATGATTCAGCCAAACGTTACTATCTAACTATCGCTATTGCTTCGGCCACAAAAGGGAAAATTGACGGAAACGAAGATCTTGGGTTAACGATAAAAGTTAATGGCACTTCGATAAAGACGCTTACTTATCCCAGCGATACGACGATTTATCGGTCGGCCACACAGAGCGGCTGGTACCATCAGGAGAAAATAGAATTGGGATCCAAGGAACTAGTAAACGGTGACAATGTTATAACGTTACAGAATAATAACAGTGCGATTATGTACGACACAATACTGCTTGAATGCGATTAATGTGCTTAGAATTGGTTAGGAAAGGGAGAGGGAACATGGAACAACCTGTTCGAGAACTAAAGCTAATCAATAAATTAGGGTACGCTTGCTACCAATTGTCGTTGGTTACAGATACGTTAGTAAATGCCTGGCAAATGTACTTTTATACAACGTTTTGCAATATTTCCATTGCTATGGTTACCGCAATTTTAGCGGCTAGTAAAATTATCAGCGCCTTCCTTACGCCGGTACTAGGATCGATTAGTGATAATTTATATAAGACAAAATTCGGACGGAAGTTTGGCCGGCGAAAGTCATTGCTTCTGGTAGCGATTCCGGTAAAGGTAATTACCTTCCCTTTATATTGGATACCGCATATGCCTCCGGCGTATTATTACGCGTTGTTTATTATAACTGCCTTTATTAATCCTATAGCCATCGTTTCCCAGGGGACGTTTGCTGCGGAAATGACAAGAACCCCTCGGGAACGGGCGGAAATGGCGGGGCTGAATCAAGTGGGCGGAGCGGTAGGTGGAATTACTGCTTCCATGTTTACCGTCTATTTGTTTAATATATTTGGTTCAAATAATCCAATGACGTTTTTTATCGCTTCGATTATCTATGATGCTTTTTCCCTTTTGATGCTGGTGTTGTTTTATAAAGCCGTTTTTGAACGTCCTGTTGACGAAGCCTTGCTGAAGGCTGCTGCAGTAAAAAGGACCACTCTTCGGGAGTATTTGACAACAACAGTGCGTGATTTTTCTTCTGCTATTCAATTGCGGTCCTATCGGCTGTATTTGGGCATGTATTTGTCGGAACAAATGTTTCGCTCCCTTGCAGGGTCTATAAATACATACTTTATTGTATTTGTTTTAATGTTAAATCCCAAATTGGTTGCGGTATCGACAAGTGCCGGGTTTGCGTTTGGAATTGCATTTTTGACTTTCCATATATGGCTGACCGATAAAACCAACGGTAATGTAACGTACCGGCTGGGCGGAGTTGCGGCTATTATAATACTTATGGCAATGTTTTATTTAGGTGTGGCTAAGCCGGCTCATATGGATTGGATTTTAATCGGACTAGTTGTAGCGATGAATTTCGGGAAAGCCGGGCTGGTTAACGCAATGCAATATACCTTCAGCTTTATTCCTGATATTGATGAAATAGTGACCTGTAAACGGCGTGAGGGTGTATACTCCGGTGTCAGCAATTTTCTTGATGTTATATTTACCACGGTGGAAGTTGTTGTTGTTGGCCTCATATTAGAGTTTACCGGTTTTGTGAAAAATGCAACCGTGCAGCCGCAAGGCACAGTGGATGCGCTGCTGATTTTGTATACAATTGTGCCAATTGTTATGATTGTTATTGGCATTGCCATTACCTATCGGTTTAAACTGAATGCTAAAACGCACAAGATATTGGCTGACGAAGTTGTAAGACTAAAAAGTGGCGGAGCAAAGGAAGAAGCTACTGTTGAAACTAAAACGGTGGTAAAAGAATTAACCGGCTTTGAGTATGAGCAATGTTGGGGGAATAACACTCTAGTTAAGTAAAATGTAAAGAAGTATTTTTATAAAGGATGGCTCCATTGAAAACGCAACATAGAAAATGAAAGGTTGGATAATGATAAAGTTTCCACATTGTACAATGGAGGTGCCCAATTATGTATTGGCTGAATAATTTGAAGGTTGCAAAAAAAATTGCGGTGTTAATTACGGTGTTTACTTGTTGTCTCGCATGCATAGGAGGGACAGGCTATTATTATCTCTATCGATCCAACATCAGCGTCAAAGCGATGTATAGTGATTATCTTATGCCTGTGGAGTGGCTGAATGATAATCGCAATCAGTTGAGAAAAATTGAAGCTGATGTTTACGAAAGTTTTGTACCGGACTGTAGTGATAAGCAGTTTCAAACCCTTCTTAAGGACATCGAATCCCGTGAGAAGGACGGTATTTATGATCGGCTTAAAAAGTATGAAGAACTCAAACTAGATCAGGCAGAACTGGATATGTTGAAGTCGGTCTATACCGATCTTGATCAATACCGGGCCGGAAGAAATCAAGTGCTTTCTTTAGCGGGGCAAGGGAAAAAAGCGGAAGCTTACAAGTTGTATAACGATCAAGTTAGACCTGTCTATAATACGTTAAGTAAGGATATTGCCAATATTGCCATTTATCGTCAGCTCACTTCGGATGGATTTAGTCAGGAAAACGAAACCAGATTTAAGGCTGCTAATTTATGGGTTATTTTCATTATAGCAATAGGCCTGAGCATTGGAATCATCGTTGGTATGTTGATCGCGAAGTCGATTACCCAGCCTCTGGCGTCTGCTACTCAATTTTTAGGAACTTTAGCGAGTGGAGATTTTACAAAGGAAGTATCTGCGCAGCAACTACAGCAAAGCAATGAGTTTGGTATACTGGCGACTGCTTTTGATAAGATGAGCAAAAATTTGAGGAACCTTATTAAACAAGTTACCGGTACCTCTGAACAACTAATTGGGTCCTCCAAACAATTGGCGTCGAATTCAGAACAATCGGCGCAAGCCGCAACTCAGGTGGCCAGTTCGGTATCGATTGTGGCACTGGGGTCGGATAAGCAAATGGAATTGGTTCAATCAGCGACCGAAGTGGTTGAGCAAATAACGAAGGGGATTCAACAAGTCGCCACAAACTCATCGGTGGTTAATGAGTCGGCTGAAAAAACAGCAAGGGCGGCAAATGACGGAGAAGAAGCCATTAAAAAAGCTGTGGGACAGATGGAGGTCATTGAAGAGAAAACAACGGTGACAGCTAATGCTATTTCTCAGTTGGAAGTAAATTCGCAGCGAATTGGTCAGATTGTCGAAACGATTTCTAATATTGCAGGACAAACCAATCTGCTGGCTTTGAATGCGGCGATTGAGGCAGCACGGGCCGGAGAAGCAGGCAGAGGGTTCGCTGTTGTTGCCGATGAAGTTAGAAAATTGGCTGAAGAATCGCAAAAGGCAACTCATCAAATTACCCTACTTATTGACGAAGTGCAGCAAAAGACGAACGAAGCCGTTTGTTCTATGAATGACAACAAGAAAGAAGTCAGTACTGGGTCCGAAATAGTGACTTTAGCCGGGAAAAACTTCCGGGAAATCAGGAATATGATACGAGCCATATCGGATCAGGTTCACGAAATATCAGCGGCTATCCAGCAGATTACAAGCGGCAGTCGACAAATAGCACAAGCGGTAGAAGATATAGAAAAAGAAAGTAAAAATAATGCCACTCAAACGCAGGCTGTGTCTGCCGCTACTGAGGAGCAGTCAGCTTCTATTGAAGAAATTGCCGCATCCAGCCAGCATTTAGAACAAATGGCTGAAAATTTAAGGGGAATTATTAGCAAGTTTAGAGTGTAATAGCAGCAATAAAACGGCTATTTCAAATGATAAGTCGATAATGTACCTTATATTGAATCATGGAAATAGTAATGAAAAATAATTTCGTTAACGTTAACAATGAATGTTTTTGATGTACAGTTGTGAGGGAAGGGAGTGAAATTTAGATTCACGGCAGGTTGGCATCAAATACACATAAAAAATCCCATAAGTATTCTAGTAGTAGATTATCTTATAGTTTGGGAGGAAGTATAATGAAAAAAATCATTGCATTTATTTTTGTTTTGGTATTGATAGTTGGTAATGCCGGTGCGGCATTCGCTGCGGAATCTGTTTTTTCGGATGTTCCTGCAAATCATTGGGCCTATGACGCTGCTGCTAAGTTAGTTAAAGCCGGTGTTATTGAGGGGTATAATGACGCCTCATTTCGTGGGGATAGGTTAATTACCCGTTATGAAATGGCAGTGATTGTTGCTAAAGCGCTTCAGAATACAGATAAAGCCGATGCAGAATCGAAAGCGATTTTAGATAAGCTGAGTATCGAATTCAGCAAGGAACTTACCAATATGGGGGTTCGTCTGAGCGCGGTGGAAAGTAAACTTGCGCAAAACGCGCAAAAGCATTTGATTAATTGGTCCGGCAGTAATTTCCGGATTCGCTATGACCATAAAACCAAAGACGGTGTGACTGTTAGTACGTCGGATGATTTCAACTATACTATGGAACTGGTAGGCAGCTCCGATATTGGCGACGGCTGGACGGCTGAGCTTAGGCTGGAAGGCAGCCGAGCTATTAATAATGCCAACCATTCCGTGGACAACAAATCAGGCGCGTTTGACCTGGAAAGTTATGTGGCTTCCGGACCGGTTGGTGCAGGTACACTACGAGTAGGACGCATGGAAAATATCTTAATTAACGGGCTGGTTCTTGATCAGTTTATGACAGGGTTATCGTACCAATATGGCAGTAAAATGAAGGTCTTGGTAACGGAAGGAAAACTGGACTATTATACTGCTTTGCCGAATACGTCTACGGTTGTTTCCGATTTAAGCCCGACCTATGGTGCTACTTTGGCTTCGATCAATTTCCAGTACCCGGTTAGCAACCGCACAACTCTTGATGGTGGATATTATCGTACCTATTCACCTAATAAATTGTATAAAAAGGGGATAATTAAAGAATTTGCAGTTACCCAAAAAGTGGGCGATGACTGGAAGCTGATTGCCGATTATGCGGAAAGCAACCGTAGTGATAATGCAAAAGCCACTCTGGCAGGCATCGGGTATAAAGCCGCTGTTCCGTCAACTCCCAAGTCCTATGGCTGGAACCTCGACTATGTAAAAAATGATGCAAAGGCAACCATTGTTTCCGCTTATGATATCGCGGATTATGGTTATACACAGAGTACCAAAGTGACTTCTATGAGCAAAACTAACGGGCAGGAAGGGTATCAGCTAACATACCGGTATGTTCCGGTGAAAAACGTATTGTTTACAGGCAGATATTTAGAAGCAAAACCGGTTAACGGAACCTCCTATTCTAAAGAAAAATGGTACCGGGCGCAACTTGAATTTTTCTTCTAGAAGCATGCAGTTGACTATGGAGCAGCTATTGAAAAAATTTAGGTTGCGCGAGGAGGAAGGCGAATGAGAAAAGCAATAGTAGTCTGTTTAGTTCTACTATTTGTATTGAGTATTGCCGGGCCGGTATTTGCGGCTGAAGGAACGTTTTGTGACGTACCGAAAAATCACTGGTCTTATGAAGCTATTGATGAACTGGTTAAAGCCGGGGTCATTGATAATAGTAGTAAAATTTTTAACGGGGACCGTATGGTAACCCGTTATGAGATGGCGCTTATGGTTGCGAAAGCCATGGAGCGCGCGGATAAAACCCAAAAAGATAAGCCTGAAAACAAAGCAATCATTCAAAAACTAGTGGCTGAATATGGTAAGGAACTTCAAGATTTGGGTGTGCGCTTGAGCGCAGCCGAAGCTGAAGTTGCTAAGACAAAGAATAATTATATGATTGACTGGACAGGCACTGAGCTCATAATGGAATTTCCGTACTACAAGTGGAGGGACATGAAGGATGGATCAAGAGTTACAAGCACAGTGCATGAATTTGACACCAAAATAAAGGGTGCGGTGAAGCTTGATAACGGGTTAACCTTTAACTTTGGTCTCGAAGCGGATAAGTACTATACGGGTAAATCCAGTGCAAGCATGCCGGGCTACAACCCATCTACAAACACTTTTTCCAGCTATAGCCGCGATATTGATAATACGATTCTTACCGTATCCGGACCATTCGCTGGCGGCAACTTAATGTTCGGAAGATGGCAGAATAGCATTTGGCTTGGCGTAGTGACAAAATCGTATTATAGCGGTGTGCAATATGGTTATAAGAGTAACAAATTGAAAGGGCACTTATGCTACGGTACGCCGGAACCCGACGCGGGCAATTCACTTCTGTCCACTAACAAAAGCGTTAATTGGGGGGCAGTAGATACGACTTATTCGCCGGACAATAAAACGGATTTAGTGGGTGTGTATTACCGTACACGCAGTTGCAATTCTTCCTATGTAGCAGCCAATATTTATGAAGGCGGTTTTCACCGGGATTTGGGTGAGGGTTTTAATTTATACGGGGACTATGCCCAATCCTCCCGCACCGATCAAAATGACGCATATCTTATTATGCTGAACTGGGGGAAGGCGGATTATAATAAACCAGAGTCCCACGCCTGGTACATAATGGATATTTACAATGGGAAAAATGCATCACTGAAGAGCAACTATGACCTTAAAGACTATACCTATGGTCAAAAGGGGATTACGCTGCTTTACCAGTATGTTCCCAAGAAAAACATTCGGTATACATCAGAATATATTAGTGCGAAACCAATCGACAAAGCGAATGCGAATTACACTCGGATTCGGTGGTTTTACTGGGAAGTGGAATTCTTCTATTAAAAATAGGTGCTTTGCCATGTAACTATGGCAAAGCCTCCCTTATAATTAAGGATAGCAGGGAGGAAAAGGTATGGATAAACGGCTGAAAATGTTGTTGCTGGCAGTGCTGGTAGTCTTATGTATTCATGGACAGGCGGGAGCAGAACCGTTACAAGATGTTCAATTATCGGTAGACGGAAAGAAAACTACGTTTTCTAATGGACTAATGACCGTTGCGTTTGATGAGAATGCGGTGGTTACTTCATGGGTCAAAAACGGCACTGAATTTATAAAAAATCTTCCTCAAGGTAAGCAGCCGGTTTATTTGGACCATTTTATCAATGGATCCAATGAAAATATTTCGGTAACTGATTTGAAAGTTATCACTAATACCGCTGAGGAAGCGCACGTAGCGTATATTGACAATAAAAGCATTTTATATGTGGAGTATCACATTATAATGAAGAAAGGCGAGAGCGGACTTTACTTTTATGTTGTCGCCAAGAATAATTCGGGCAAAGAGTATACTCTGAGTTCCCTGCGCACCGTCTACCGCTTGGATTACGGCATTTTTGACAACGCCTATAATTCGGAGCGCCGTGGGAAACAGCCGACTCATGCCTATATGGATCTAGGGAAGAAATTGCAAGATGAAACATACGAGCTGCCTGACGGCGAAAAATATACGAATGGCCCGGTATATTCCAAATATGATTATTCCGGTTATTTTAAGGACAATCCGGTATGGGGTCAATATGGGCACGGTTTTGGTTTCTGGTGTATTCCGGTGAGCACGGAGTACTTTCCTAGCGGGCCGATGAAACAAGAACTTTTGGTACATTATGATGCAATTACTTTAAATTGTTTTCTGGCGGCGCACTATGGCACGGGGGATTATAAAGTCCCCGTGAATTGGGAGAAGTTATATGGTCCATGGTTTATGTACGTAAATACCGGCACGGATGATGCTGTTATCGCGGATGCCACACTCAAAGCCCTTAATGAACAAAAAAAATGGCCGTATACATGGGTGCATGATCCTCTTTACCCGGTAGAAAGAGCAACGGTAACCGGGCAATTGAAAGTAACCAAAAACCGGTCCGGTGACGGAGCTATGGTTGTTTTGGCTGATGCAGGCGGTGAACTTATGCGCCTGCTTGGCGGATATATGTTCTATGCCCAGACCGATAAAAACGGCAAATTCAAGCTGAATAATGTACGTCCCGGTACTTATACGTTATATGCGTATGCTACCAAAGGCGATATTACGAATCAGCTAAGTAAAGATAATGTTGTAATTGGTAAGGGCAATGTAAATCTTGGCGAGGTTGTCTGGGACCCGCCGTACCATAAAAATAAATTGTGGCAAATCGGGATTGCAGATAGATCTGCCGCAGAGTTCAAGTATGGTTCTGAACTTAGAAATTATAAATGGCACAAAATGGTTCCGGCAACGTTAGATTATGTAGTGGGACAGAGTAAAGATTCGGACTGGTATTATGCGCAAACGCAAGACGGAGAATGGAATATCAAGTTCAATTTGCAGGATGTGGCACAAAACTACTATTTAACCGTAGCTTTGGCAGGCTTCTCTCGGAATGTTGGAGTAAAGTCTGGTGGGGATTTAACCATTAAAGTTAACGGAAAAACCGTTAAAGCGGTTTCTTATCCCAGTGATACTACAATTTACCGGAGCGGTATGAAAAGTGGATGGAATCATTTGGTAGTAATGGAAGTTAGTCCGGAAATGATGCATATTGGGGAGAATAAGGTGACTTTGTCAACCCACGGTGCTTCTGCCATGTATGACACGATTCTACTAGAAAGCGATTGATGCTTTTTTGCTGAAATAAAGTTATAACGGTTGGCTAAGCGAACCTTCTTGCCAACCGTTATAGATTCTTTTAAATAGACAAGCTGTTAGCTGAGGAGACGGAGGAAAATGAAAACAATTTTTTCATGTTTTCCCGAGGGGAAACATAAGGCACTCACCATGAGTTATGATGATGGTCGTAGGTTTGACCGGAGATTGGTAGACATTTTCGATAAAAATGGAATCAGGGGCACCTTTCATATCAATTCGGGATTTCTAGGATCGGAGGAGCATGTACGGCGGGAAGAAATGCGTGATCTGTATAAAAATCATGAGGTTGCGGCTCATACTGTAACACATCCCACGATTGCTCGCTGCCCGAAGGAACAGATCGTACAACAAATTTTAAAAGATAGAGAAGCATTAGAAGATATAATGGGGTACACCGTAAGAGGGCTGTCGTATCCCAATGGTTCTTGTAATCCGGAAATCGCCGGAATGCTTAAATCTTTAGGAATTGAGTATTCACGAGTGGTTGGCAGCAAAGATAATTATAATCTTCCGGATGACTTTTATATGTGGCAGGCGACTTGTCATCATAATCATAACCTAATGCAGCATGCGGAAACATTTGTGAATTTATTTAAGAAGCAATACTTATATCTGATGTATGTTTGGGGGCATAGTTTCGAGTTTGACCGTGACGGCAACTGGGAGTTAATTGAGGAGTTTTGCAAGTATGTAGCCAATAAACCTGATATTTGGTATGCAACTAATATCGAGATTATCGACTATAGCAAACTCATTAATAGCTTAAAGTTTTCGGTGAAAGGCGACTTGGTTTACAATCCTTCCGCGAAGGCTGCTTGGTTGAGTGTGGACGGCGATGTAGTGGAAGTAAAAGGTGGAGCGCAGTTAAAATTGTTTTAGTGTGAATTTGAGTGTAGAAAAAATAATAGGCAGAGGGTAGTAATATGTTAAAATGGCCATTTCTTGTAGCAATGGTAGCAATACTCGAACTAGGCAGGGCCGGTTTGCATGTTGTTTTTGCCGGTCCGGTTGTTAAGGAAAATAATTCTGTCACTGTGTTTCTTGCCGGAGATTCAACCGTTAGTGGCTATCCTCCGGGGGCGTCGCCGATGGCAGGCTGGGGACAGTTTATCGGTCAATATTTTTCTCGTGAAATTGTTATAAAAAATCATGCAATTGCAGGACGAAGTTCCAAGAGTTTCATTAACGAAGGAAGATTAGAAAAAATAGCTTGTGAACTTAAAATAGGAGATTATCTTTTTATTCAGTTTGGTCACAATGATGAAAACAAAGAAAAACCCGAAAGATATGCAGATGCCGATACTACCTATAAAGATTGTTTGAAAAAATTTGTTAACGTTGCTCGCCAGAAAAGTGCAATACCTGTTTTAATTACCCCCATGGAGCAGCGCCGGTTTGATGAGCAGGGGCATAGTATGGCTACACATGGCAAATACCCGGTCGCGATGATAGAACTGGGAAAAGCAGAACATGTCCCGGTTATTGATTTAACTACAGCAAGCAGAGCGTATTTCGATCTGATAGGGCCGGAAAAAACCAAGCAGCTTTTTATGCATTTAAAACCTGGTGCTAGTCCGAATTATCCGGAGGGAAAGACGGATGATGCGCATTTTCAAGAAAAAGGGGCGAATGAAATAGCTAAGCTTGTGATTAAAGAGCTACAAAAACTGGATGTTGGATTAAATAGGCATGTTGTACCAGACGGGTTGGATAGCAAATTTGAGTGGCATTAGGCATCGGAAGCGGACCATTTGGAAATAGTAAATGTCTTTCGATTTGACGGTTAGAAAAATATCAATAAAATAGAGAGGGTGACGCAATGCCAGAGGTAATAACCATAGGGGAAAGTATGGCCATGTTAATTGCTGAAGAGCCAGGGCCGATGGAGCATGTGGAGAAATTCTCCCGCCATTTGGCCGGAGCGGAATCCAATGTGGCAATCGGATTGGCAAGGCTGGGGCATAAATCAGGATGGATAAGCGCCGTGGGTGAGGATCCGTTTGGCTCATATGTGGTACGAACGATTCAGGCAGAAGGCGTCGACACGTCTGCTGTTTTTGTAAGTAAACAATACCCAACGGGATTTATGTTAAAGGAACGCAATAGCCAAGGGGATCCGAAAGTGTATTATTATCGGCGGTATTCAGCTGCTTCCTGTCTGAGTGCGGATATGGTGCCGGAATCCTATTTTTGCAAAACAAAAATATTGCACATTACCGGGATTTTTCCGGCTTTAAGTATACAAACCCGAAAAACGTTATTTGAAACAGTTGAATTCGCCAAAAAGCGGGGCGTATTTATTTCTTTTGATCCAAACGTTCGTCTGCAGTTGTGGTCAGAAGAAGAGGCTAAGCATACGTTGCTTGAAATCGCCGGCTTGTCGGATTTAATATTGCCGGGATTAAGTGAGGCCAAACTGCTAATTGGAACTAATGAGTGGCCCGCCGTGGCTGATTTCTTTCATAAAAAGGGTAATAAAATAGTGGTTATGAAAGATGGTCCGGCTGGGGCGTATTATTCTGTTAAAGAAGAACCAAAGGGATATGAAAAGGGATTTAAGGTAGAATCCGTTGTCGATACCGTAGGGGCTGGTGATGGCTTTGCTGTCGGTGTGCTTTCAGGACTCTTGGATGATCTGACGGTATCGAAAGCGGTAGAGCGAGGGAACGCGATTGGGTCACTTGCCGTTATGTCAAGGGGAGACTATGAAGGGTATCCCACGCGCAGTAAACTTGAGGAATATCTGAATCAGTATAAGATGCGTGCTATGTAACTGATAAAAATAGGAGTGTATGATATGTTACCCAAAATTGCAGTTTTAGAAAAGATTACTCGTTCCGGTATTGTTGCGGTTGTGAGAGCAAACAACTCCGAGGAAGCAAAAAAAATTACCGATGCTTGCATAAGCGGCGGTGTTGGTGCAATCGAAATAACGTTTACCATACCGGGAGCGGCAGCGGTAATTGCGGAGTTAAGGAGTATTTATACCGCAGATAAAATTACCATTGGAGTAGGAACCATCCTAGATCCTGCAAGTGCGCGTATCGCCATTATGGCAGGGGCTCAATATGTGGTTAGTCCATCCTTGAATGTGGATACGGTAAAACTGTGTAATCGTTACCAAATACCTGTTATGCCGGGAGCTATGACCATTGCGGAAGTAATTTCTGCGATGGAAGCGGGTGCGGATATCGTCAAAATATTCCCGGGGGAAGCCTTCGGACCTTCCTATGTAAAAGCCATTAAAGGTCCTCTGCCGCAAGCGCCGATTATGCCTACTGGTGGAGTGAGCTTAGAAAATGTTGCCGACTGGATTAAGGCGGGGTGCGTTGCTGTAGGGGTGGGGGGGAATTTAACCGGAGGAGCCCAAAAGGGAGACTATGCTTCCATAGAAAATTTGGCTAAACAATTTGTGGCTAGAATTAAAGAAGCCCGGATGCAGTAAAATATTTTGATAATGATAGATTAAAACATACGAAAAGGAGTGCAAAAAAAGCACTTCTTTTTCTATTTTAGAGTAATTTCCCCATCCAATTTTTTACTGTGTTCATTGCCATTCGTTGCCTAAATATTTGCTGTTTAGGAAATTGTTTCGTATAATGATATACAGTTCAGTTGTGCAGAAATAATGTTTTGAGGATGGGAAACAGCGTGGCGATAAAATATTATGCGGTTAAAGTAGGACGTACAGCAGGAATCTACAAAACCTGGGCAGAGTGTAAGGAACAGGTGGATAAATATAAGGGAGCGATATATAAGTCTTTTCCTACACGGGAGG
>Ga0316604_10000347_pt1 | contig 61614 bp, 60 predicted proteins | sample OWC_soil_day20_C_FD_207650 | JGI IMG/M metagenome (GOLD analysis project Ga0316604, IMG submission 207650) | Wetland soil microbial communities from Old Woman Creek delta, Ohio, United States - OWC_soil_day20_CT | ecosystem: Environmental > Terrestrial > Soil > Wetlands | place: USA: Ohio...
CAGGATTTCTCCTGCTGGAATTAGCACCTTGCGCCAAGCGCCGGTTGCCGGGTTTCATCGGGCCAGTTCCCTCAACCACTCTGGATAAGAGTTTGTTTATTTAATTAAATCGTATATTACCAGTCCCGTAAGCTATTGTCAATAAGCTAAAAAATATACTACTGCAACATAACAAGTAAATCATTAAGACTACCCATTCGATAACCGGCCAGATCAACTGTCACAAAAGTAAACCCAACTTGCTTTAGCTTCTGATATATCTTTTCTCGGACCTCCGGCGACGTGATTTTGGCTATATCTTCAGGCGAAACTTCTATCCGGGCTAAATCACCATGATGCCTCACCCGAACCTGTCCCGAGCAATATAATTTAACACTTTCCTCCGCTTGTTCAATTTGGCGCAGTTTTTCCTCTGTTATCAATTGCCCGTAAGGCACCCTAGAGGAAAGACAAGCTCCGCTAAGTTTGTTCCAGGTCGGAAGTCCCCACGCTTTTGATATTTCCCTTATTTCTTGCTTCATCAAACCGACCTCCAGAAGCGGACTTCTTACCGCTTCCAGTTCGGCAACAGCTCGCATTCCAGGTCGATAGTCGCCTATATCATCAGCATTCGCGCCTTCCAATACCCACTGGTAACCATGACTATATGCCCAATCGCTGAGAACGGAAAACCGCTGGCGTTTGCAAAAATAACAACGGTTTTTATCATTAGCAACAAAATCAGCGCTGGAGAGTTCACTAATTGGTAAAAATACATGTTGAATGCCGATTTGCTCAGCAATCTCAGTTGCCGCTAATCTTTCACTTTCCGGCAATGTTAGTGAAAAGGCTGTAACAGCTACAGCCTTTTCGCCCAAGCTCCGGTATGCCGCGGCACTCAGAAAAGCACTGTCAACACCACCAGAAAAACCTACTACCACACTACCTAAATCACTTAACAAAGCTAACAATCTTGACAATTTTTCCGCTGAACTAGTCATAAATCTATGCCTTGAAAGCCTGTTCCAAGTCAGCTATCAAATCAGCGGTATCTTCAAGCCCTACAGACAGGCGAACCATGTCATCAGGCGCTCCGGCACTGGCCCGCTGTTCGGAGGTAAGCTGAGAATGAGTAGTACTGGCCGGATGAATAACCAGGGATTTGGCATCGCCCACATTGGCTAATAGCGAAAAGATTTTTAAGGAATTAATAAACTTTTTGCCGGCTTCCAGGCCGCCTTTGATACCGAAAGTCAAAATCGCCCCTGCGCCGTTCGGCAAATATTTCTGCGCTAAATTATAATTTGGATGAGTCGGCAGCCCAGGATAACTTACCCATGCCACTTGGCTATGGCCAGCCAGATAATTAGCCACCGCCAAAGCATTGTCACTATGCCGCCGCAACCGAAGATGCAGCGTTTCCAAGCCTTGCAGGAACAGGAAACTATTAAACGGACTAAGCGTAGCACCCAAATCCCTTAATACCTGAGTTCTCAGTCTTACGATATATGCCAGAGATCCCAATGCCTCCGTATACTTAAGACCGCCGTAGCTTGGATCCGGTTCGCTGAGCAAAGGGAACTTGCCGTTTCCCCAGTCAAATTTTCCGCTGTCAATTACCAAGCCGCCCATCGACGATCCGTGTCCGCCAATAAATTTGGTTGCCGAATGCACTACGATATCAGCGCCGTGCTCAATCGGGCGAGTGAGATAGGGAGTAGAAAAAGTGCTGTCCACAATAAGCGGAATACCATTTTTATGGGCAATTGCCGCCACTTTTTCAATATCTAACACATCAATCTTCGGATTGCCGATTGTCTCGGCATAAATAGCCTTGGTCTTTGGGGTAATAGCCTTTTGAAAATTCTCCGGGTCAGACGGATCAACTAGATTTACCTTTATACCCAGATGCGGCAAAGTATAACTAAACATATTATATGTACCGCCATACAAAGTAGACGAACTGACGATTTCATCCCCAGCCTCAGCAATATTAAAAATTGCCGAACTGATAGCCGCATGACCTGAAGCAAACGCCAAAGCACCCACGCCGCCTTCCAGGGCCGCTATTCTCTTTTCCAGCACATCGGTAGTAGGATTCATTATCCGGGTGTAAATATTTCCTGATTCTTTCAGACTAAACAGATTAGCAGCATGATCGGCATCATTAAAGACATAAGAAGTGGTCTGATAAATTGGTACTGCCCGCGATCCCGTAGTCGGATCAGGCTCCTGTCCCCCATGTACAGCTAAAGTATCGAACCGTAATTTTTCAGGTAAAGACATTGTTGTTTCCTCCTCTTTCACATCAATTTAAATTAGCCTCCTGACCCGAACAAAAAAGGCTAAGGTACATCCCACCGCCAAACGGTTGGTTGTCCTTAGCCTTCAGATTTCTGATCAGCTACTATTGAATTATAAGTTACTTAGTTTATACCATAGTCAAGCGCCTGCTGTCAACATATAATTACATTTGCATTATTACCCTAATGCAAAACTCTCAGCTAATTTACGAAAGTAGTGGCGCACTCCCCTCGCCCACACGGCTAACCTCATGCTGCCATCCCCACTCCGAACTTTCACCATATCTATGCATGCAACTCATACTCCCTTTTAGCTTGAAACTTATGCTTTTCCAGTTGCTCCGCCACCGAGCACCAGGACCGTTTAGCAAAAATCGTTTGCACCCCTTGAGCCTTGGCTTGCTCCTTGACGTTTTTTGCTGTCCCGTGATTTATAAAATCGGTAAGCACTACAACCAATGAAATTGACCGTGGAATAGAGAATTTTTTCCGGTCACCGACCATCCGCCCTGATACATGCTCAATATCGCAAATTCCGTATAACCGCAAATTCTTTTTAATACTTCCCAAGTGATCAGCGCCAACAATCATAACTGACATATTAACTCCTCCTTCCACCTATTCAAGCCGATAATCAAAAAGGCCAGAACTAGGTTAATAAAACCTGTTCTGGCCTTTAGTTTTCTAATCAGCCGCTCAATATTAATTTACATTAAAATTACCATAGATTTTCTATGCTGTCAACACTCACATTTAATCACCTTCGACAAAATACTGTACCCACAAAATCGCATAACATCTTCAAAAGTTATTCATTAGTTATTCACAATTTATTTGTATACTAAGGGCCGTAAGCTATACTAAACAAGGATGGTGGAAAAAATGCAAATGACTCATTATATGGAACTATTAGCCGCGAATCAGCCCTGGAATCTGATAGCCTATATGGTTATTCCTGTAGTATTAGCCGAAGCGCTTGTTGCAACAGAATTCTTCACCGTTTATCTGGGCCCTGGTATGGCTGGTGCCTGGAAGACTTATAACCGTTTTATCGGCATAATCCTCGGGTTTTATTTTCTCGGAGTATTTCTAGTTTTAGGAACAACCGTTGTCCCCCACATAGAATGGCGCGGCCTTGCCGACATACTAGCGGTAGGCTCCTATCTAAGCGGTGTCATCCCGCTCTTCAGCATAGCCTTACTAGAGCTTGGTATAATCGGTAAAAACCGTTCAATTAACGAAAAACAAAAACTTCACTTCATATTACTGACAGTTTTCTTAATTGTAGCGCATATCGCGATGATTTTTGGCATGGTCGACCCGGCAATAATGGGCTGGAATCCACACCAAATGCCGATGAACCACAGCCATATGCAATAGTCTTCGCTAAAATAGCTCCTCCTTACCTAAATGAAAAAAGTGCCTAGGCACTTTTTTCATTTATCTCGTTAACAGCCTGTAAGACTCGAACTAAGTTCATTCTAACGATATACTCATATAACCTTGTTCAGATCATCAACTAAGGCGTTAATATCAACGCCGTGTGCAAGAGCCCCCTCCTCCAGGCTCTCATAACGAACAGCGGCACATCCCAGACAACCAAGACCATAACGGTGAAATACCTCTTTTGTTTGGGGATACTTTTCGACTACTTCAAAAATCCCCTGTTCCTTCGTAATTGCCATACTTCTCACTCCTCAGCTATAGGCTTAAACGAACCTTCACGCTAACTGCTTACTTTTCAATTGTTCCACAGTATATCGCAGCCCATCTTCAACAGTATCGCAAAACTCTACACTCACCAGGCCGCGTTTCTCCAATTTTTCCTTCGCATGATAACCAATCCGCATTGTCATTACCACCTGACAATCTGTAAGCGCATCAATAATCGCGTCCCTCTTTTCTTCCCCCACATCACACTCCGCCATACCGGTGCAATATTTGTCAACCGAACGCTTCTCCTTCCCCCAGACGTCCTATCGCATCCGCCCGGCATTGCTGGCAATGTCGCATCTGCTGAATATCCAGCTGGCAAACATTCCTTAAATCGTTAACTTCCTTCATGCTGGTCTGAGGAAAATGCTCAAAAGCACTGCCCGGTGCCGGAATTAACGGCATAATATTGGTAACAAAAACCCCCAGCTCTTTTACCTTTTTAACCACCTCCGGAATGTGAGCATCATTAATACCCTTAATCATGACAATATTAATTTTGACCAGCACACCGCTCTGCGTTAAATATCTAATACCAGTTAATTGGTTTTCCAGCAATATTTTTCCTGCTTCAGCCCCTTGGTAATACCGCCCCTGATATAATATATGCTTATAAATTTTTGCGCTAATTTCCGGATCAATAGAATTTACTGTTACAGTAACATGTTTAACCCCTAAGTCAATAATTTCTTGCGCATATTCCGGCAATATCAGGCCATTCGTCGACAGACAGAATATGATCTCGTCATTATCAGCTTTTATATCACTGATAGTCTCCTTGTTATACTTCCAATCGGCTAAAGCATCTCCCGGACCGGCAATACTTACTACACTAAGCTCTGCAATTTCATTCTTTACCCACTCAAACTTATCTTTGGCAACCTTCGGCGTCAGAACTTCACTGGTCACACCTGGCCGGCTCTCATTTACACAATCAAATTTACGATTACAATAATTGCATTGAACATTGCACCTGGGTGCTACCGGTAAATGAATTCGGGCATATCTGTTGTGCGCATCAGCAGAATAACAAGGATGTTTTTGAGCCTTTTCTAATTGCTCCTGATTTGTAGAACCGGTTCTTTTCCGCTTATTACTCCATAATCAAACAAGCAAAGCTGCAGAAACGGTTAGTTTTCTGCAGCCTTCAGTCCTTCTGATCAGCAGCTTATAGCGCATCTCTTATTCTTTTAAAACCTTCTTAGATTCCCGCAGCTTTGCCATATCGGGCAGCTTCAAGCCAGTTCAGTGTTATAGCGATAATTTCCTGCTCCCACACTGGCGAAGCGTAGGTATGATCGCCTCCCTCAATTACCTTTACTTCATAATCGCCTAGCGGTCTTTCGCTAAGCGCCCGTGAATAATACTTAGAATTTATTAATGGCGTTTCAGCATCATCACTGCCATGAATTATTAATACATCGCCACTAAACTCCTTAATTTTTTCCAGCGGCAGCAGATTTGATAATGAAAGAAAAAACTTTCTTCCCAGTTCAAACCCTAAATAATCCACCGATTTACCAGCTAAGCTTCGTTGATAGATTTCTTTGCCAACTATGCCGACTATATCTTCCAGCGGATTTGCCACCGGCGACCATAATATAAGCTTTCTTACTCTTCTAGCACGACCGGCAACAATGGAAGCAACACCGCCCCCAAAACTATGTCCCAGCAAAATAATATTTTCCGAATCAATATTCGGCTGCAAAGCTAAGAAATTCAGCACTTTAAGTGTTTCTCGCACTTGATTTGGAAGCGTAATATTATGATGCTCACCAGTGCTTTCACCGCAGCCGGTATAGTCAAACCGCAGCACAGCAAAACCATTATCGCAGAATTTCCGAGCTGCTTTAACAAAAAGCTGATGCTGCCCTATCTTATTACTAATAAACCCGTGGCAAATCACGATAACAGGCAACTTTTCACCTGAAAACTGTTGAGGCATATGCAGCGTACCAGAAATTTGATCTTTACCATTTGGAATAACTACTGATGTTTCCATTTTACCAACTCCCTCAACCAACTTTATCTCATTAACAAGACTTACTTATAATTAAATACCCATTTTCAGCGTTAGACAAAAAGTAATTAATTAGATCAACAACTACCGCCGGATGTTTTTTATCTGTCGCCGCTCATGCCGTGCCATGCTTCAGGCTAAGGGCAACTTTTTTGTTCGAAGCAATCTTTTCCACAGGCTACTCCTCCAAATATAAATAATTTAAGTTACTAATACTCTGTTGGAGAATGCCTTCAGGTATTCCCTGATCAGCCTCATTAAAGCAAAGGCTAAAAGACTTCTTTTTGCAAAGAAAAACTTTTAGCCTTCAGTCTGTCTGATTAGCTTATATCCTATTGTCTAATACCCTATATGTTAAAACATATTTACCTAAGCCTACTTCAATTTTCCGCCTTCAATTACAATATCTTCAGGATTAATTGAATCACCATAAGCCGGTTTAAGTGTTGCATCATAAGCCTTATGAATAAAGTTCTCTTTTCCAATGTTTTCAAGCTCAGTATTAATCCAATCAAGTAGTTCTTTATCGCCTTTCTTCACTGCCGGAGCAATTGTATCAAGACTGCCTAAAGTCGGAATTCCAACCTTAAATCCAGCATTTTCTCGCGCCCATGCAAAGAGCAGCGTATTGTCATGCGCTAAAGCCGCCCCGCGTCCATCTTTCAAAGCCTCAAAAGCTTCAGTATTTTGATCATATTTTAACAGCTTAATATCAGGATAGTTTTTTGTAAAATACGTTTCTGCTGTTGTCCCTTTGTTAACAATAAGTTTTTTGCCTTTTAATTGTTCCACCGAAGTAATAGGTTCACCAGTTGGCGAAACTACCCCCAGGGCAACTTTCATATACGGATTGGCAAAATCAACTTTTTGTTTTCTTTCATCAGTAACCGTAAAATTCGCTAAAATAATATCAACTTTATTGGCTTGTAAAAACTCTACTCTGCTTGCAGCCTCAACCAGTACAAACTCAACCTTAGATTCGTCACCCAAAAGATCCTTGGCCAGCCGTTTCGCAATATATACGTCAAATCCTTGATTTTTTCCATTGGCATCTACATAACCAAAGGGTGGTTTATCACTAAACACGCCGATTTTGATTGTACCGCTTTTTTTGATTTCCTCAAGCGAACTCTTCGCATTAGTTGAAACTTGTTTAGAATCTGTAGCACTTGAACCGCATCCCGCTAATACACCGATTAAAAATAATGTACTTAAGATTACCGCTAAAAACTTTTTAATATTCATAACCAATCTTCACCCTTCCTTTTATCTCGTTAATAGCCTATAAGACTCCATCCTCTTAAGGCAGAGATTTACGGGCTATAACACTCGAACTAAGTTCGCGCTAAGTATTCGGTGAGGGCAATAACCACCTCCGAACACAAGGCTACTTTTATTTAAAATTAAATATATTTAAAAATTGCCTGGCTCGCTCGGTCTTAGGATTTTGAAAGAATTCATCAGGCGTGGCTGCCTCACATATTTTGCCGGCATCAATAAACACAATTCTATCAGCAACTGCCTTTGCAAACCCCATTTCATGAGTAACAATAACCATCGTCATTCCCTGCTTAGCAAGCCCTAAAATAACATCTAATACCTCGCGTACCATTTCAGGATCAAGTGCAGCTGTAACTTCGTCAAAAAGCATTATTTCCGGCTTCATGCATAAAGCTCTTACAATTGCAATCCGCTGTTTTTGACCGCCGGAGAGCTGACGGGGAAACGAATCCCGCCGCTCAAATAACCCTACTCTTTCCAACAACACTTTAGCCTCTTCCAACACCTCCTTTTTGTCTCTTTTTTGTACTTTGAGCGGGCCTAAAAGAATATTGTCCATAACAGTCATATGCGGAAACAGGTCATAATTCTGGAATACCATACCGATTCGCTGACGAATTTCCTGCCATTTTATATTTTTATCAGTAAGGCTTTTGCCAGAAAACTTTATCTCACCTCCTTGAATATTTTCAAGCCCATTCAAACATCTAAGCAGTGTGCTTTTGCCACAACCAGACGCTCCCAGAACAACAACTACCTCGCCTCTATGGATACTGAGATTAATATTATCAAGTACCACAGCACCGTCATATTCCTTTTTTAAACCCGCTATCTCCAGTAATACTTGGCCCTTCTCTTTAATAGTCATAGCCCTTCACTAACTCTCCCATTTCGTTTCCAATATTTTTGACAGCTTCGCCAAAGGATAACAAACAATAAAATATAGTATAAATATCAGGCCATAAATCCAAAAAGAGGCCGTAGGCGTCTTTAATATTGATCGTTCAATAATCTGCTGGCCAACCTTCACAACATCAATAACCCCAATCATAACCACCAGTGAAGTAGTCTTTACCATTCTTGTCGATAAATTGATGGCGCCAGGCAACAACCGCCTTATTGCCTGCGGAATAAGAATATAGCGGTAAAGCCCCCAAAAACTAAGCCCAAGCGCCCGACCTGACTCAATCTGATGTTTCGGCAAAGACTCTATCGCCCCGCGCACAATGTCGCTCATTTCAGCTGCACCCCATAGGCTAAAGATAATCAACGCCACTAGTTCGCCACTTAAATGAATATTAAACATATTAGTAACACCGAAATACACAATAAACATCCAAACCAGAATCGGAATGATTCTAAATACCTCAAGATAAAATCGGCAAATAAAGCGGACTACTTTTGATTTTGATGTCCTGATTAGACCAAGCATAATCCCCAGTACAGAACCAATAACAATTGAAATTAAAGCAATACGCGCAGTTACAAATAGCCCGGCCAGCAAGCGCTGCAAATTTATTCCCTCCACCAGCACGCTAATTCCCGAATTCAGCATAGCGCACCTTCCTTTCCAGCCAGGTTAATGCAACAGATACCGGCAAAAGTAAAATCATATACGCCACAACCAGCATAAATAACGCTTCAAAAGTTTGATAATAAATCCCGATTAAATCCTGGGTTACCTGCATAAGATCAGGGATGGCAATTGCTCCTACAATCGAAGTTTCCTTTAATAAAAATATACAATTCGCTCCTAACGGTGGAATACTCACCGAAAAAGCTTGCGGCAGAATAACATACCGAATCATTTGCATATTAGACAGCCCGATGCTAAGACCTGATTCAATTTGCGCCTTACTTACAGATTCTAGGCCACCCCTGAAAGCTTCCGCCATATAACTTCCACCCAAAAATGCCAAACCAATGATTGCACAAGTATTTTCACTCATGGTTATGCCAATTTTGGTAAAACCATAATATAAAAAGAACAGCTGAATAAGCAGCGGAGTATTACGTGAAAGCTCTATGTACGCTCTAACCAATCGTTCCAATACCTTAATCCTATAATATAAGACAACGCTGCATACCAGGCCAATAATCAACGATGCTGATATACCCCATAATGCAAGCTTCAGCGTAAGCCACGCCGCTTTTTCATATAAAGGCAAACTGCTTACAATAAATCCCCAATTAATATTCATCATTAGCCACCTTGTTTTTTGTTAATAATTTTATTTCTCTTTTTATACTTCTAGTACAAGATACGCATACGATTTAGTACTTCCTGACTTTAAATCTATATGGTATAACTGCGTTCACAAACCCCAAAAACAAATAAAAAAGGCAAAGTCTCTTTGTTAAGAAACTTTGCCTTCAGTCAATCTGATCAGCACAAATACTATTAATTTTTGTTTATTATACATCGATTACCAACTCACGTCAAGATGGTTTTTGCCGCCGTGTTCTTTTCCGCAATTAATAATTAGCTTTCTTTTGCCATGCTTTCAAAAGTTTAAAAAAGCATGAGCCTCACCGCTGCCGACGAGTCTCATGCTCATTAACTATATATTATATCTCAGCAAGCGCTTGATTAAAGTCAGCTACCAAATCCTCCGAATCTTCCAAACCAACACTAATTCTGATCAAATCTTCAAATGCCATTAATATATTATCAACAAATCCAGCCGTTTTTACTTCACTCATAGTACCTCCGCTAACTCACTTTCTAATAAATTCCAACCAACACGTTCAAGCGTATTACCAAACCTTTCGCTTTGCTTGCCATGTTTAGCAAAAAAAGCTAATGTCGTTTCTATCACTTTATGCAAATCATCCCTTTCAAATATAATTGGAAGTAACTGTTTTCCGATTGCAATTCTATTGCCGAACAGTCCGCCAAAAAACACGATAAACCCGCTTTTTCCATTCCAGGCGTCTACCGGGCAGGCCTTAACGCAGCGGCCGCAATAATTGCAGGCCGCTTGTGAAAAACCTAAGTCCTGGCCTTGTTTATTGACGGTTATCGCCTTAGCTGGGCATATCGCCTCACACAGGCCGCAGAAATTACACTTATTTTTTTCCCACTCCGGCAGCACACCGCCTTTAACTCCTAGATCGTTTTCTTCTGCCTTTAAGCAATTATTTCGGCATCCGGTAATGCCAAGTTTAAATTTATGCGGCAATTCCCGCCCACCATATCTTTGGTCGAACTCTTTTACCAAATCTGTTGTATCAATTAGCCCATGTACGCACAGTGCCCGCCCCTGACAAGCAGTAATAGTTCTAACCCTCGGCCCACACACGCCAGGCTCAAGGCCCCCGGCCGCCAGCTCATTCTTGACAGCCTCAACATCTTCCAATCTGATAAAAGGAATTTCTACACTTTGCCGCGAGGTTAAATGAATATAACCTTGGCCATATTTTTGCGCAACATCCTGAATCTTACCAAGCTGCTCAGCCGTTAAGTATCCACCAACCGCCTTTAACCGCAGCGAAAATCGGTCTTTTTGAACTTGTTTCATAAAGCCGCCTTTTTTCAGCTCTTTATAATCAACCTCAGCCATATAAATACCTCCCTACCCAAATTTAATTTCTTCTTCCCAAACTAATTCTTTCTTGATATTAAAACTTTTCAGCACCGGATTCTTTCTATCCAGTAGCGATAACATCAAATAGCTTGCATCCGGATCAAATGCCAGCCGCTTATCCTCATCAGACGGGCGCGCCGGTGACGCCGAATGACTATGATAATTTCCTAACATCACCAAGCCGCTCTGCCGCATGTCTTTTATCGCGCTAAACTGTTCCTTGGGGTCCATTGAAAAATGGTCGGGACTTTTATCAACATTAGTTAACCCATATATTTTCTCAACAATCCGTAATTCACCTTCAATCCTTCCGCCTAATAATCCGCAGGCTTCACTCGGGTACTGGTCCAACGAATACTTTACAATCTCAGCAAAGTGATCCTGCTGCACAATAATCACAACATCACCCCTTTAACGCGCAGACCGCTTGATCATAATCAATTAATTCCTTAATCGTCGGGCTGACGCCGCAACCCCGGCAATTTTCATCCTTAGGCAGTTTTATCTTCCGAAATTCCATTTCCAACGCATTATAAGTAAGTAAATATCCGGTTAAAAGTTCCCCAACCCCAAGAACATACTTTATTGCTTCGGTAGCCTGAATAGTACCAATGATGCCCCCCATTACGCCCAGCACCCCTGCCTGTTATCATAATCCTTATCTTTTATTATGTCAGTAATATTTTTAGAATTAATCCATTCCTGATAATTTACTGGCCTTTTGCGCCGACCTCTTTAAGAATAATATGGCGCGAATAACGTTCCAGCTGCTCATTGGAAAACTTCACCGTGCGCCGCCTCCCATAAAGTAAATAAACTCAACAGCATCACCGTCTTTAAGCTTACGGGTTGCATAATCATCTCCCTCAAGTACTACGTCTTGTCCATTTACTGTTATCTGCATTAATCCATCTCTTCTAAAATTTATTGTTTATATATTCATTTACGGACACTTTTTAAATAACGATCATCAAATAATTCATTAATATCAAAGTCTTTCTTTAATACCTTGGTATCCTTAAGGAATGTTTTTACCTGCTCTAAAACAGCAATATCTTCAGCCGCGATGTCAGTATCCCAATTTGACGTTCTTACAAGCCTCGAAATAGCTGATACCGGCAATTTACTTTCCCTGGAAATAACCTCCAGTGCTTCATCCTGGTGCGTCTTAATAAATTCTGCCGCCCGGTCATTTACTTTAAGTAATCGCGCCGCGTAATCCGGGTATTTCTGAGCAAACTCATTGCGAACTAATAACACGCCAATATAGCGCTTAACACCTGTAGATGAATCTGCCAAAATCTTGCCTGCCTTAGCATTTTCCAAAACCGAAGACCACGGCTCCCAAGTGACAACAGCATCAACATTTTTTGTTTCGAGCGCCGCCTGATGATCACTGGCCGGCAAATTAACAACATTAACATCACTGACACTAAGGCCGTTTTGCTGCAATAGCAGTATCAAGAAATGATGAGCGCTGGAGCCAACCTGAACAGCAATTTTCTTACCCTTTAAATCGCTAACAGCCTTATATGGTGAATCGGGACTTACAAGTAAGGCATTCCCCCCCGGAGTATACCCCGCCCTGCCAATAACTTTAACATCTATCCCTGAAGAACGAGCCGATACTGGCGGCATATCCCCGGTATGGGCAAAATCGGCACGGTTACCGGCAAAAGCTTCAATCATCGGCGGACCAGAAAGATACATATCATACTTTATCTCAATTCCGTCTTTGGCAAATTCCTCTTCGTAGAAGCCCTTGCCCTTAGCAAGCAAAATTCCGATACTGGAATTCTGGTAGGCAATATGAATCTCTTTTGGTTTTTCGGCTTTGCTCTGTTCTTCAGCCGGTGCAGGTTTGCCACCGCAACCGCCAAGCAAAAACACCAATGATAATAAAGATATTAATAGTGCTGCAACCTTTTTGTTTTTCATGCTCTCGACTCCTTTAGTTATTTATACCGCGTAACACCATTCTAACTTTAAGTTAAATGCTATACGCAAACGGAACTTCAACCTCGCTGAAGAACTCAGTATAAATCTTGCGGCGGAGTTTGACAAAATCAAAACTATTTCTATCCCGCGGCCGCGGCAAATCCACCGAGATAATCGTTTTTATCGTCGCCGGGCGCTTTGACATTACAACAACACGATCACCAAGGAAAATCGCTTCATCTATATCATGAGTAACAAGCAAAATAGTTGTTTTCTCCGCCTGCCAGATACGGATAATTTCCTGCTGCATATGAATACGCGTTATGGCATCCAACGCTCCGAACGGTTCATCCAATAACAAAACCTGTGGCCGGTTAACCAGCGCTCGGGCGATGCTGACTCGCTGCTGCATACCACCGGATAATTGACTGGGATATGCCGCCGCAAAATTACTCAAACCAACCAGCTCAAGATGTTCGTTTACAACTTGTGACCTTTCAGCCTTGCTCTCGCTATTTCCAAGACCGAAGGCCACATTTTCTTCTACAGTCAGCCAAGGAAACAGGCGGGCTTCCTGAAACACCATGCCCCGGTTAACTCCCGGCCCTGTAATCAGCTCTTCACCAAGGCGAATCTCCCCGGTAAAATTCCGTTCCAAACCGACTACTAACCGCAGCAGTGTACTTTTTCCACAACCGCTGGGACCGATAATACTGACAAATTCGCCTGGTTTAACCGTCAGATTTACATCTTTTACTACCTCAATCAACTCTGTGCCGATTTTAAATGCTTTATTTAGCTTGGAAAATTGCAATATTTGGGGATTCGTATTTGCCTCACTCATGATGTCCCTCCTTATGCTTCATGAATATTTACATTCCATTTTAGCAGTCGTTTTTCCAGGATTATCAGTAATTGATCAATAACAATACCAGTCAAGCCAATTGACAACACACCAACCAGTACCGTGTCAATCTGTGACAGCTCCCTGGCATACATAATCATATATCCTATGCCTGATGACGCCGCAATTAGCTCTGCCGCCACCACACTTCGCCACGCTACATCAATTCCAACCCGCACTCCGGTAAACAAAGCAGGCAGTGTTGCCGGTAATATAACCTTTGTCAACAGCGTCAGTCGGTCTTTTTCCAAAATAGTGGCCACTTCCAAATACTTAATATCCACATTTCGAATCCCCTGAACAACACTTACTAGCACCGTCCAAAAACTGCCGATAGCAATAACAGTAACCTTTGAGCCTTCGTCAATCCCCAGCCACAAAATCAATACCGGAATCCAGGCAATTACCGGTATGGGCCGCAGCACCCCGAAAATCAGGCTGACAGCCACCCGCAGTTTTTTCACCAACGCCACCTGCACTCCCACCAACACCCCAAGTGCCGCGCCAATAATAAAGCCTTCAGCCACACGAATAATACTGATACCCAAATTAATAATAAGTTCGCCGGTCTTGACCAGTTCGACCAGTACCATGAAGATAGCTGACGGACCAGGCAGCAGATTTGCCCTAATCCAGCCTAACTGACTGGCAGCTTCCCAAATTAATAGAAGTACTACAGGCGTTACTATCGCAAGGTAGTTTTCCTTAATCCAGCCCCAAAACTTTATCATACTTGCCCCTCCATATTCGCTAAGGCTAAAATAAAACCAACAAAAAAAGGCCAAGAACTCTGTTAAGAATTCTTAGCCTTCAGGTATCTGATCAGCCATACATATGTTTTTAAATTATGTTATTAATATACTATCAGGTTAAAAGGCTGTCAATATATACTATATATCCAAACTAAAATTCATCCTTTGTTTGCGGCGCTAGTTTTGAGAGAGCCTCCTTAACCACCGCTTGCAATTGGTTAAAATTATCTTCATCCAGTTTAGTCTCGCCCAATAGATATTCAGCCCCTAAATACTCATACTTCGGCTGTCCCAAGCGATGATATGGCAACAACTCATATTTTACATTAGTAAATCCTTTTAATAAATTAGCAACACCTAAAACAACTTCTTTAGAATCATTAAACCCTGGAATAATCGGCGTCCTGACAAGTATCGGCAGCTTTGGAAACGCGGCGCACAGCTTTTTAAAATTACTTACAATCACTTCATTGGGCACCTCAATCCACTGCTTATAGAGCTTAGAATCTAAACATTTCAAGTCGTAAATTATCGTATCCAAATGCTTGGCGGCAGCTTCCAGAACTGACCAGTCGGTAAACCCGCTTGTTTCAATCGCCGTATTAATTCTTCTTCGTTTTGCGGCTTCTAAAAGTCTAATTGTAAACTCCGCTTGCAATAGCGGCTCACCGCCGCTTATTGTCAAGCCGCCCCCTGACCGCGAATAAAAGGCTTGATCCGCTTCCACTACCTGTAAAACATCATTAATACTCATCAAATTACCAAAAATACTTACTGCGGCCGCTGGGCAAACTTTAACACATTTGAAGCATTGCTTACATAACTGGCGATCAAGTACCGGGTTAACTGCCGTACCAGCCTTAAACGCGCCCTGCGGGCAAGCCTTAATGCATCGTCCACACTCGGCAGCACCAATACATTTATTCACATTATAGGCTAATTCGCTGTGGCACTGCTGTGATTCCGGATTACTGCACCATTTGCACCTTAGCGGACAACCTTTTAAAAACACTATCGTTCTGATTCCAGGGCCGTCATGCACCGAAAACTTTTGAATATTGAATACCTGCCCATATTTTTGTGTATCGGCCCCCATAAAATTCCCTCCAAGTACCTACAAACTACCATGCTCCGTTCGCTCAATCACATCATTCTGCAGATCAGGCGACAAATCAATGAAATAAGCACTATAACCGGCTACCCGAACCAAAAGATTGCGATATTTATCCGGTTCCTTTTGTGCTGCCACCAAAGTCTGTTTGTTAATTATGTTAAATTGTAAATGCCATAACTTCAAATCGCACCAACTGCGGATAAAGGAAATAATTCGCTGTGTACCTTCCGCCCCGGTAACGCAAGACGGACTTATTTTTATATTTAACAGCCGTGCCGCCCGTTCCCGATAGCTCAAATTCTTCGAGTGAGCATTCGACATCAGTACCGCTGTCGGTCCGTTAATATCTGCGCCATGCGAGGCGGACGAACCATCTGACAGGGCAGTGCCGGCCTTTCTTCCATTCGGTGTGGCGTGAACAACCTTTCCGAACGGTACATGGGAAGTTACCGGTACATATCTTAGATCTAAATGCGCACCAACAAATTCCGAGTACTTCTTGGTGAATTTAAGAGCCGCAAGATCAATCTCCTGAGCAATATCATCAGCATACGCCTCGTTATTGCCATACTTAGGCGCTTGGGTTAGCAACTGGCGAATTGCCTCTTTGCCATCAAAGTTGCCGTTAATAGCGTCAATCAAATCCGCTATCGTAAGCTTTTTCTCTTCAAACACAAACTTCTTTATTGCGGCCAGTGAATCGACAACTGTGCCATAACCGATTATATCAAAATACCCAAGATCAATTCCGCCCTCAATCTTGGCGGAATGCAGATCTTTGCAATTCTTTACGCATAGATCATGCAGCGCCGAACCCATTGGTGCGGCAAAATGTTTTTCTCTCAGCCGCGTAACAATATACTGCTGTTTAAAGGCCTGGGTTAATAAATACGTCTGCTGAGTTAAATAGCTCTGCCAAAAATCTTCCCAGAACTGAATATTCCTCGGATCACCGGTTTCCACCGTTAATAGCTCATCACCATATATTTTCATCCGGCCATTATACAGCACCAGTTCCAAAGCTGCCGCAATATTAACATACGGGCACGGACTGGTATAAGTATCGCGGTTGGGCATCCGTACTTCTGTGCATCCGGAAACGGCGTAGGTATTGGCTTCGGTGAAACTTGCCCCCTTGGCCAATAGGAGCGGGATTACTTCTTCATCATTTATCAATTTAGGAAAACCGGAGCCCTCTTTTACAGTCTCGGCTATTTCGTATAAATAGCGTTCCGGCGAACGAGAATGGATCCGCGCCGCTAGGTCAGGATAATTCATCGGGAATTCCCGTTTTGATTCCAGAAACAAGTAGCTTAAATCATTAGTCGCATCCTGGCCATTTTCATCCTGACCGCCAATAGTTACTGCCTCCCAGTGCGCATAGCCTTCATTAAAGCACGCTCCGGCTGGACTAATATACAAATCCATATATTGCGCCATTCCTACCCACATGCATTCCAGCAATTCCTTCGCCCGCTCATCATCAATGCGCCCGGCGTTAACATCCCGTTTATAGTAAGGGTACAGATACTGATCCATCCGGCCGTTAGAGATCGTGGCTCCGGTCTTCTGCTCCAGCCGGGAAAACATTTGCGTAAACCACTGCGCCTGAACAGCTTCATGAAAGGATCGCGCTGGATTTTCCGGCACCCATTCTGAGATTGCCGCAATCTCGAGGAGTTCTTGCCGCCGCTCCAAATCAGTTTCTTTTATCGCCAATTCGCGAGCAAGCTTAGCATGCCGTTTCGCCCAAATTATAATAGCATCACTAACAATAATTATGGCCTGCAAAAAGGGGGCTTTTTCCACAGCGTCCGCCGGATTCATCTCATCCAGGGCCGCAAGTTTGCTTTTTGCCTCTTCCCGAATACTTTTAAAGCCTTTTTTCAGCACTTTTTCAAAATCATGAACCCACTGCAGCGCCGAACGCATTGATGAAGTTTCATTGACAATATAGCGTGACCTTGAAGTATCACGAGGATCATAAGTAACCTTTAAAACCTCTTCCGGCAGCGCCACCGCCAGATTCTCATAAAAGCTTTTTCCTTTCCAATACGGCGCAATTTCCTTCAATATATAATCAATATCTTCATCAGCAATATAGAATGGTGACTCAACTCTATTAGGAATTTCATCAGCAATTCGGTCCAGAAAGATCCCGTCAAGTTCAGGGTACACCAGTCCGTATCGCCCAGGGCAGCCAACCCTTCCGGCAATAAGTTGATGGTCGTCAATATATACCGGAATATTCTCGGCAATATGTTTTAACGCTTTGGCCCAGCGTAAAATCAGCGCCTCTCCCTCAGTTTCCTTAAACGACTGTGTAAAATACTTGGCTCGTTCAATATCAATGCGAGGCTTATTATCTTTAAAAGCTTCAAAAATCTTATAAGGACGTTCTCTCCGATAATCCGCCCGCACTCCTTTTAGCTCATTTTCCAGTCTTTGTTCCTGTGGTGATAACACTACACTTGCCACTGCCATCTCAATTCATCCCCCTAAATGTGGTAATACTATTTTTTTACAAAATAAAAAAGGCTAAAGAAAACGGTTTTCACCGGCTTCTTTAGCCTTCAGTTATCTGATCAGCTATTATTATATTTATCTATAAGTATAATGTTTTTTTTTACACTGTCAATCCCTTTTTTCTCTATTCCAGTTTAATATAACCGCATCAATCAATCGCCCCGCAATACTTGTGCTAACTGGCCTTTGGGGAAGGTTATCAAAGCCATACCAATCTGCAGCATCAATTTCTTCGCCATCAACAATGATTTCTCCACTTTCATATTCCGCAATAAACCCGATCATTAGCGAATCTGGAAATGGCCACGGTTGACTGCCGAAATAGCTCACATTTTTTACTTTAATGCCGACCTCTTCCATTACCTCTCTAACTACGCAATCCTCAAAGGTTTCTCCAGGTTCCACAAATCCCGCAATCACGCTATACCAGTTTTGCCTAAAATTTTTGTTATGAGCCAAAAGGATTTTATCACCCCGAACTACTGCAACAATAACCGCAGGAGAAATTCTAGGATAAAATACCGATCCACAACTAGGACACCGCTTTGCAAGCTCATTTTGCTGCGTCACAGTCCTAGTTCCACATTTACCACAAAATTTATTCATTCTATTACAATTGACGATTTGAAAAGCTCTACCAGCTAATAAAAAGATATCTGACTCCAGCTGGCCAAGCAAAGCTCTTAACTCTGTAAAAACCATACCCTGAGGAGCGTCAACCTTATCCGTTACTTCCATACAATAACACGGATATCCATCTAATTCGCCAAGGTATTGCTTATTTTCATATTCTAGCTTTTGTCCGTTTAAATCTTCACTGGTTGGTATACTAAGTTTACCTAGCTCGTCTTTAATTAATATTTGAGTAGTGTTAAAAATAAACAGCCACTCGAATGAATTGGGGCCATTCTTGGGAACAGTTGCTGGAATATATCTTGAATAAATACTGCTAACAGTCATAATACAATATCCCTTTCGCATTCTGTTAATTTTTAATCATAAGCCAATGCCTTGTATCCTAGCATGTTATGTCTTTTTTGATTATACCACAATATTCAAGACCAAGAAACGACAACAAAACGAGGGCGAAATTCAGAGCTAAGTTAGCCACTTTCGTGAACAACAAACCTCCTAAGTCCCGCCCTCGTTACTATTGAATTCTATTCAAGTTCTATTCTTTAGCCTGAAATGGTATGTTAGAAAAAGAACCAAATAATTTTCTAGCACTGTGAAATGCAATCAATAACGCCAACGTAATCAGCGCTATGGCCACAACTAACTGCAAACCATCTGTTAATAAAGAAAAGCCGCCGCTATAGAAGATTTTATTAACAATGCCGTAAATCGACATAAATAAAGCCACCAGTGTAGCAACAAGCATAAAACACATCGGAATATAGAGCATCTTACCCTTTCGTCCGGTGACTTTCAGGAAAACGGCCAGCGCAATTAGAACTAACGCTGCACATAGTTGGTTTGCTGCGCCAAACAACGGCCAAACATTCATGTATCCGCCCAGACAAAGCAAATAACCAAAGAATAACGTGATAATAGTAGCAAAATATTTATTTGTTAAAACACGCTGCACTTGCGACATCTTTGTCGGATCAGTCGTCTCTCCTGTAAACAGCTCCTGAAAACACATCCTTCCGATACGCCCGACAGAATCAAGTGTAGTCAGAGCCAATGCAGATACGCACATAGTAATAATACAGGTCGCTACATGGCGGGGTAGACCGAACATTGACAGAAAGTTGCCGACAGAAGCGGAAAATATCTGAAACGGTGTACCTTTCGGCAGCACACCGCCGGCAGCAGCTGCACCAACGACAATCAATGCAACAACAGCCAAAATAGTCTCAATCATCATGGAACCATAGCCAACAAACAACATGTCTTTTTCATTGGAAATAGTTTTGGAAGAAGTCCCGGAAGAAACTAAACTATGAAACCCAGAAACGGCACCGCAGGCAATTGTTATAAATAGTATCGGGAACATCGGCTTGCCATTTACTTCAAAGCCGACAAACGCAGGCAGCTCAATAGTCGGGTTGGTAAAGATAACCCCGATAACGCCGCTCGCAATCATCCCAAGCAGTAAAAACGAACTTAAGTAGTCCCGAGGTTCCATCAGCAGCCACATTGGCATAACAGCAGCCATAAACATATATGCAAAAACAACATAAATCCATGTTGTCTTATCAAAATATAGCGGATAAGCGATACCAGCAGACAACATGCCAAGAATTAAAATAATACCAATTGCCAGTTTTGGTTTTTCTGACAGGGGATGACTTTTAAGAAATAATCCAAATAAAATAGCAACAACAATATATAACATCGAAATCGAAGCCGCAGCGGCATTTGGTGTCGCCGGCATACCATTAGCGCCAAAGCCGTTGAAAGTACTGGCAACAATATCGGCAAAAGCAGCTATTATTAGCAGCGTGAAAAGCCATGAGAAGAGCAGGAACATCTGCTTTCCGGTTTTGCCAATATATTTTTCAATCAGCATACCTATAGACTTGCCTTCGTTTTTAACCGAAGCGTACAGGGCGGCAAAATCCTGAACAGCCCCAAAAAAGATTCCGCCAATCAGCAACCATAGCATGACCGGCCCCCACCCGAACATCGCGGCGATAATCGGCCCAGTTACAGGACCTGCGCCTGCAATAGAAGAAAACTGATGCGCAAACACAGTGAATTTTGAAGATGGAACATAGTCATTCCCGTCTTCGAAACGATAAGCCGGCGTTTTAGCCTGAGGATCAATATCCCAGATCTTTGCCAGCCAGCGGCCATAGATGAAATAACCGCTTGCACAGACAACTAAGGCAATACACAACAACATTAAGCCATTCATAAACCCAGATTCCCCTTTCCTTTTTTTATACTGCGCCTCATCAGAATGGTCAAATATCAAAAAATCCTTCGTCTTCCTCACATATTATTGTGTTGAAGACAAAGGATGATATTTCTCCACCTTTAAGCCACAATATATCACTAACTACATTTCCTGTCAATAAAAGCGGCGCCTTTTTTTAGTGCCAACAGCCCCCTAAATTTGCAATGTTGACTTAGTATAAAAATAGTGGCAGAATAAGACTATAATTTTTAAAAAATTGGAGAAAAATCTTTGGCTATTTTTTTACATATATTAGGTCATAATATTTTACCTATATTAATCTTGATAATCCTTGGCTTTATTTTAAGCAAAAAATTCACTATCGATATTCTTAGCCTCAGTAAATTAACTTTTTACTTATTCTCACCGGCATTTATATTTGTTAGCTTATATACAACCAACCTTAACCTTGATATGGTGAAAGTTCTCTTTTGTTCAATACTGCTCCTAATAACCAACGATATTATCGGCAGAATTGTCGCCAGAGTCCGCAATTATGAAGTTGGACTCAAAAATGCTTTTAAGAACTCAATAATGTTTAATAACTCCGGCAATATCGGCGTATCGCTTATAATACTTGTGTTTGCCAGTCCCCCATTTGTTGTCGGCGGCCAAACCCCCTATTTAAATGAAGCACTCGCCGCCCAGATCGTAATCCTGGCGGTTCAGAACATATCCGCCAATACACTGGGCTTTTATAACGCCGGAAAGGCGCAGTTTAAATCTAAGGATTCGCTTCTAAAAGTGCTTTCGATGCCCAACATTTATGCTATCCCAGCAGCGTTTATTTTAAAGAGTATTGATTTTGATTTTACTACCACTATTATCTGGCCGGCTTTAGATTATCTAAAAAATGCAATGGTGCCTGTAGTCTTATTGACCTTAGGTGTTCAGCTTACCAAAACCAAGTTTGATTTTAGCAATACCGATGTTCACATTTCAGTCTTTATAAGACTCATAATCGGGCCAATACTTGCAACACTATATATATTTCTTTTCGGATTCAGCGGCGTTCTCGCACAAACAATCTTTATATCATACTCGGTACCAACCGCAGTAAATACCGCGCTGATTGCCGTCGAGTGCAACAACTGCCAAACCTTTGCCGCCCACTCTGTAATGGTATCTACAATCTGTAGCACGGTGACACTTACCTTCGCTATATATCTAGCCAGAATTATCTTTCCGCTTTAACCTTTACGGCCTATCGACATTCATCTGGTCCAGGCCTTTCATTATTGCATTTCGTACCTGGTCTTTATATTTCAATTTATATTGGTACATAGCATTATCGGCATTTTTAAAAACCTCGCTCAAACTTTGGGCGCTTTTTTTTTCTTTAAATGCAAAGCCCACCGAAAGATAAAGCAAATTATCTTTTCGCAAGTCCCTGACTTTTTTCGCCCCTGCTGCAATGCGCTCACAGATTCCCTCTGCCTCACTTTCTGCATTGCCCTTCACCAATATAGCAAACTCATCCCCGCCAATCCGAGCGACAATATCTTCTTCCCTGCAAGACTCCAGCATTATGCTTGCAAGTAACCGAAGCATCCGGTCACCAAATTCATGTCCTAATGTATCATTGACAAGCTTTAAACAATCCATATCACAGATAATAATACCAACAGAATCATCCACTTTCGCCAAATGTTTCATTCCCTGTTCAAAAAAAGTCCGGTTATATAACCCTGTCAGGGAATCATGCAGGCCAATGTAATACAACTCCTTATTGGCTTGCTCCAGTTCGGTAGTTACAGTATTAATTAAATGAGCCAAGGCTTTCATTACGCCAGAACTCCGCCCTGCGATACTATCCTGATATAAGGAATATACCGTATCAGTACAGCCAACCCCGTCACATGTCATTTTTCCCTGTTTTTGCAGTGAATCCCCCTGCTCTGCTAACACCAGCACCGTCATAGTGGCATTCAATAACTGATTCATTCCTACTGAATGATAGTACTCACCGGCAGTAAAAAAGCCTGCGGTAGGCGCCAGCTTCTGAAGTGGCCGGGTCTCAATACTTGCAAAATCCTGTAAAAATCCCCGGCGGCTCTCGCACGAATACACAAATATGCCTTCAACAGCCCGCTGATTAATTTCCTGACACAGCTTCTCAATCATTTCGAAAATAAGCCCCTGATCACCAAAACTAAGTCGGACTTTTTCCCCTTCTGCAAATTCTCCGGCAAAACCTATTGAATCATCCTTATAATAAATCATCGGCGTCCTTGCCGTTAATATTCCACGCCGCTTAAGAATTAGGGGAAACTCTACAACATTAAGGAAGTTACCAATTTTATCAATCCCTAAATAGCGTTGATAAACCTGATATGCAGGTATGTTATTAATCGTATATACCCGGCTTCCCTTGACTTCCGTAATCGTCATTTCTTTACCGATAGCCTGCCAGCCCAAATTTGAATATAAATAAGCCTCCAAATCATCGCCTTCTAATACAAGCCCGACTAAACCACATTTAACAATATCCTGATTATAGAAAACAAATGCCGGATTCATCATGGAGTTAGTTCCCGCATTGCCACCTATAACCAACAGCCGAGGAGTCTCCATTTCGATCCCTTTCAATACTTGGTCAACATTAAACGAATTTCCGGTACCAAATAAGATTAAAGCTTTTGCTGCCACACTGGCAAGAGAAGCAGCAATGTGCCTTCCAAATTGAAAATCTTCCTGATCGACTTTATGAAAACTTCTGCCCCGTAGGACAGCATGCTGAAAAACTGAAATAGACAGTACTGTATTTAGCCCACTTACTTCACCATTCATAATCACACCAGAGGCAGTCGTTCCAACAATATATGCCAACGGCAGCACCGCTAAAATCTCCCCGGTCAAACGCTCTATAAACTCAGCTTCATAGCGACCGGAAAAAACCTGTACAAGTATCGCTGTATTCTCTTGTGAAACTAGGAGCTGCTGATGCTGCTGTACAAATTCAACCAAGCCAAGGTAATCTTTGTAATACGTATTAATAGTCTTCACAATGATTCCCTCCTACATATTCCAGCAGTCAACTGATAAATTAAAATTCATCATACCACACTGAGGGAACCAGCATCTTGCGTCACCATCAAGCGTCTCCCGTTCCGGGATAATCAAACAATATAATCGGCAACATCTCCGGGCCAGCCTAGCAAACCTTGTTTTACAATAACATTAATATTCAATACTACACCGGGTTGTATATCCGCCCACCGGTCGCGTACAAACTGATATACCAGCACATAAGGCTCGCGCGGCCGCAAAGTTTCCGGCATATCTGTAAAAATAAGCGTTCCGTCATAGTCCGCGCTGCTTAACTGGGCAATGAGCAAATCTTTTTTTCCTCTAGCCATGGGTATACCGGCATGCTCTGTCAAAATCTTAGTTTCTTCAGGCGAATCAAATATCCGCAAATTAATAACCATAGCATAATACACCACATCTTCATATTTTAGCCCGATAAGCTTTATAGCCTGACTCATCCCTTCACCCCTCAAATTACTTTCCACCATTAAACTACCGTGCTATAACAGTTAATAAGAATTCTTTTGCCGGTATTTCGCCTCGGCATCGTCTTAGCGAAAACCGCAAGGTTTCCTGACCAGAAGCCGTAGGATTCACTTTATAATAAAACTCCCATCTAACCTTACCACCTGGCAAAAATACTTTATCCACCGAAGCAACATTCTGCTCCGCCGCGTTAACTAAGACCATATTTTTATTATCCAGTTCCCATCTATACCCGGTACCTGCAGCAGACTCCAACGTGACCTTAAAATAATTCCCGGCTTTAACGTCAACGGTTTGGTTGTCACCGTTACCCATCACTGTCATACTAATAGGATAATGACACCACTTTACTTCTTCTATCGGCACCGAGCCTGATGCCGTCATTGATATAAACATCATTATCACTAAGCTGACAAGCGTTTTCTTCATCAACGGCAACCTCCTCATAATGCCCATTTTGTCATTTTCTCATTCCAATTCAAAAAGGGAGCACAATTTTAAGTTGTGTTCCCTCATCCTTGTACAATCCTCATTGTACTATTTGCTTCTTCAAGCAAAAGTTAAGCGATATCCTATTAAATTGTGGCGTTCACTAAAATTACATTTCAGTTTATATCGCCCCCAATTTCTGAATCCTATTTCTCTTTCTGGCTTTATTATACAACAACATTCTGAATTTTTCAACTATTATTTAGCAGCAAGAATCCATCGTTAGGAGACAAAAATCAAATTATTCCTACTATTCTAGCTATACCAAAAGCAATAATTGCTCCAAGCAGCGGGCCTACAACTGGAACCCAGGCATACGCCCAATCTGAATCGCCTTTGCCGGCAATCGGGCAAATAGCATGAGCAAGCCGAGGCCCCAAATCCCTGGCTGGATTAATTGCATACCCGGTCGTACCGCCCATACAGGCACCAATTCCCAAAACCAGTACTGCCACCATAAACGGTCCAAACCCCGGGCTCATGCTTCCGACATTTCGGGAAAAAATTGCAAAGATGGGGAAAATTAACATGAATGTGCCAATTACTTCACAAAGAAAATTCTGACCATAGTTGCGAATAGCCGGAATGGTACAAAACACCCCTAATTTCACACTTTTATCATCAGTCAATTCCCAATGACCGCGGAAAAACAGCCAAGCAATACAGCCGCCTACAATACCGCCTATTACTTGGCAAATCATAATGATAACAGCATCACTTACAGCATAAATTCCCGCAAGCAATTTAGCCAGCGTAACCGCCGGATTAAGATCAGCCTGCGGCGCTCCGCAGGCAATAGCGACAAAAACACCCATCAGTACCGCTATGCCCCAGCCTAAAATGATATTAAGCCACCCGGCCCCAAACGCCTTTGATTTTACTAATGAAGAATTTGCCACAACACTATTACCAAACGCAATAAATACCAGCACACCAAGAAATTCTCCTAAAAACGGACTTGACATATATTTTCCCCCCCTTAATTATTTATTAAAGCTCTATAACCAACGACTGCCATACTAGCCAAACATGGCAATTCCTAACGGAGTTACTAACAGTGGATGAGGCGGTACTTCTACTTTTCGCCCAAAAGCGCTGCTGAAAACATCGGCAAACCCATCCAAGTAAGCTGTCCCGCCGACAACATACACGGGATACTCTACATATTCCCCTTTTCCTTCCAGCATTCGGTTAACAATAGTGGCCATTTTTTCAATAACCGGCCTGATGACCGGCATAATTTTGCTGTGATTTTGAAAATCTTTTTTCATTAATTCAGCATCTTCAAAAGAAATATTAAATGCTCCGCCTAATACGAGCGACACATGGGTGCCGCCGGTAGGCTCATCCTCGGAAAATATAACTTGTCCTTGTTTTAACACCGCAATTCCGGTTGTACCGCCGCCAATATCGACAACAATGCCGTCCTCAATCTGCAGGGCTTTCGCCGCAGCAACCGGTTCATCAACTTGACAAACCGGTTCTAAATCTGCCCCGGCAATAACATGACTGCAGGCCTCGGCATTACGCCCTACGGTTCCGGGGGGAATTGCGGTCGCCCCTTTTTCCAGCGCAACCCCCATTATTTGCTCAACTTCGGCTTTAAGCTCGGCTACTATATTCATAGCCCCCCTAAAATCAACAACCAGGCCGTCTTTTACTACCGACGCCCAGCGCATACTTCCTGCTACCGGATTTCCCTGACTATCGGTAACAACAAGCACAACATCAGCTGTGCCAAGATCGACGCCCACTTTATACGGTCCTTCGAACGGCGCCGCTGTTTTTGTTTCAATTAATTGATAAAGCTTATTAATATTTTCATATGCTTTCACGGTATTCCCCCTTATGAAAACACCTATATTACAGCAGTATTTCGTGCAGCCCTTTTTGCGGTGCCGAAATAACAACTTGATCAATCAAAAAGCCGCTCTCTTCAACAGCTGCGCTTCCCGCCTTTATTGCCGCATTAACCGCACCGACATCACCAGTAAGCGTAACCAGCGCTTTCCCCCCCATACCACGGGCCAGCCTGATTTCGATTAATTGCACGGCAGCAGCTTTTACGGCCGCATCGCCGGCAATAATTCCCGAAGCAACTGAGTAAGTTTCGATAATTCCCAGGGCCCGGATTTCTTTTATATCGTTATTTCCGGCAATAGCCTGACAAAGGCTATCATGCGGGCTGGCCAAGATAAAATCATCGACAATCGCATCTTGGCCGACATTTTTCCCTGTCTGTACCGAACTTTCAACTGCCCCGACATCACCGGTTACTAAGATAATATATTTACCGGGACATAACGGAGTAGCCATTGTTAACGTTACATTTCCTGATTTGAGCATCGCATCAGCAACCAGAATGCCTTTGGTAATATTTTTTACTTCCACTAAGCCAATAGCCTGTTTCATTGGCTCATTCCTCCTCTAACCCAGCCGTCTGTATCACAATCATATTATCTCGGACCTCGGCAACTCCCGATATACTGGCATGAATATTTGCACCAACAGCAGTTCCGTCCGGAATAGCGCCAATAAGCTGCCCCTTATTGACAAACTCTCCGGTTTTAACCACTGGAATAGCCGGAGTACCTATATGCTGGGAAAATAGCAAAACTACCTTTTGGGGTACCACTTTTATTTCATTGTTTAAGGGCGCCGCCCTATCATACTCTCGTAAACCAAGCCGGCTTAAAATACGCGATGTGGGTACTAAATGATAATCACGATTATTTTTAGCCCCTGACGGCTCATCATGAAATGGATTCTTTATCTTATTCTTACTGAGAATTTGCTTGATTTCCCGGTTTATCTTCCGTGGTGACAACCCCATAGTACAGCCAAAGGTATCGCATACCCCGCATTCCGAACAAAGCAAGGCATGGGCCAGTACGCCTGAATTCTGCATTCCGCTGCCAACCGCCTGCATAATCCGGTGCGGCTCCAGCCGATGCCCCAGCAAATGCCTGGGGCAAGATTCGCTGCAAGCCCGGCAGCTGCAGCAAGCTGCTTTAGCCCGGTTCAGCATCGTCTTCCCAGCCATTGTTTTCTGCAAAATAAGCGGATGCACAGCCGGAAGAACAATCAGCCCGCCGGTCAGCTTGGTAACCGGCGCGTCTTGGAGAACGATCTTCCCCATCATCGGACCGCCGTCAAGCACCACATATTCCTGGACTGTGCTTCCTCCGGCAGCAGCAATCATCTCCTGAACCAATGTCCCTACCGGAACTTTAAGCGTAACCGGGCTTTTTACAGCCCCGGTCACGGTTACATATTTGTCGGTAACCGGCTGCTCGTTTAATGCTCCAGCCACATTAAGCAGCGTTTCCACATTGGATACTACAACCCCGACTTGAAGCGGAATACCGCCTTCAGGCACAATCCGTCCGGTAACTTCATACACCAGAACTTGCTCGTCACCGGCCGGATAAATATCCCGGAGGAAAAAAAGCCTGATCTTTCCCTCCCCTTCAGCTTCTATAGCTTTCTCAAGCATTCGAACGGCTTCAGTATGCTTTGCTTTAATCCCGATAACGCCGTCATCGGCCCCGGTTGCCGCCATAACCAGTTTAAGTCCGGTTATAATATCTTGAGCCCGCTGTATCATCAGATGTTCATTGGTACGTAATAACGGCTCACATTCTGCACCATTGGCAATCACGATCTTTGCCTGCGCCTTTATTTTTACATGTGTAGGAAAACCAGCACCGCCAGCCCCGACTACACCAGCATCCTTCACTGCGGCAAGTATTTTCTCTACCATTACTAACCCATCCCTTATCGTGAAATCACAACTAAACTCAGACTATCGAAAAACCATCAGCCAAAACACACCGGCGCTGCCGGGTAAACGTCCGGGCCGAAGTAAGCCCCTCACCGGTTGGTCCGGCAATGGTAAAGGTGATATGACCTTCACCGCCAACCCCGATTCCTGCATACGAAGGAGCATTTTTAACAAATATGGTTGTTTCAATCGCCCTGGCAAGCCGGGTAAGATTATCCACATTTTTTGAATGCATAATTGCCGTATGCCGGTTATGATGTTCCACTTCAACCGCAAGTTTGATTGCTTCATCAACATCTTTAACCCGGACAACAGCTAAAACCGGCATCATCAATTCTTCCTGAACAAATGGATGATCAATTGTCGTTTCGCATAATACAACGCGGGTTTCTGGAGGTGCAAAAATACCAATTTTGTCTAATAAAACCAGCGCATCGCGCCCCACGTAATTTTTATTAATCGTATATGACTGATTTTCTCTTTTTATCATAATAACGTCCCGCAGACGGTCAATATCTTCACCCTTAATTAAGAAGGCACCAAATTGCTGCATGTACGCCACCAGCTGATCGGCCACAGACTCTACAACAATAACCTCCTTTTCGGCGATGCAAGGCAGATTATTATCAAAAGAGCAGCCGGCAATAATATCCTGCGCCGCTTTTTTTATATCAGCGCTTTCATCAACCACAGCCGGCGGATTTCCGGCACCGGCGCCAATTGCCTTTTTCCCGGTGGACATAACTGCCTTTACCACTCCAGGACCGCCGGTTGCTACTAATAAATTAATTCCGGGATGATTCATAATTTCGTTAGCCGCTTCGATTGAAGGATTAATTAAGGTTACTAACAAATTAGCCGGTCCGCCGGCTTTTATAATTGCTTCATTTAATATTTGAATTGTCTTTTTAGAAGTCTGAACCGCCGATGGATGAGGACTAAACACCACCGAATTACCTGATGCTACCATAGCAATTCCATTGCTGATAATTGTTTCTGAAGGATTTGTCGTCGGTGTAATCGAGCCAATTACGCCAAATGGTCCTCTTTCAACAAGCATAAGACCGTTATCTCCTGTAAGAGCTTCGGTTGTTAAATCTTCGGTTCCAGGTGACTTCCGAGCCGCAAGCTGGTTCTTTAATGTCTTATCATCAACCCGTCCCATACCAGATTCGCTAACAGCCATCTCCGCCAGAATAGCAGCATGTTCTTCTACCGTTTGCCGCATTGCGCAAATCATTTTTTCTCGTTGCTCCAAGGTAAAGCCTTTCAATTCATTATATGCCTGGCGAGCTGCCGCAACCGCTTGATCTACTGTAGCAAACTCGCCAATTGTTGTTTTAGAGGTTTGTATCGGAGAATCTTGCTGAACTTTATTCATTACCTCCGCAATAATTTTTTTAACCATTGCTTCATCTATATTCATTGTCTATTAAACCCCTTCCCTTTATCATCGATGCAAAACATTTAGCGAAGTAAAAATAATAAATGCATTAAGGCTGGCCTAATCTCCTTCATGCCTTGCATCAGTCATATCATTCAATAACGCTTCATCGACTTCGACGGAATCAACTATACCAACAATAGCTGCATCAACCGCTCCATTTCCTTTGCCAATTATATTCCGCGCCGAACTACCGTTAATAACAAGTACCGTTTCGCTTTTACCGGCACCAATCGTATCAACCGCAACCCAGAGATCATTGCCGGAAATTCTCTGGTTTTTACCGTGTAAAGGCATGACAATCAACAACTTACTTCCTATTAAACTGTCGTCTTTACGCGTTGCCACAACATTTCCTACCACTTTTCCTACCCACATGCTGATCACGCCTCCCCAATCATCCTAGTAATCGGCAATTACAATTTCTATACCAGCTTCTTTAGCTATGTCTTTTGCCAAGGGTGTAATTAAACTGCCTGATCTTATTGCCAATTTGCATTCACCGCTGCTAATTGCCTGCTGAATTTGCGCAGCATCTAAAATAGTTTTTGCTTCTTTATCAGCTGCATTGCTGGCTTGACTATTAGGTTCAAGGTTATTAGCTGCTGATAAGAACAGTGCCTGATTGGTAGCTAAAGATGGAGTCACAAAAACTTGCTGTGCGGTCGTTGCCAAATTATTCGCCTCCACCAACACAACCCCATACTCTTGTACCTGCTGCAAATAGTCTTGTATTTTATGCAGGAGTTTTTCCGGCGGTTTTGCCATCCCTGTTTGAATCCGATTCGGTGCAAGCGGATCAGCCGCATTGCGAACAGCGATCACTTTTTTCCCAAATTGCAGGGCCCTTAAGATTACCTCTGTTGCAACAGTATCACAGATAAGGTGCACAACTTTAGCCAAGCTGTTTTGGGTAAGAATAGGAACAAGTACTACGTCGGTATTACTGATTACCTCATAAAGTTCGGACGAAACTTCCGTAATAATTGGCACTTCTTTGCCTAACTTATCTTGAATAGCCTGAATACCAATTACCATTTTCGCTGCCGGTGAAAGTACGGCAGTCAAATCCGCCCCTTGAGCCTGAAGTTTCTGAAGTTCGCCAAAAACCTCCGGCAATCCGATCATTCCCCCGGTAAACACAGCCATTATTTTAATTGGCGATTTCGCCGCATTCTTTACCCAGCCCTCTTGTTTAAGAACTCTGAGTACTTCTTCTGTTACCAGCCGTACCATTTGTTCTTCGTCCACGCTCGTGCCCCCTTGCCCTAACACTTGACAATATTAACAGAAGCCCCATTTGTTAAGTCAGCAGCATTTGCTTCATCAATATCGATATGAAACTCCAAACAAAAATCTGGTCGAACTCTGATTACTACCTCTTTAAAAACAACCCCACGTTCTCCCTCTGTCTCAACCATTACTTTCTGACCATCATCTACGCCATAGCACCTGGCATCATCCGGAGTCATATGAATATGCCTGGCCGCACAAATACTGCCTTCTTTTATCGTAATAGCACCAGCCGGCCCTGCTACCAGCACCCCTGCCGAGCCACTAAGATTACCTGATTCACGCAGCGGTGCCTTAATTCCCAGCATAAAACTATCGGTTCGGGAGATTTCAATTTGGGACTGGTTTCGCGCCGGTCCGAGTACACGGACATTACGAATTACACCTTTTGGTCCAACCAGAGTTACCACTTCTTCTGCAGCAAATTGCCCGGGTTGTTTCAAATTTTTAATATTTTTTAACTGATGCCCTTCGCCAAATAACGCTGTAATATCTGCAGCATTCAAGTGAATATGGCGATTGGATACGCCAACCGGAATTCCGGCTGGCGTATTTCTTACCGCAACATTATCTTTATGTAAAGCATAAATTACTTCATTTATAATATTTTCTATCGCTTTTTCATCCATTTTTTTACCCTTCAACTATTCGGTATTCTCTAATTTTCTATCCTCAACTATTCGATATTCTCTAATTGGGGCAATATTTTTTCTACATCGGTATGCGGCCGCGGAATAACATGAATTGATACTACTTCACCCACTTTTTGGGCCGCACAAGCTCCAGAATCCGTTGCCGCTTTCACTGCGCCAACATCCCCCCGCACCATTACAGTAACAAGTCCTGAACCTATTTTTTCATAACCGACCAATACTACATTTGCAGCTTTTACCATCGCATCTGCCGCCTCAATTGCCCCTACCAAGCCTTTTGTTTCAACCATTCCTAATGCTTCTGAACTCATTAGTTAGTCCTCCTTGCTTTTCTTTTTATAATGAATACACAATACTTTCGGATCCCCTTTTTTCCGGGGGCATTCCGGATCGCTGCACAAATTACAGCTTTCATGCTCATCTTTCAGCAGGCTAGAATCAATATCGACTGTTGGTTCTATTTCATTAACAGGCTCTCTTTCAGCAACACTAATAAATTGTTCAGCAGTTGTCTTCTGAGCTTCTATTTTATCAGCTGCTATTTTGACTTCGTCCAGCGGCATTGGCGGTATAAGCCCTATATCCTTATCAAAGACATCCGGTATGCTTTGCTCTTCACTTATCGCCATATGGCTTAGCCCAACCGTTTCAGGGGTACGAATTAAAGATTCCGTTTCACGATGAGGCCTGGGAATAATATGAGCTGCCCAGATTTTTGATACTTTACCCGCCGATTCTGCCGCTGCTTGAACTGCCGCCTGAACAGCACCTACATCACCGGTAATTTTAACGGTTATCATACCGTCGCCGCGAGTCAATTCATAGCCGGCTAAAGTTACATTAGCGGATTTCACTGCGGTATCAGCTGCTTCCACTGCTGCCGCCAAGCCAATCGTTTCAATAAGCCCCAGCGCTTCCCCAGACATGGTGTTCCCTCCTAGCACAAGGAATCATTCCCTTACTTATTCAGCCACCAATTGTACAGCTAAACCCATGATCTTCCACAATTTTTTTATACGCTGCAACGTCTTCTTCAGCAGGCGTTTCCAGACTGTCATCCATGGGATAGTTTCGTCCCAATAATTCGTACTTATTGGCACCCAGCTTATGATACGGCAATAAATGAATTTCACTAACATTTGCCATATATTTTGCAAATTCCGCGATCAGGTGAATGCTGCGCGAATTAGCATTAAACTCAGGTATCAGCGGCACTCTTACCACCACCTTAGCTGCCATAGCAGCAAGGCGCAGCGCATTTGCCAAAATCAGTTCGTTGGCTTGACCGGTACCACGCTGATGAATTTCTGATTCGATATTTTTAATATCAAGCAATATCGTATCTACGTAAGGAATAACCCTTTCTATTTGTGTAAAATCAGCATATCCGGTTGTCTCAATTGCCGTATTCCAGCCAAGCGCCTTGCAGGCCTTTAATATTTCAGCAACAAAATCAGCTTGAACCAAAGGCTCGCCCCCAGATATGGTTATGCCTCCGTTTGAGCGGCGATACATAATCGCATCCTTTTTTATCTCTTGGATAACCTCATTTACACTCATGGTTTTTCCTGATATAGTCAGAGCTTTCGCCGGACATATTGTCGCACAGGAGCCGCAGGCTACGCACAGCTTCCGATTAATCAGCCCCTTAATTGATGGGTCAATAGCATTATTAGAACAGGCGCTAAGGCATTTACCGCAACTTATACAGCTTTTCTCATTAAACAAAACTATCGGCTGATGATTTTGAGCTTCAGGATTACTGCACCATTTACACGACAAGGTACATCCTTTTACAAAAACAATGCTGCGCACTCCTGGTCCATCATGAATGGAAAACTTTTGTATATTAAATACAATGCCTTTTTTCTCATAATCAACAAGTTCAATTTCTTCTGACATCAGGTCACCTCATTGTTATAGGTTAGTCCATGGGCAACGAAGAAACCAACTTCTTCTGGGCATACTGATTTAACACATTTCAAAACATTTGTTCAGTACGTTTGATAATATCGTCTTGGATGGCTTTATCCAAAGATATAAATTGCGCACTATAACCAGCAACCCTGATTACTAAGTCCCGATACTGTTCAGGATTTTTCTGAGCAGCTAACAAGGTATCTCTATCAATCACATTGAATTGGACGTGCATACCTTTTTGGTCAAAATAGCTGCGAACTAAAGCCGCCAAATTCTTTAAGCCATTTTCCCCTTGTACAGCTGAAGGATGAAATTTCTGATTTAACAGCGTACCATTCGACGCAATAAAATGATCTAATTTAGCAACAGAATTTATTGCTGCTGTCGGGCCGCTTGAATCTGCGCCGCGTACTGGCGATACGCCGTCCGCTAGTGGTTCGTGGCTCATTCTGCCATCAGGCGTTGCCCCAACATGCGTGCCCATCAGCACATTAATTGATGCGGGATACAAACCAGCCTGGAATTGACCACCGCGCGGATTGGTATACTTTTCCACTTCCTGGCAATAAATCAATGCTCCCTCACGGGCCAGCATATCAACTTCATCAATGTCATTGCCAAATTTAGGCGCAGAATGAATCAGCATTTGCTGCAATGATTTCATATCACCAGCTGGCGGCATTTTAATATTCGATACAGTTTCCTTGATTGCCGCCATATCAATGTTTTTATGTTGGCTTAAAATTCTTCTGACCACTTCAGCAACCATATCATAGGACGGATCCTGACTGTTACTAGCTGAAGGAGCGCTGGCTGCACCAAAATTGCTATCCAGTGCTGCTTTCAGCTCTGAAAGCGTAATCTTCTTATCTTTAAATACTAATTGCTTAATAGCCATAAACGAATCGCCGACATTGGCTACCCCCACACCTTGCGGACCGGTAAAATTGTAATGAGCCCCACCTTCTTGCAGCGATTTACCGGTACCAATACAATCGTCAACCATCGATGACAAAAATGGCAGCGGCGCTCTTTCGGCATGAGCAATATCTACACAGTTGTCAGCATATGCCAGCCGCTTAACAAAATATTTCATTTGGCTACGATACGCTTCTAATAACTCTTCGAAGTTTTGGCAAGAAGCGATATCGCCGGTCTTAGGTCCCAATTGTTTCCCGTCACACATACCATTATTAAGAGTAATTTCCAAAATCTTGGCCAAATTAAAGAAAGCTGCATCATGCCAACCTTCTGTTTTCCCCGGTTTTTGCGGTTCCACACAACCAATCATGCCATAGCCTCTAGCATCCCGGAGGGTAAGGCCGCGGTTGGTAAGGGCCGGAATAATCACTTCGTCATTATAAAAAGCCGGCATCCCCAAACCAAGTCTGCTCAATTCACAAGCTTTAAGCAAGAATTCGTCCGGGGTTTTACTCCAAACACGGACGGAAAACGAAGGCTGGGAAAGTCTAACATGAGCGGTTGCATTCATGCACATGTACGAAAGATCATTAGTAGCATCCAAACCATCATCAGTCTGTCCGCCAACTATTAAGTTCTGGAACATTGGATAGCCGCCGAATGCGCTTGTCGAAACTTCATCACGAACTTTATTGATATCATTCAATTTAATCCATACACAATCAATCAGTTCCTGCGCTACTTCCTCACTGATACTCTTGTCCATCGCAAAATATGGATACATATACTGATCAAACCGGGTTGGCGAAATCGAATGTCCATTGGATTCTATATTAATAATTAAATGCACAAACCAAAAACTTTGGCATGCTTCATAAAAGTTCTTTGCACCATTTGCGGGTACTTGCTCACAAACATCGGCAATCTTAAACAACTCAGCACGCCGTCTGGAATCCATACATTTTTCAGCCATTGACCGAGCCGTCACAGCATAACGCTTAGCATAATCTATTGCGGCATTACAAGCAATAATGGTCGCATTCCAAAACTGATTTTTCTTAATATAAGCAGGATCGTTCTCATCAGCATAATTCATGGCCTCAACAACTTCCGCCATTATGCCTTTGAAGCCTTTCTTCAAGACTTTTCCATAATCAACAGATACATGACCAACCCCATTAAAATAATAGTTCCCTACTGTAAATACATTAGCATTCATACAATCCAATGTATCGGGATCCATATAAGAAGTGGCTAATTCATTAGTTGTTTTACCATCCCAATATTCAAATACCTGGTTTAATTCTTGTTTCGCTTCGTCAGAAATTTGAAAAGAATCGCCATTTCTTTTCCCAATCCGGTCAAATTCATCTTTTAACCACTTATTAGAAAATTCAGGGTAGACTTGCGATGATCGGGGATGCTTCGTTAAACTGCCAACAATTACTTCTTCTTCGCGAATAACAATGGGAAGTCCCTGGAGTATTTTTTCTAAAGCTTTTGCCCGGCGAATAACAGCAGGAGCCCCTTCGCTCGCTTTATACGCTTCTGTAATAATCAGTGCCCGTTCAGTTTCTATACAAGGAACTGCATCCAAAATTTGTTCTTTGAGAATATCCACCCGCCTTGTTGGATTACCAAACCCTTTTGAAGCTGTAACCATTTTCTTCTCCCCTTTCAATCAGCTCACACTTCTAACATCACGGCCTTAACTTCTTTTAAATATAAGATTTTGTTGTAGATGGTGCCGGCCCAGCCATTGCAGTTATACATTTCATTCCAATTTCCCGAGCCGCTATGATCGATTGCCGGACAGCGCCGGAATCACCAGTAATAGCAATAATTGATTCGTTGGAATAACTAGTGCCATGCGCCGGACTGGAATAAGCAACACATTCCACATTAGCCGTTTTTAAGGCGGCATCAGCCATCAATACGCCAATAGCGGCCGGAGCCCCGACAACTAAACCAAAAGCTTTGCCAACCGGAGCGCCAAAAGCTTTATTAATCGCAAAACTTGCCCGGGCAGTATACTGCAATTCCAAATGCCCGGCATCATTGCCGTATACATCGCCAAAGGTACGATCCAGTTCTTTTAGGGCAACTTCCACAGCCCTCCGCGCATCAGATACTTCTTCCGCCCCGAAAATAATCAGACACCCATGTCCGGCACCACCTTTGGTGTCGCGTGCCAGCTCGATTGACACAATTTCCGTATTAGTAGCTTTAACCGCTTCATCCGCCGCCATAATATGCGGTCCAGCGCCAGTCCTCCCACCTAAAATGCCGATTGAGCGAAATTTTTTATTTATAACCATTTTTTCATGTAAGGCAGAATCAATATTGGCAATCACCAAACCGATAGTATCGCCAATAGCGGTACCAACAAACTCAGTAATTCCAGGATGCGAATAGGTTTTAGAATTTTCAGCAGCAACTTCTTCGATTGCCGGAGTTTTTGCTGATAAATCAATATGTTTTTCTAACTCTTGCATAACCTTATTCATAAGGTCCTTTTCATCCATCAATGAGCACCTCCAAATTTATTAAAGCCACCCCTATGCTTTAGGAAGAATTTTTTCTACGTCGGTATGCGGCCGTGGAATAACATGAGTCGAAACAACTTCACCAACATTTTTTGCCGCAGCAGCTCCAGCATCAGTAGCAGCCTTAACGGCACCAACATCCCCCCGCACCATAACGGTTACTAACCCTGAACCAATTTTTTCATAACCAATTAATACTACATTCGCAGCTTTTACCATTGCATCCGCAGCTTCAATTGCTCCAACCAACCCTTTTGTTTCAACCATACCCAATGCATCACTTGCCATATAATCATTTCACCTTCCTTAATAAATAATTGCTTTTTCTTTTTCCAATTGTACTATCAACGTCATATAATCCGGCAGTAATTATTCATTTAAAATTCAGTAAATTTTTGTTCATAAGATATTAACGTCTTTTAATCACCAAAAACTGCCTTTCTCAACCCGCTTACCTTGTCTATCCTCTCCCATGGAAATTTTTTATCATTACGGCCAAAATGTCCATACACCGCCGTTTCTTTATAAATTGGTCTTAGTAAGTCAAAATTTTCAATAATGGCTCCCGGTCTAAAGTCAAATTGATCTAGCACCAGGTTTACAATTTGCTCGTTAACAATTTTTTCTGTTCCATAGGTATGCACATTAATTGCTACCGGTTGGGCCACCCCAATTGCGTAAGCTAGACTAATTTCACAGCGATCGGCAATCCCCGCAGCCACAATATTTTTTGCCACATATCTGGCCATATAGGCTCCGGAACGATCCACTTTACTTGGATCCTTGCCGGAAAAAGCACCACCACCATGTCGGCAAAGACCGCCGTAGGTATCCACCATAATCTTCCTACCGGTAAGACCGGTATCCGCTCTGGGACCACCTAGCAAAAATTTACCGGTAGAATTCACATATAACTTCATGTCAGAAGTATGAAGATTGGCTGGTAATAATGGATTAATTACTTGATTGATAATGTCTTCGCATAGCTTCGGATAACTCACTGTTGCATCATGTTGCGCAGCAATAATAATCGAATCAAGAGCAATGGGCCATCCATTGGCATCATACTCAATTGTTACCTGTGTCTTTCCGTCAGGCCTGAGATATGGCAACCTTCCATCTTTTCTTACTTTAGCAAGTCGTTCCGCCAACCGATGCGCTAAGTAAATGGGCAGTGGCATGTAATCTGAAGTTTCCCGGCAGGCAAACCCATACATCATCCCCTGATCCCCCGCGCCCAAATTCTTTATCTGATCTTGCCAATCACCCATCTGTTGTTTATATTCCATAGCTTTATTAACACCGGCGGCAATATCTGTCGATTGCACATTTATATTTGACAAAATTAAGCATTTTTCCGCGTCCAAGCCGTAAGCCTGATCGATATAACCAATCTCCCGGATTACACTTCTTGCGGCAGCAGCAATATCTACTTTTGCAGTTGATGATATTTCTCCAGCAATAAATATGATTTGATCTGACGCCATGGTTTCTACTGCTACTCGGGCCTGCCGATCTTTGGCAATAAACTCATCTAAAATTTTATCTGATATTTGATCACATAATTTATCGGGATGCCCTTCTGTAACCGACTCAGAAGTAATTAGTATATTTTTTTTCATTTTTACCCCTTCTTTAAGGCAAATATTTTATTTATTATAATTAATCTTCACTCCAGATAAAAAATAAAAATTTGCTCTTTTAACTATAAAAATTAGCTCTTAATATTTTTGCGGCACGTTTATAGGTAATTTTTTGAAGAATTTAGGATAAAATTGACAGGCTTTTTTATTTGCTGCATAATAAATATTGAATACGGTAAGATCGTTAAGGTTGCCTTATGCCGCAAATAAAAAAATAACAACAAAAATTTGCTGTTATTTAATACTTTTTTATTTTTTTAGGAAAGCATGGCAAATATGCAGAACTAATGGGGGTGGCGCCATGTCACAGGTAAGAAACTTTGATATCAGAGAAGTAATCGATCTAAACTTATTACAAGCTATCCAAGAAAAGTTTGCCGCAGTCACCGGTCTTGCTTTTGTAACAGTTGATTTTAAAGGAAATCCAATTACTGAAGAAGTTAATTTTTCTGAATTTTGCATTAGTAGGCGAAAAATTAATGACCATAAAAACTTATGTTATATGTCAGATGCTCATGCTGGATTAGAAGCCGCCAGACGTGGCCAGCCTTGTGTATACAGATGCCCTGCCGGGCTGATTGATTTTGCTGTCCCCATCATCGTCCATGGTCAATACTTAGGTGCTGTACTCAGCGGACAAGTCCGCTGCCAGGAAAATAATGATTGTATTAAAGAAAGCGAAGTATTCAAGTTCGACGCTAAATGGCAAATGAATCAAGAATGGACGGAAAGATACCAAAAAACTTTATGTATGCCTTATGATAAAATTATTTCCAGCGCTAATCTTGTTCATCTGGTAATCAACCAATTAGCTGAAAAAGAAATTATTAATATTATTCAAGAAGAACTTACTAAAAATACGGTTACACTTATGGCCGAAAAAAAGGCCCGCGCTGAACTTGCAGAAAAGCTGAAAATTGCTGAATTGAAATCTCTAAAAGCTCAGATGAGCCCTCATTTTTTATTTAATGTATTAAATTCAATCGGTTGTTCCGCTTTAACTGAAGGGGCACAAAGAACCCAAGAAATGATATATATGTTATCACAACTTTTGCGCTACAACATTACCAATTCTGATAAATCAGTCACCCTTTGTGATGATATTCAAAATATTGAACGCTATCTCAAAATACAGCAATTCAGATTTGGTGACAAAATTTCGTATTCGCTTAATATCCAGGAAGATCTGAAAAACCAAGCACTACCGCCTTTAATTATCCAACCCTTTATTGAAAACGCAATTCAGCATGGCATCATTCCTAAAGAAGGGAATGGTCATCTTAGCCTTCAGGCATACTCTGAAGGAGATGACATAAAAATAAAGATTGAAGACAATGGAATTGGTATGTCTCCACAAAAAGTAAAAAATTTATTAAGCCGCCACACCACCGAAACTGAAATGGTGAATATCGGTATCCAAAATACTCGAACCAGACTTATACAAAGCTTCGGAACTCAATATGATATCTGTATTAAAAGTCTTCTCAATATAGGAACTTCTATAATCATAAAGATACCCCTCGATTTTAACGAAAGGACTTATGACGATGTTCAAAGTTTTGTTAATTGATGACGAATTTTTGGTCCGACAAGCTTTACGCATCATCATATCAGAATTTAATGAATTCCATGTAATCGGTGAAGCCCAAAATGGCCGTGATGCCTTACAACTCTATGAAGAATTGACCCCTGACTTAATATTTATGGATATCATGATGCAAGGAATCAATGGAATCGACCTCAGTGAGAGAATAAAGGCTAGAAACCCTGCAACGACAATAGTCATTCTTACGGCGTATAATGATTTACAATTTACCAAGAAAGCAATGCAGTTAGATATACATCATTATTTATTAAAGCCATTTTCATTACAGGAGATATATAATGTTTTGCAATTGTATCAGGAAACCCATATAAAAAAATCATTTTGCACCGATTCTTTTGTTTCAGATTTATTCAATAAAGGTTTTGAAGAATCCTGTGCTCAAATCCATGAAATAATAGCTGAAGTATTTTCAGTTATAAATCTCGATAACCGTTACAAAATTTTACAAAAACTAATGTGTGATATCTTACAACTGATTCCCAGCATCGATAAAACTTATATAAAATATTACAAACAAAAATTTCCTATTAACGAAAGCATTTGTAAAAATATTAGCTTAGCTGAATCTTGGTTATTTTACCTTGTAGACGTAGTGTTCAAACAAAAAAGTATTCATACTTACCCGCAATTTATCAAAATATTTTCTTATATCGACGACAATATAAATAATAATTCTATCAGTTTATACTCGGCTGCAATACAAGCTGAGTTGAGTATGAGTTATTTAAGTAAACTCTTCAAAAAAGAATTTAAGACCAATTTTAATAACTATGTCAATATAAAAAAAATCGAAAAATCAAAGTTACTGCTGAATAATAATACTATTTCGATTAATGATATTTCTTTTGAGCTAGGTTATAATGAACCGAATTATTTTTGTAAGGTTTTTAAAAAATTTGCGGGTTTAACACCTAGCGAGTACAGAACTATGAAGATTTCAGGCATCAAATAAAGCCGGAATATAATATTATCTGTTGTTTATTAGATTAGATATTCTTAACTAACTGTAGGAAGGTGAAAAAAATGGTTATTAACCGTATTATTCGCGCTCCACGCCCTAATACTATAGCGCTACTATTACGACGGATGTCACCAGAAGCAAGAAAACAAGTAGAAGATACCCGTTTTGATGCCATTGGGCTTATTCAAACCAATCTCCCCAGTCTATTTTATTATACTGACATTGGTCTAAAAGCGGGAAATGTTATCGCTGTTGAAATTGTCGGCAACTGTCCACAGCACGTAAACACCATGGCCTTCTTTGGCAGTAATGAAGCAGTTAACGCTACAATAGAAGCTATTACTACCGCAAAGGAGTAAAAAGTTCCACTCATCCTTATACAATAAACATTGTACTATTTGCTTCTCCAAGCAAAAGTTAAGCAATAGTCTATTAAATTGGGGGCGATATAAACTAAAATATAATTTTAGTTTATATCGCCCTCAATTTTCTGAACCTATTTTTCTTACTGGCTTAATCATGTATTAATATACAGAATTTCCCACTATTATTTTGCAACATAAATCCATGGCATTATTTTCTAACTGCCAGCAGCGAATTAAGCTGTTCTAAAAGGCCTCCGCCATTTAGCGAAATATTACCGATATTATCGCAGATCCTTTCCATATACTCCAGTTCCTTCAACCGATAGAGAGTATGATTTTCATCCATAAGTTTTGCGGTATTTAACAGGCTTCTTGTCGAAGCTGTTTCCTCACGCCGGGTTATGACATTAGCCAGTGCCTTTTTCTCAGCAATAAGCACGGTATTTAAAATATCTTTTATCTCACCAGGAAGAATAATGTCCTTAACACCGGCAAATAAAAATTCTGCTCCATAGTCCTGTTCTTTATCTTTCAGCGCCTTTAGCACATAAGCAGCTATCTCCTGTTTCATCTTCAATAGCTCGTCAAGTTTAAGAGTGCCTACATATTCACGCAAAATAAGCTGTAACAGTACGTATATCTGCTGTTCATAATCTTTAACCTCCATAACAACTTTAACGGCATCAGTGATTTTATATTGGCAGACAAAGTTAAACCTGAGTGGAACTTTATCTTCGGTCATTATTTCTTGACCATTAATCTCGATCTCGCGTTTCCGCATATCCACTTTAATAATATCAACTTTATTGGACCCCAACCAAAAATAATGTCTGCCTGGCTCTAACAGCCGTTGCATTTTATTATCGAAAAACAGGATGCCTTTCATATATGGCTCAATATCATATACTGCGACATCGCATCTCAGCTGAGGACTGGCCAAAATATTTCGGTCAATTGAATCAGATATTTCAGGGTTACTTACATCCACAATATCAAAAGTATGTTTTTTCAGCACATTCCAGAAGGCATATTTCCCGGTACCAAGAACCTCTTTGAACTTTCCATCCACATAGTGGAACGCAAGCTTTTTATCATCTATATCAACTACCTCAAGTTCTTCCCGCAGTACATCATCCTTTAAAAACAGCTCGATATCATAACCTTCGACCTTAAAAGCCTTTGTTATATCCATAACTTCAATATTAATCCCCAAAAGCGGCCATATATAATGTTTACCCGGCTTTACTACACCGCGATAATTACCTTCTTTAAACAACAAACCTCGTTCATGATCTCTTATCGTTATTCTCATGACGTATTCCTCCGTCCAACATTCTTTCTTTGCGCCCTTTTTTAGGAATCTCCACAGACTTTGATGGCGGGAGACTGATTTAGCCTAGCACTTCTATCCAGGAGGCGAAAAGGCCAAGGAGCGCCCCACTTGCGCGTACAGCGCCGCCTGATAACCGCGCTATGCGATATCCTCAATCTCGCAAGGCCATGCGTCCGCCGTTTACCATACCTCGGCACAGTAAACCGGAGATTCCTGCAAAACGGACATCCATTTCCAAAGACATTCCCGTCTTAAATTGTGGGGAGTCGAACCCCATCCCCAAAGGGATTTCCGGCTGAATGCTTTACCACTAAGCAAACCGTAGTATCTACGGTGAAGGATTCGAACCTTCGAAATTCAGTGCTTAGCCGCTTCCCGGTATACCAGCAGGCATCGCCCCTGGCACCGCACGGTCTTTGAAACCATAGCTTAAGAGAATAACGGCAAAGTATATATTAAAATAACATACTTTCAATATTATCCCTTGACCACACCGATAGTGCGAAGTTTCTTTACCGGTGTTATGAGGTCAAGCTCGTTCGCTATAACGGTGTCAATATTCTTATAGGCATATCTTGACTCTTCCGCTACATCGCCTTTATTATTTTTCCCCAGTACAACGCCGCAGCTTTTCAAATCATTCATCACAGTTTCGACAGAGTAAGAGCTCTTAGCTTTTGTTCGTGACATAAGGCGTCCTGCTCCATGCGAACAGGAATGGAAACTCTCTTCATTGCCGTTGCCGTTCACAATATAGCTATATGACCCCATCGCCCCCGGAATAATGCCTTTTTCACCAGCACGCGCCCGGATGGCTCCCTTGCGGTGGACCCAGACATTTTTCCCATAGTGATGCTCGATAGCCGCATAGTTATGATGACAGTTAATATAGTCGCTGTACTCCGGCTGACAACAGCCGATCCGGCTCATCCATTTATCAACTAACCTGGTTACGGCCTTTAGCATATGGTCGCGATTTTCCCTGGCAAAACCAAGAGCAAGGTTCATCCAGTCAATATAAGCTTGTCCCTCGTTGGTATCAACAGGTAAAAATGCCAGTTGATATTCCGCCGGTACCGCCGAAAACCATTTTTGGGTATTATCTTTAGCAACATTATGAAAATAAGAACAGATTTGGTGCCCAAGATGTCTGCTGCCAGAATGCAGCATAATACCTGTCAGGCCATTCTCATCTTCCTGTAATTCAATGAAGTGATTACCGCCGCCCAAGGTACCTATTTGATAGTAGCTATCCTCAATTTCCGGCAGCAGCTTTTCCGCAAAGGCATAGCGCTCCTTATTAGCCATTGCTTCATCAATGACCGCGGACGCTTGCCTTTCCCGGTGATGCTTAAAACCGACAGGAATATTTCGCAGTATATCGCCGATAATTCCCTGCAGCAGCGAACCGTTGGCGGTAGTTGTATTTTTCAGCAATGCGGCCTCGATATTGGTTTGTATATAGGCCATGCCGCAGCCGATATCTACGCCAACCGCATTAGGGATAACTACACCATCAGCGGCAATCACGCCGCCGATCGGCATCCCTTTTCCGGTGTGAGTGTCAGGCATCAGCGCAACCCATTTATGTATGAACGGCAGATTGGACAAGTTTGTGGCTTGCTCGAGGCAGCTCTCCTCCAATTTGTCAGTTTCATTTAACCAAACTTTCAACGGATAGCGATTTTTTTGTTTATCATAAATCACGTACATAAGCTCAACTCCTTGGCTATACTTTACCATTTACAATACTTGCGATCATTAAAAAAAGTTTGCGATCTTTTCCTGGATTGACAAAGATTGCAACTCTGCTATGATAAATACAATATACGGTATAAGTTCGAGTGTTATAATCTGCTCCCCTCCGCCCTAAGAGGACGAAGTCTTACAGACTGTAACGAGATAAAGGTGATACTGATGGCTGGATTTACAGAACTAATTAAAAACTTTGATAAAATCCGGGATTATGCCCGGGACTTTTTGGTGTACGGCTATAAATGCCGCAGTGATTACACGCAACGAAGCAGCCGCAGCTATGATAATGAACGCCGAAGAATTGAAAGTTATCTGGCAGGTTATATCCAATGGGAAAACAGTTCGCGCGGCAAAAATCTGTTTATCAGCACCAATACAGCTGATCTCTCGCAAAACCAATTATTTTCGGTATGGGAAACCAAGTCCTTTACAACCAAAGACTGCCTGCTGCACTTTTGCCTTTTCGATATTCTCGTCAAAGAACCGGGCTTAACCGCCAATGAGGCCGCAGATATTCTCTCTGACCGCTACCTGTCCCAGTTTCCGGCCCCGGCGATACCTGACGCCATGACAGTCCGCAATAAGCTGAATGAATATGTAGAAACCGGCTTGTTTCAAAAACAAAAGCTTAGCAAAAACATTCATTATTCTATTAACAACAGCCAATTTAACCAGGCACTGCCAGATATCGTTAACCAGCTTGCCGCCCCGCTGCACTTCTTCGAAAACGTTACGCCTGCAGGAGTTCTTGGCTATTTTATTCGCCGCGACAGCGGGCAAAATCCCGCCTGGTTTTCCTTCCGTCATCTTTTTACCTCTCACACCCTGGATGATGAAATACTTATTCAGCTCCTTACTGCAATCCAAGCAAAAAGTACAATTCAGTTTGCAACTTGCAGCAACCGGTCCAAGAATCATTTCCGTCAAACAATTCTGCCGCTGAAAATCGCAATAAACGTAAAGCATGGCCGAAGATATTTACTGGCCTATAATATGCGACGGCGAAATTTCTTTTCCTTCCGCCTGGATCATATAAAAAACGTTGAACTGCTGGAGGAAAGCGCTGTTTTTTGCGAATGCTTGACAGAACTTGAAGAACGGCTAGCCTCCACCTGGGGAGTCTTCTTAGGCCGCCAAAATTATTTAGAACGGCTTGAAATGGTACTTTCCATTGACGAAACTACAGAAGCTTATGTTCTTGCCCGTCTGAAACGCGAGGGCAAACACGGCACAATAGAAAAGATAGCTGACAATACTTTCGCCTACCGCATTGAAGTAACCGACACCCAAGAAATGGTGCCCTGGCTGCGGACGTTTATCGGGCGAATTATATCCCTAAGTGGCTCTAACAAGCGAGTAATTAAGCTATTTCTCGACGATATCGAACGTATGGCAGCCTTATATGCAGAATAAGGAAGGATAATCAGGATGGAACTTTTTAGCGAAATTCATAGCCGGTATTTTTATATCATCACCGAGATCTTAAAGGCCGCTGCCGTCCGCAAGCTTACAGCCCAAGATGTCGCTTCAATTGTTGCAAGACTTGGGTTTGCTGAAACTTCATTTGTACTTGCTCCCCCCTTGCTAAACGCTAACCAGGACAGCTATTGTCTTCTCAAAGCTGATGCTTCCGGGTATGTACCTGTACCCGAAAACGTACCTCCCCTTACCCTCACTGCGCTGCAAAAACGGTGGTTAAAGGCCATTTTAAATGACCAACGCTTTGCAATGTTTACTGATGAAACAGAATACGCTATACTTAACTCTCTGCTTGCCGATATTGAACCGCTATATAATAATAAACATCTTGTCTCTGTTGACATGGCAAACGACGGCGATGTTTATACAAGCCCAGAATATAAAAGCCTGTTTAGGACGACCCTGCAAGCCATCCAACTCGGGAAAGTGCTGCTTATCACTTACGAAAGCAGCAAAGGCAACCGTCTCTCGGCCTATTTCGCTCCTTATAAACTAGAGTTCTCTATGAAAGACGATAAGTTCAGACTAGTTGCTGTACGAATGCGCCACCAACAGCTGCGCAGTCTCTATAAGTTAAACCTGTCGCGCATTACTTCCTTAACTATTATGGAATGGAATACGCCCTTAGGCCTCGATGCTTATATCCATACGCTTCGTATGCCTCAGCCTGTTGAAATCGAGATTACAAATGAGCGCAACGGCTTTGAACGTATCTTTACCCAATTATCCAACTTTGAACGCATATCAGAATACAATGAAACTACCGGCACTTGTATCATGAAAATTTATTACTATGAAGTAGATGAAATGGAACTTTTGATTACCCTGCTTTCCTTCGGCCCAATTATTCGCGTATTAGGTCCTGCAAGTTTCCGCCAACAACTTGTTGAACGGATAACAAACCAAATACAGCGCTTTGCGACAAATCCCAGTAATATATAATACTCTGACTAATCACACCGCATAAAAATAACTATTTGCCGATCTGGCAAATAGTTATTTAAAACCCAACAAATTAATATTCATTTCACTTCAAAACGTTATATTCTTTATCCGTTACAAGTTACAACCATTCAGCTTCTCCCTTTTTTTATAGTTTCATTAACTTCCGTATAAATCTCTAATACCGCTTTTATTTCGGTTCACACTGTTTATATCTTTCAATTTTATAATCTAGCCGTTCCAGCGTTTTTTGCATATCTTCCATTCTCGATAATAACCGCCTACGTTGCTCTATTAAAAGCTCTTTTCTAACCTCAATGGTCGCATCACCCTGTTGGAATAAGCTAACGTATTCAATTAATACTTCAATCGGAAGGCCCGCATTTCGCATACATTTAATAAATTCGACCCACTTACAGTCTTCTTCCGTATAATCCCTTATCCCATTTTTATTGCGATTCACGCAAGGAATCAGTCCAATGCGTTCATAATAACGAAGTGTATCCGGTGAAATACCTAATTTTCCACTAACCTCTGCAATCGTCATACGGGTCCCCCCCTAATATCTGCTATATAATACTTTGGAGTAAACTATATGCTCTTTCCCATTTCATAAGCCTGGTTCATGGCAAGCTGTCCTTTAATATCGCCTACATTCCAAGCACTAGTTCCGTAAATAATCCCTTTTTCCTTGACCCCGCTAAGACAGGAAGTAAACCCTCTGAATCCTTCAATTGTCCTTTCCATTGCTTGCTTTCTACCATCAGCAGCAGTTGCAATAAAATACATTGTAACAACCAACACAATAATTGATTTTTTCATCTCGCAAAAAAATTTTCTCGGCTTGATGGCTTCTTTTGCACCAAGCATAAACTGATCGCACAACAAATCAGAATTGCCGCCTCTCCTTGGACTTCCAGACAACACTAATACTTTTTTGCTCATTTATATGATCCTCCAGATCCTTAATCACAACTACTTTTCTAAGTAATATTTATGCTTTACTGTTCAGTACTCGCAAGATAATGAGTTTCTCCATCATCATTGTTGTCTCCACAAAATCCAGTCTAGCACTTAGAGTTAACTCAAAGTCAAGTATTTTTTTAAGCTACTCAATAGTAAACTATTGGAAACAGTTTATATACTACTAAAATTGCACAAAGTATACAGACTATAATGACTAAACGAAAGGATTTCTAATTATGTATAATAAATTTGACGCATGTATTTTTGACCTTGATGGGACTCTAATAAATTCATTGGAAGATCTAGCAGCAAGTACCAACTATGCCCTAAAAAAGCTGGGGTTTCCATCGCATAACATTGACAATTACCGATATTTCATCGGACACGGTGTCACAAAACTTCTTGAAGTTACATTACCGGAGGATGCAAGAATTCCTGAAGTAATTGATAAGGCCCGCAAACTTTTTGATGAATATTACAGTACCCATTATCTTGACACCACTAAACCGTATGACGGTATAATAATGCTTATTGATGAACTCAGAGAAAAGGATCTCAAGCTTGCGGTTGTTTCTAACAAGCCACATAATTATGTTGAAAAGATTATTAATAGCTTATTCTCTGATAAATTTGATACCTTTTTGGGGCAGCGACCAGGGGTTCCGCGCAAACCTGACCCAACTGGTATTTTTGATGCTTGTTTGAAGCTCGGAGTAAAATCGGAAAATTGCCTTTATCTTGGTGATTCAGGCCTTGACATGCAGACGGCTGTTGCCGCTGGAGCATTCCCCCTCGGTGTACTTTGGGGGTTCAGAGATAGAAATGAACTTGAATCTTATGGTGCAAAAGCTGTAATCAGCAATCCAGCTGAACTGCTAGAAATCATTTGAAAATTTGAGCCCATATCTTAAATACCCCAGTCAGCTATTTACGCTTTCACTGGGGTATTTTTCTATGGAATGAAGCGTTATGAGTTTATTTCACTTACTCAACAAACTAAAATTTATACCAAAGAAAAGGTAGAGGGCTAGCTGCCCTCTACCTCGCGATTACGGTCTTGAATTATTTATCTCCTGTGGTCTTTGCAGTACTGTCTTTGATAACTTTGATGATGATTTGCCCCTTGTACGTGCCTGCTTCTATATTGGTCTGCTGTCCATTTACTGTCATGATCAGGGAATATCCTGGCGGAGCCTTCACCGTTGTTCCGGCTTCAATAGTTAACTTTCCTAGATAGGAATCATGATTTACTATCCAAGTCGAGTTTTTAGCAAAGCTGGCGGTAATGCCCCAGTTTGCCTTAGCTTTGTAATAATTTCCATTAAGACTTGTGTTTTCGCCAGCCTGGTTGGCATACGAAAGCCCTTTCACTTCCCACAAGCCATTGCTGCCATCAGCAAAGGACCCGTTAAACGTCGAGCCACTAAAAGTTACTGTCAGTGATGAATTTCTGTTGCCAGGTCGGCCTTCAACAACGCGGGTTACATTTCCTTCATTCCAGATAATACCAGACGCGTTGGATTGATTAAAGTTGAATACCGGAGCAGAGCCTGCCTCAGAAGAAATAAGATAGTTATAGTTTGGATTATTATTATTCTTAAATGTGCTGCGATTAAGGTCAAGTTTAACTCCGGCTGCTTCAAACTCAAATATTGAGCTTGTTAAACCGCCGAAAGAGCTTCCTACTGTGAGGTAAGGAATATTGGAAAAATCCGTTTCGCCGGTATATTGGCCAGCAGAATAGTTATAGAAAGTGTTATCAAGAACACTATTTCTTAGCAAAGTATCGCTCGTATATGATTTTCCTGCCAGCTTACCGAGCGTAGCAAGCAGAGTTTTAGTCTTGTCTTGAGAAACACCATAATATTGGCAAAGCTTCCCAATGGTCATTGAAACATCGCTCATCATATAGTGACTAAGAAGAATATCGCCGCTGGCTGCTTTCCAGGCCTGCACAGCTTTATACGCCGTTTCACCAGTTGTATAGCCCGCAACATCTTTTTCAGCAGTAAAAGCAACATTATTAAATACCGAAGTGGAATTTGCGACAATACCGCCTCGATTTCTAAATGCTATTTGCCCGGTTGCCGAACTGTCGTCAACGAGCAAAGTCCCTCCCGAAGCTGCTACAAGTCCGGCATCCATTTTAGATGTGAAGGATGAATTTTTAGCTGTAATAACACCGCCACCGATAACATACACGCCAGCTGAACGATTGCCGTAAACTGTAGTATGAAAGTCTTTAGCATCAACGACGCCGTTGCCAAAATCGTTGGCCAGCGCTGAACCCTGTCCTACAGCATAGCTTCCCGCTAGGCCGGTGGTAGAATGAACATTCTCCAGATAAGCATAACCGCCATATACAACATCGGCTACATGGTTGTTCCAGCCATCAAGCTTAAAGTCGGTATTATAAACATATACCTTAGCTGTATCGGACTTAGCTTTACCTGAACCAGCCTTAGTTCCGGCACCGCCTGCAATAACACCGTTGGCACCGTCGCCGTTCGCAGAAATTGTACTTCGTTTGCCGGAAGGGGTTCCGACAGTAACAACTCCGCCATTAGTTGCGTAAAGCACAGCGTTCATACCCCACTCCATAACTACTTCCACATTATAGGCACTAAGACCGGCTTCATAAGACATTTTAGCCCAGTTGCCGACAGAGGTAGAAACAGCATTCAAATGGTCAACTTTAATTGTGCCGTAATCGTCTGCCCATAGAACACTTCGTTCCTGATTAATTCCGGCATTAACTTTATCGCCGCTTTTTGCGGTACTAGCTTTGAGGGTTTTATAAACCTGATCATCCTTATCGCCCTTTGCTTTAATAACGGAATTAGCAAAAGAAAGATAAGTGGGATTAAGAGTTGTGCGAGCACTAAGGCCGTTGAGATTCGCAATATTGCTGACAATATTAATAGCATTATAATTATAGGCAAGACGATATGGTGAATAGTAAATAACGTCGATATCGCCATCATTATCGCTGTCTCGGTAGTCTACGTATTGATAATAAAGATTGGAATTTGCATTAGGAAGCCTGATTGCCGTACTGCTTCCCCCATATAGTTCCTTACCTGTTGCAACATCATAGGCGATTACATTTTTATCCAGAGCAGCCTTATTGCCATTAATATAACAGCCTTCAGTAAAGGTAAAACGACTTATTACCGCACCATAGGGGCCTTTTGCCAGAACTTCATTCAAATTGCGGGCGTCTTCTTTCGTAAGGAAGCGGAAAGTTTTGTTAAGATCGCCAGGGCTGACCAACTTCTGAAATTGATCAAAAATAACAACTTTCTTTTGGGCAACTGTATAATCATTACCACTGAAGGTAATCGTAACTGCTCCGTTTTTCTGATCAATCTTTTGGGAATAAGTGCCGCTAGCAATGGCAGCGATAGCTTTGGGAGTAATTTGATTCTCTTTGTCAGCTGTCACTACATTGAGATAAGTTCCGCCGGCAATTGTCGCTTTTTTTAAGTTCTCCACTTTAACAGAAGCAAGTTCAGTATTACTTGTTACAACAGTCTTACCGCCAGCCGATTTCTGTGCCGCAGTACGCGGAAGGTAGAGAACTGCGTTGCCACTGCTCATGAAAGCGCTATCGTTAATTTCCACCTTCGGATTAGCAAAGGAAATGATAGCCGCCGTATTGAGATCATAGAACGCCCATTCAGCTACTTTTTCAACAGTATCAGGCACATAAACCGCTGAAATTTCATTATGGTGACCAAAAGCTTGCGCTTCAATCGCCGTAACTTTTGCTCCGCCAAGTACGCTAGGGACAATTATCACATGGTTGCTCTTCCCGGAATAAGCAGTAATGGTACTGGTAGTGCTATTGCCTGAAGTAATAATCTTAAAGGTCCAATCACCCTCGGTGGCTGAGACGGAGGTACTCTGAGCACCTGGTCCACCTCCCGGCGGCGGTCCTCCCGGAGGTAACCCCGGTGGTGGTGGCGGTGGCGGCGTGCCCGGCAAATCTTTAGCTAGAATTTTTGGGGGTATTCCTATTGTCATTAGGGAAAGCAAAAGACACATTATAAGCATAGATCGTTTTTTCAATTGAAATACATTCCTTTCCTTATATAGAGTGGGGCTAACATTTCGGCTATACCATCCATATCAATAAAATAGGAGCTAGAACCAAAATACTTAAACTGAAAGTACCTAGCCAAAAGGCAAAACCGTAAAGAAATGTTAAGTACACTAAATATGATACATGAATTAAAGTAACTTTACAATAATGGCATAAAACTATATCTAAAGTGCAGTTCATCCTGTATCTATCCCCGAACTTTATAAAACAAAGCGGGTCCTCGCCCGGCAATAACATTCTGGAGCCCAATAGTTCCTATCTGCCCAAAAGTCTCCATTATTGTGGAATATCTCTATCGGTCCTTCCCAAGGACCCATGTCTTCACTTACATAGCAATCAAAGCCATCTGCAAGTCCCCAAGTTATCGCGCTTCTCGTATCATAAAGATATACTTTTCTTGATGGTACAAAACAAATCTTCATCCGAAACTTGAAAATCGAGGTAAAGAGAATATCACAGCATTTATTTAAGTTGAAGAAATTCGACCAATTATTGCACCAGAGTCATTATCTTTTGTGAAGTTCCCTCTATTACCTCTACAACAAGGATATAAAGCGTCTAAACGCCGCCTTTCCGGCCTCGTCACGTTTAAATACGCCTGCATCTTCAAGAACTCGCAAAAATTTAACCGCCGTCTCATGCTTTACAATTTGCCGTACAGTTTCTTCTCTAACCTGATCTTTATACTGCTCTTTCATCTGATTTGCCCAATCATAATGGTATTCAGCCATAGTATTCGCATGGTTTAACAAATATTTCTCCACTTCTTGTAATTCACTTTTAAGTCTTGCCGGCAGCACAGCCAGCCCCATAACTTCAATCAAACCGATATTTTCTTTTTTTATATGTTGTACATCTTGGTGAGGATGAAAAATCCCCAACGGATGCTCTATGCTAGTACGATTGTTCCTTAATACCAAATCCAATTCAAACAAGCTGTTTCGCTTGCGGGCAATGGGCGTAATTGTATTATGGGGTATGTCCCCTGTATAGGCATAGATGTTCACCGCCGGATCATTATATTTTCGCCAGTAGTCTAACACATGATTCGCTCCGGCCAGAAGTGAATCATGTGTTAGACTGCGCAAACGTATGACGGACATCGGCCATTTGACAATAGCACCAACAACATCAGGGAATTTCTTTAATTTAAAGTTATATTCATCCCTTGCCTTGGCCATAGCAAATTCATACCTGCCGCCTTGGTAATGGTCATGTGTTAAAATAGACCCTCCCACGATCGGCAAGTCAGCATTTGATCCTGCAAAATAGTGGGGAACTAATTCTACAAAGGCCAGTAAACGCGCTAATGTTTGGCGGTCAATCTTCATGTCTCGATGTTCCTGCGAAAGAATGATACAATGCTCATTATAATAAACATAGGGTGAATATTGTAAATACCACTTCTCGCCTAATAAATTCAGGCGTACCATCCGATGATTGGAGCGGGCAGGATGCCCAATCCGTCCTTGGTATCCTTCATTTTCTATACACAATAAACATTTTGGATAATTAGTAGATTTGATAGTTTTCCCTTTAGCAATATCTTTCGGGTTCTTTTCCGGCTTAGACAAATTAATTGTAATATCCAGTTCGCCGTATTCCGTCTTTGCCTTATAATTTATGTTTTTGCCAATTCGTTTCGTTTGAATATAATTGGCATTTTGACTAAGAGTATAGAAATAATCTGTAGCGCTTCGAGGATCTTCCTTGTATTTTTCGTAAAAGCAATGGTTAACCTCAGATGGTTTCGACATAAAAACATCCATGATCTTTGCAGCTAAAATTTCTTTTTCATCAAATACATCATCAATAACTTGGCACTCTGCTGCATATGCTACAATTTCATCCAATAAATCAGGCAATTCATTATCAAGCTTTAATTCTTCTGCTGGTACAAATTCATTGACACTCAAAAGAGAAAGTATTCGATTACGAGCATAGATTTCATCTTCTTCCTCAATGAGGTTCAGAGAAATTGCGCAGGTAATTAGCTGTTGAATCTTTTGCTGAATCTTCATTTTACTTCCCTCTTGTTACTCTGGAATCCTTGCGGATGAATACTTCCTTTAAAAAAAGCTTTGTCCCGGATATCGCCTTTGTAAAAAATAGCTTGCGGATGAACTGCCTCCTCATGCCCGGTTTGTAAATTATCAACTACAATAACCTCATTTTCCTGATCAATATGTTGATACACGGCATGAGAGGCAATATACTCCGCTCCGCCCAATACTAAAATACTCATTACATAACATCCTTTGTGATTTCTTTTGCTCCATCGCCAATATTAGCAATATAGAAAGATGCTTCATATCCAATTGTATTATTGTAAAATTCCCCCACCTGCAAAATAAACCTCTCTCTTTGCGCTTTTTCCACAAACCCTATAGCGCAGCCTCCGAAGCCGGCGCCTGTCATTCGCGCTCCGATCACGCCAGGTTGCCTCCAGGCTGCCTCCACTAACGTATCAAGTTCCTTACCTGTCACTTGATAATCATCTCGCAAAGAAATGTGCGATTCATTAACCAATTGTCCAAACTTTATTAAGTCTCCTCTTGCCAATGCCTCTGCCGCCTTTATTGTGCGAGCATTTTCTAAAACGGCATGCTTGGCCCTTTTTATCCAAATCTCATTGGCAATAACGCGCTTATACTTGTCAAAGGTGTTTTCGTCTAATTCGCCTAATGATTTAATCGCTACTTGCGTCTGGAGTCTTACTAACGCTGCCTCGCACTCGCTTCTGCGCTCATTGTACTTAGAATCTGCCAATTCGCGTCGTTTATTGGTATTCATAATGATGATGTCATAGTTATCTAATTTTATGGGCGCATAGGAATATTTTAAGGTTTGGCAATCAAGTAAAATCCCGTAATTAGCCTTTCCTAGCCCAATAACAAACTGATCCATAATACCGGAGTTTACCCCCATAAATTGGTTTTCCACCTTTTTACCGATTTTCACCAAATCAATAGGATCTAGATTTAAATCGAATAAGCCTTTTAGCAGCACCCCCATTACCATTTCAATCGAAGCAGACGATGATAATCCAGCTCCATTGGGAATCTCTCCGTAAAATAAAATATCTATTCCTGCATCAATCTGACAACCAGTTTCGATTATATAACGGATCATTCCTTTCGGATAATTGGCCCAGTCATGAATTGTATTATAATCCAAATCTGCTAACGTAAATTCAACTATGCCGTTTTCTGGAAAGTTCATAGAATACAAACGTATTCTTTTACTGTCATTTTTTCGGGCTAAGGCATAAGTACCAAAAGTAAGGGCGCATGGAAACACCCTGCCCCCATTATAATCCGTATGTTCTCCAATAAGATTAATTCTGCCCGGTGCAAAGAAAACGCTTCGCGCCTTTTGCCCAAATTGTTTTTCAAATATGATATTACAGTTTTGGAAATTTTTCATAACGCCCTCCATTTCCATTCATACCGAAAGCAAACTCAAAAACTACTTATTTTAGCAAAATACAACTACTCTTAAGTCAAATTTCAATTGAGAGAAATGCTTATTATATCACTTTTTCAGAATCAGGGCGATGCCACTACATTTCGATATTTCTTAAAGGGGTTCTCCCCAATAAATCCTTTAGGGAGAACCCCTTTAAAATTTGATAGCCCGCATATTTTAGGAACTTTTACGTTTATTGTATAAGTCAATGGTAACAGCAAGTAGCAGTACAAGCCCTTTTACCACACGCTGAATATCTATGGACCAGCCAATCAACGACATGCCATTATTTAAAATGCCCATAATTAATGCACCGATAACTGCACCGGAAATAGTACCAATACCACCTTGTACGGCAGCGCCGCCGATATAGCAAGCAGCAATTGCATCCATTTCAAAGCTGTCACCAGCTTTCGGCGTTGCTGAAGCATTACGAGCCGCGAGAACAACACCTGCTAGGCCTGCTAAAAAACCCATATTGGTATATACCCAAAACATAACTTTATCTGTATTAATACCAGATAAGCGAGCTGCATTGACATTGCCGCCCACGGCATACACCTGACGGCCAGCAACTGTATTATTGGTAATAAATGAGTAAACAATAATTAGAACAAACATTAGTAAAAGTACTAAAGGAAGCCCCATATACATAGCAAGCTTAACGGTAATAAAGTTTAAAACACCTATCATAACCACTAATTTTATAGCCGGCTGCCAAATTGGCGGTACCGCAAAATGATGTTTAATTTTATTGCGGCGAGAATGTATTTCCAGCAAAATTAGCACAATAGATACCAGAATACCTGCGACCAAGGATAAAATTTCAATTTTGGTACCGCCCACCTGGGTAAAAATCTGAGGCATATAACCTGCACCAATTTGCGTAAAACCTTGCGGCAAAGGTCCTTTAGTTTGACCATTTAGAACAACCATAGTAAGACCGCGGAAAACAAGCATATTGGCCAGTGTAACAATAAACGGAGGAACCTTTAACGCTGCAATAAAAAAGCCTTGAAACATACCAACCAAAACACCCATAACTAATACGATAGCAACTGTGATAGGGATAGCGATGTGATAATCCATAATCAAAATAGCTGCTGCAGCGCCGCAGAAAGCCACAATTGACCCAACTGCAAGATCGACATTAGCTGTCAAACAGCATAACAGCATGCCAAGAGAAAGAATAACAACATAACTGTTTTGCATAACCAAATTATTAATATTCATCGGTGCTATATTTTTACCATCCGATAAAACGGCAAATATTATATATATTAAGAATAGCGCAATCATCATACCATATTGTTTAAGATTGCTCATTGCCATTCTTTTCTGCTGAACCGAATTACCAACTGCTATTCTTTTCTGCTGAATAGTATTAGCCATTGTTTGATTTCTCCCTCCCGATATGATTCATAATTTTTTTCATGATTCGCTCTTGAGAAAATTCTTCTCTTTGCAATTCACCAGCAATTTCACCTTCATTAATAACATATATTCTGTCACAAATACCAAGTAATTCGGGCATTTCAGACGAAATTACAATGACCGCTTTACCAGCATCGGCCAGGGAATTAATTACTGTATAGATTTCGTATTTTGCACCAACATCAATCCCGCGTGTCGGTTCATCCAAAAGAAGAACATCTGGCTCAGAAAGCATCCATTTAGCCAGCACGACTTTTTGCTGATTACCGCCAGACAGTGATCCTACTCGCTGCTCAATAGAATTGGTTTTGATATTGATGATTTTACGATAATTTTCGACTGCATGAATCTCTTCATTCTCATCAATTACACCATGACGAGAAAACCTTGACCGTAGACAAGCAAGTGACATATTCCATTTTAAGTCATTTATCAATACTAGCCCATATTTTTTACGGTCTTCTGACACATAGGCAATTTTATTATTAATTGCATCTTGGATGCTTTTTAAATGTAGTTCTTTTCCATTTTTTATAACTCTACCTGATATCTTTGTACCATAAGCCTTGCCAAATATACTCATGGCAAGCTCTGTTCTGCCTGCCCCCATAAGGCCGGCAAGACCTACTACTTCACCACTACGTACATTGAGTGAAATATTTTTCAGCACTTTACGCATTGGATTTAACGGATTATATACATTCCAATCTTTTACTTCAAAGATAATGTCACCAATCTTGCTGTTTCGTTCCGGATAACGATTGGTAAGTTCACGGCCTACCATTCCCTTAATAATCCGGTCTTCCTCAATTTCTTTATCTGCTTTTTCAATTGTTTCAATTGTATGTCCATCACGAATAACGGTAATCGAATCAGCCACACGACTTACTTCATTGAGCTTGTGGGAAATCATAATACAAGTAATGCCTTGCTCTTTTAACTTGCGTATAAGATCTAATAAAATATTGCTTTCCTCATCATTTAAAGCGGCTGTTGGTTCATCAAGAATCAACAGCTCTACCTTTTTAGCGAGAGCCTTAGCAATTTCAATAAGCTGCTGTTTTCCTACGCCAAGCGTATTGACCAATTGACTTAAATCCTCATTACCCATACCAATTTTGCTTAAGACATCTCTTGCCCGTCTTTCGGTCTCATTCCAGTCAATAACACCTTTCATATGCGTTACTTCATTTCCTAAAAACACATTCTCTGCAATGGATAGGTATGGAATTAAAGCAAGTTCCTGATGAATAATAACAATACCCTTTTTCTCACTGCTGCGAATATTGTCAAATTTGCATACTTCACCATAATAAACAATTTCACCGGTATACGTTCCATAAGAATATACGCCTGACAAAACATTCATCAAAGTAGATTTGCCTGCCCCATTTTCGCCGCATAGAGCGTGTATTTCTCCTTTTTTTATGGTAAGGTTTACATCATCTAACGCCTTAACACCAGAAAATTCCTTTGTAATATGTTTCATTTCTAGTATATATTCAACCATAAATTTTGCTCAGCTCCCTCTTATTGAACAATGGCTGAAAACACCCTCTAGTGTTTTCAGCCAGCAGCAATCTAAATGGATTTACTTATTGCAAATCAGCTTCTTTATAGTAACCGGAGTCAATTAACTCCTTCTGTAGATTTCCTTTATCTACAGGCACTGGGGTGCACAAATAAGAAGGAACAACTTTTTTGTTGTTATTGTAAGACTTGGTATCATTAATCTCCGGTTGTCCGCCTTCTAATACTGATTGCACCATTTTTACACATTTGTCAGCCAAGAGACGAGTATCTTTAAAGATTGACATGGATTGTTTGCCTGAAATAATGTTTTTAGCGGCCATTAATTCCGCATCCTGACCAGTAATGAGCGGCCATTTTTGACCTACTTTATAACCAGCGCCTTCTAGTGCAGCGGAAATACCATAGCTAATACCATCAAACGGACTTACTACAATATCAAGATTTTTGCCTGTGCTGTAATAGCCTGATAAAATATCTTCCATACGTTTTTGAGCAGTTTCTTGCGACCAGCGGAGCGTACATATTTTGTCAAAATCAGTTTGTCCTGAAACACAGACTAATTGACCTTTATCTAAATACGGTTTTAACACTTCAAACATACCAGTATTTAAGAAATGCGCGTTGTTGTCATCTGGGGAACCTGCAAAAAATTCAATGTTATATGGGCCTTTGCCTTCTTTCAAGCCCATTTTTTCTTCAATATATTTACCAATGGCAGTGCCTACACCTTTATTATCAAATGTTGCATAATAAGAAACGCTATCAGTATCCATTAATAAACGGTCATACGCAATAACAGGAATATTATTGGCTTTCGCTTGTGCAAGCACATTAACTAATGCATTGGAGTCAATTGCCGCTATAACAAGACAGTTAGCTCCACCTGTTATCATATTTTCTATCTGCGATACCTGAGCTTGTACATCATCTTCTGCATACTGCAAATCAACTATGTAATTAAGCTTTTCTAACTTCTCTTTCATGTTTTTACCATCTTGAATCCAACGTTGCGATGATTGAGTAGGCATAGCCACGCCAATCTTCTTACCACTTGATTTTGCAGCATTACCATTTGTTGAAGACGCTTTATCGCCGGCACCGCCGCAACCGGCTACTGCCACCATAATCATGCAAGACAATACCACAGCTACCAATTTATTTATAAATTTCATGCAAACCTCCATTTTGCCGCTACCGCAGACGACATAAATAGTAATGAAAAATGGTGTGCGGTTTTCACCACGTCGTTATCATATAGCTTCTCTATTGCAACAAGCCGCTCGCGCAATTCCTACCGATTGGATATATGTCTATATGAGCCTTTAACCAGCTTTATCGCCTCATCGTTTAAGATTATTTCAACTTATGAATTCGAAATGAAGGCCATTAATAAGGCGATCTAAAAAACTCTTTGTTTGCTTACTTTCTTTAGTTTCTATGGGGTTGACATTTTACTCGATTGCTCTTTTTGAATTTATTTCATACATAGCTCAATACAGTTCTCGCTAAGTTATAAGAATCATTCCCTATCCCTCCTCTCTCAAATTAGCATTTATCAAATACATCAAGTTATAAAGCCAAAACACGAGAAAACCAAACAGCTTATACATTTTCTCAATATAATGAGTTTACTGTGAATTTTTTATCTTCTCATTTTTCCGACTATTAATAATTAAATAAATTATTTATATGTCTAAATGAACTGAAAACCAACCATTTAAGTTGCCCTTAGAAATATATTCATTATTTGGTAATTTTAGTTAGATTATATAATGTTTTCACTAAAATTTCAACCTATTTAACTGAATGGGTACATCTTGTGATGGAAACATGTAACTATCATGAGATAATGTCACTATGAAAAACAAACAGCTTTAGTGCAAAAAGAGTTGTACTAACTAACACAAAATGAAGGCTCTTATCGGCATTTCCGATAAGAGCCTTCATTTCTTACATATGGCGGAGTGGCAGGGATTTGAACCCTGGCAGGGATTGCTCCCTCTAACGATTTAGCAAACCGTCCTCTTCAGCCGCTTGAGTACCACTCCATATTTTCTTGGAGCTGGCGAGAGGAATTGAACCCCCAACCTGCTGATTACAAGTCAGCTGCTCTACCAATTGAGCTACGCCAGCATATTAATGGTGCGAAGAACCGGAATCGAACCGGTACGACCTTTACGGTCGGCAGATTTTAAGTCTGCTGCGTCTGCCTGTTCCGCCACCCTCGCAAATCCAATAGCATTTAACCTTCTAGATTTATAAATGCCAAGCGAGGTTTTATCCTCGTTTGGCATTTATATCAAGGAATCTTAACCGGCAACTACCTATCCTCCCAGGCCGTTTCCAACCAAGTACTTTCGGCGTATACGGGCTTAACTACTGTGTTCGGTATGGGAACAGGTGGAGCCCCGTAGCTATCGCCACCGGATATATTAG
>Ga0316604_10000349_pt1 | contig 61382 bp, 53 predicted proteins | sample OWC_soil_day20_C_FD_207650 | JGI IMG/M metagenome (GOLD analysis project Ga0316604, IMG submission 207650) | Wetland soil microbial communities from Old Woman Creek delta, Ohio, United States - OWC_soil_day20_CT | ecosystem: Environmental > Terrestrial > Soil > Wetlands | place: USA: Ohio...
CCTGGACGAGGTCAAGGCCAACATCCTGGCCGCCCTCGACGCGGTTCGCAAGGAGCGCAACCTGTCCTGGGCGCTGCTGCTGGTGACCGACATCACCCGCGAACACAGCGTATTGCTGTGCTCGTCCTGGCCGATCGCGGAAAAGGAACTGTCTTACAAACGACTCGAAGAACACGTGTTCGACCTGCCGGGCGTCCTGTCGCGCAAGAAGCAGTTGCTTCCGGAAGTGCTGCGCATCATCGACGTTCTGCGCGCCAACTGAGCGCGGCGCGTTGCCGCCAGAAGAACAGGGCCAGCAAGGCCAGCGTGAACGCCAGCCACAGCGGCAGCACGGCGAGCGCGTCGGCAAAGGCCTGGTCGGCCTTGCCGCCGTCGCGCAGCGAACGCAGCGCGAGACCGAAGATCAGGCTGGAAAAACCGTAGCCCAGGTTGAAGACCAGACCCTTGAACGACAGCACGGTGGCGCGTTGCGCCGAGCTGACCTGCGCGTTGAGTGTGTTCGACATGAAGAAGCCGAGCGCGGCCATGGCGGCGGCCAGCGGCAGCGAGAAGAGCACGCCCCACAGCGGGATTTTGAGCGCGACGCCGGCCAGACCGAGTAGCGCCAGCACCGCGATGATCGCGTAATTGCCCAGCGCCGACGCGCGTTGCTCAAACTCGCGAACAAGCGGCGCGATGAGTAGGCCGAGCCCGGCCATGGCCGCGCCGATCAGACCAAAGCTCGCCGCCGGCAGGTCGATCAGTCGGTAATAGACGCTGCCGAAAGTCAGAAAAACGCGAATCACGCTGTCGATCAGCACGCCGCCGACGATGGCAAAGAGCGCCAAGGGCGTGCGCACAATCCAGCTTGCCGCGGCGACGATATCCTGCGCGGCGCTGGCGTTCGCGGCTCGCGGCGCGGCGCGAGCCGGCTCGCGCATGGTGAGCGCTAGCCACAGCACGATCAGCGCGCTCAGAAGGTTGAGCGCAATCGGCAAGCGCAACGTCAGCTCCTGGCCCGCGCGAACGCTGCTGCCGAGCCAGGCCAGCGCCGCGTTAACCAGCTGCGGGTCATAGACCGCGGCGCCGACCAGCATCGCGATCACCGTGCCGAGCGCCTGCCAGCGCATGACGTCGGCGAGCACCTGCGGCCACTGCGCGCTGCGCGCCTCAAGCGCCAGCGAATCGTAAGCGAGCGACTCGTCGGCGCCGCTCGCCAGCGCTTCGGCGGTACCGCTGAGCACGCGGTTGGCGAGACAGAAGAGCAGCAGCGTGGGCCCGCCGCTCACCGGCGCGGCGAGCAGCACCAGCATTTCGAGCACCATGCAGAGTGCCGCCGCGATCACCAGCGGACGCCGTCCGATCCGGTCGGCGAGCGCGCCCGACGGCACTTCGGCGCAGACGATGACCAGCGCCCAGACAAAATTGAGCAGCGAATACTCGGCCGCCGACAGGCCCAGATCGAGAAACAGCACGGCCAGCACCGGGTAGTAAAAGCGCGCGTTGAAGAACACGCGAAAGGCGATGAAGCGCTTGCGGTTGCCTTCGGCTGGGCTGTTTTCTGGAATCACGGATTACGTCCAGGGGGAGTGAAGCAGACTATCGGGTAACGGGGCATTTCGATCAAGCTTTTCCTGCGCTGGTGCCTATCAGACCGTGCTCCGACCGAAAGTTGCACGTCCGCCAGTGATCGTCAGCACGACCGTGCGCGTCATTCTCCTCCGATTACGGAAGCGCCATAAGCGACACCTTTACGGGGTTGCCTGATTGTTGATCGGACGCTTCAACGCGCTGTTCGGACATTGGCATCGGTGCCCTGCGGCCACTTGAAGACGGGGAGCTGCATTGCTTCGCGCCGCAACGCATCGGCCCGTTCGGGCTGGGTGATGATTTCTTCGACCAAGACCCGCAGCACGCCGCCGCCGGGCTTCGGCCACTCGATCTGGTCGCCCGGAGACAGACCGAGCAGCGCACTGCCTACCGGCGCCAAGATCGAAATGGTGCTGCCGTCGGCATTGACCTCGTCGGGGTAGACCAGCGTCAGGACGAATTCTTTCGACGACGATTCGATCTTGAAGCGTACCGTCGAATTCATCGTCACCACGCCAGGCGGGATCTGCTGCGGGTCGACGATCTGCGCCCGCACCAACTCGGCTTCCAGATCGTCACGCCCGGGGAATTCCTGGTCGGCCAGCGACGCCAACAAACGATCGAGTTTTTGCGCATCGCGCGATGAAATTACGATTTTCGGTTTCATGCACCTTTCCCTCATCAAATCGGCGTTGTCGCCGCAAACTCCGGCTGTTTTATCCCGCGCCGGTTAACCGTCACCACCGGAATCGAACGCTGGCCGGCCAGCAGCGCGTCGGCCACCCGGTGCGACCACAGACGCGCCAGTGGCCGCGCGGGCGCAGGAACGACGATTTCGCTGCAATCGAGTTCTTCGGCGGCGTCAAGAATCGAAAAGACCACCGGCCCCGACCTGACATAAGCGGAGCAATCGATATCACTGCGTTCCAGCATTCGCCTGGCGTGCACAAACAACGCGCCAGTTCCCTGCTGCTTAGGCGCCGGAGCTGTTTCGACGTGCAGCAAAGCGACCTCGACGTGGCATCCGCCAAGGCTGCGGGAAATCGCATAGCCGATCGCCTGGCTCGCGCCACCCGGTCCTTTTACGGGAACCAATAGGCGCTGTGTGTGCTGGCACCCTACAGGCACCAGCACCTTCATTGGCATTGCCGGGATGTCACTCATGAAGAGCATCCTAAGCGCAATTGGTGGCGACGAAAATCAGGGGCAGGCCGTACGTGAAAGAGGCGTTGACCGAGGTGGACTCGCCCATGCCAGCGAAGGCGTTGCGGCGCTGCCTGAGGGGTCCCCGTAGCTCTCGCGCCGGCCGTTCTTTCGCGCCACCGGGGGCGGACTCGGACGCCGCGAAAAAACTGTTAGCATGAAGCACTGTCTTGAACGAAGGATGAGTGCTTTTGCGTGACCAGGACAATACCTTGCAACACCTGCCGAACCAGTTAAGCGCACTCGCCTGGACCCTGGCCTTCATTGGGCTCTATGTGGCGCTCGACTGGGCGAGCTATGTCTCACCGCTCCATCAACTCAATGTGACGCCCTGGAATCCGGCCCCTGCGCTCGGCTTGCTGTTCGTCATCCGGCGTGGCGGGCGGGCGACCGCGGCGCTGCTGCTCGCCGTCATCGCCAGCGAAATACTCGTTCGCCAGGTTCCCGGCGGGCTGATCGTCACCGTGTGGCTTGGCGTCGTTCTGACCACGGGTTACTTGGTGATCGCGCTGTTGCTCAAACGCTATTTTCCGGACAGTGGGTTATTTACCAGTCGACGCACTTTGCTGCCGTGGTCACTGATCATCATTCTCGGGTCGCTCGCCAACGGTCTGTTGTTCGTCTCGCAATTGCTGGTTTCCGGATTGCTGCCGCGCAGCGACTGGGGCGACGCCGTCATGCGCTTCTGGATCGGCGACGGCGTCGGCATCTTCGTGACCATGCCTTTGCTGTGGTGGCTTCAGGACGCCGCGCATCGACAGGCGTTTGGCGCAGTCATTTTGCGCTGGGAGACGCTGGCCTACTCGGCCTTGACTGTGCTGACGCTGTGGATCGCTTTCGTTCCCGGCGCCGAGGCCAACTTCCGTTATTTTTACGTGCTTTTTCTGCCGCTGGTCTGGGCCGCGTCGCGTCAAGGGCTGGCCGGCGCAATCTTCTGCGTCGCCACCCTCCAGTTCGGGATGCTGCTCGGCGGGCTGCTTCACGACTCGCCGGACATCTCGCTGTTTGAACTGCAAACGCGTGCTTTCCTGCTTGCCCTGGTCGGTTTCCTGATTGGCACGGCGGTCGACGAACAACGACGCTCGGCCGCCGAGCTACGCCAGTCGCTGCGCCTCGCCGCCGCCGGCGAAATGGCCGGGGCGCTGGCGCACGAGCTCAACCAGCCGCTCACCGCGCTGGCCGCCTACGCTTCGGCGTGCCGTCAATTGCTCGAACGCGGCGCCGACGACGTCCAGTTTCGCGAGGCGATCGGCAAGATGACCGGCGAAGCGGATCGTGCCGCCAACGTCGTGCGACGTCTGCGCGACTTCTTTCGCACCGGCGCGACGCAACTGGAGAAAATTGCGCTCACTGAACTGGTCGCCACGGCAAGCTCGCCGTTTGTCAGCCAGGCGAGCGCCGCCGCAGTAGACTTTCGGGTCGGAACGATTCCCGCGGCGACCATCAACGGCGATCGCCTGCAACTCGAAGTGGTGCTGCGCAACCTGCTGGCCAACGCTTTCGAAGCGGTTGCCGAAGTTCAGGCCAAGCCTCGAAGGGTGAGCTTCAACGCCTTCGTCGACGAAGGTTGTCGACTGGTCATCGAGGTCGTCGATAACGGGCCGGGCCTTACCGAGGCGCTCTCCGAACAGGTCTTTGAACCGTTCCGTTCCAGCAAATCGAGCGGACTGGGCTTGGGACTCGCCATCAGCCGGGCGATCACCGAAGCGCACGGCGGAACGCTGACGGCCAACCTCTCGGGGCAGGGCCATTTTCGGCTGGTCCTGCCGATTGAAGCACAGACTGCACGGAGAAAATCAAGCCATGGATAACACGGTTTTTATCGTCGACGACGATGCTTCGGTACGCGATTCGCTGGGCTTGCTGCTCGGCCTGCGCGGTTATCGCACCAGCCTTTTCGCCGACGCCGCCGGCTTTCTGGGCGCGCTGCGCGCCGACTGGCAGGGTTGCCTGATCGTCGATATCCGCATGCCGGGGATGAACGGGCTGGAGCTGCAACGTGAGTTGCAGAGTCGCGGCTGCGCGCTGCCGGTGGTGATCATCACCGGACACGGTGACGTGAGCTCGGCGCGCGAGGCCTTCCGGGCGGACGCCATCGATTTCCTCGAAAAACCGCTCGACGAGGCGAAATTGATCAAGGCCATCGACGAATCGTTCAGGCGTCAGAGCGTCAGCCTCAGCACCCGACAACAACAGCAAGCGTTCTCTCGTCGCCTCGATGAACTTACGCCGCGCGAGCATGAGGTCATGGAACTGGTGATCGCCGGCCGCCACAATCGTGAGATCGCGGCGGCGCTGGGTATCAGCCCGCGCACGGTTGAAGTTCACAAGGCGCGCATGATGGCCAAGCTCGACGCCGACAATGTCCCGCAGTTGGTGCGAATCTGCCTTGAGAGCGGCGCCTCCTAGACCAGTACCAGGTCGGACGGCGAGACGGCGATCCTGAGGTCGCCGCTGTAGCAGATGAGTTTGTTCATCCCTTGCGCGATCGCCGCGACGACGAAAAAGTTCTCAAGTCCGCCGGAATGGCGGGCTCCCTTGGCGATTTTGCTGAACGCAGCGGTTTTCAAACGGGCGTAGCGTCCGACCAACATCGTCAGTCCTTTTTTCATTTGCTTGTTCCTCCTGACGGCGTCAAACGCGGGCGCCGAATCGCGCATCGTATTCCGCCTCAGCCGCCAGCCAATCTTCGAGTTCATGGCCAGGAGTAAACTGGCGCGCGCTGGCTTTGTAGAAAGCGGCGGTACAAATATGCTCGAATCGTTCCGGCGTCTCAAACGTTGGCGAACTCTCGCTCACGTCCTTGACCGCCGGTTTGTTCGAGCTTCGTCTGGCGCTCATGGTGCTCTCCATTTCAAGGTGGGCTGCCGGCCCGGTGGCTCAAAGCATACGACGACAGGGACAAGATACTCGGCTGGCCAACTAAAACAATCCGGACGAGCACGTAAGGGATGCCCTCACTGGCCGTGTCGCAGTCGTCTAAAATCGTCGAAAAACGGCGACGAACAGTTAAGATGCCGTCCCAGAGGGCTCCAGTCGATCGGCTGGAAGCGGTGCCGTTTGGCGCTTTGCCGCGCCCTTGCCGGCGAAGCCAACAAATACGGGCATCCTGGCGGGCGTGGCGTGAACTTCGCCAATTGACGCGCTTCCCAGGCGATGATCTTAAAGGAAACAGAGAATGCGTCTATTGCACACCTCGGACTGGCATCTCGGGCAGACGCTGCACCAGTTCGACCGCAGCCACGAGCACGACCGTTTCCTTGCCTGGCTGATCGATACGCTGGTCGCCGAGCGCGTCGATGCATTGCTGATTGCCGGCGATATCTTCGATAGTTCGAATCCGCCGGCCAGCGCGCAGGCACGTTTCTATCAGTTTTTGAGCGAAGCACGGCGCGCCGTTCCCGGAATCGACATCGTCATCGCCGCCGGCAATCATGACTCGCCGGGCCGGCTCGAAGCGCCAGCGCCGCTGCTCGCGCTGTTCGACGCGACGGTGATCGGCGCAGTGGTAGGAACGCAGACCGTCGACCTGGAGCGGCTGGTCGTTCCGCTGCACGACCGCGACGGCGCGATCAAAGCCTGGTGCATCGCCATGCCTTTCCTGCGGCCGAGCGACGTGCCGCGCATCGATAACGTCGCGAATCCGTATCTGGCCGGAATCGAGGCGCTCTATCGGACGGCCTTCGCGCTGGCCGAAGCGCGCCGCCAGCCGGGGCAGGCGATCGTCGCGCTGGGCCATTGCCACCTCGCCGGCGGCCAGGTCTCCGAAGACTCCGAACGCAGCATCGCGATCGGTGGCGCCGAGGTGCTCTCGGCGAGCACCTTCGACCCGGCCATCGCCTACGTCGCGCTCGGCCACCTGCATTTCGCGCAAACCGTCGGCCACGACGCGACGCGCCGTTACAGCGGCAGTCCGCTGCCGCTGTCGTTTTCCGAAATCGACTACCCGCACCAGGTCGTCGTCGTCGACCTCGAGCGCGAATCGGTCGGCGAGATCCGCGCGCTGCGCGTTCCACGCTGGGTCGAGCTGCTGCGGGTTCCGGCCAAGCCGGCGCCAATCGACGCGGTGCTCGCCGAACTGGCAGCGCTGGAGTTGCCCGCTCGCGATCCGGCACAGTGGCCGTATCTGCAGGTTCGCGTCCAGCTCACCCAACCCGAGCCGGGGCTGCGCGCGCTGATCGACGCGGCGATCGAGCAGCTGCCGCTGCGTCTGGCGCGAATTGAAACGAGCTACGCCGTGCCAATCGCTGACGCCCAAGCGCCGACGCTGTCGATCGACGATCTGGCGGCGCGCTCGCCCGCCGACTTTTTCGACCGCCTCTACCGTCACCGCTTCGGCGACGCGGCGCCGGCCGAGCTGATGGCGGCGTTCGCCGAGCTGCTCAACACGCCAACCGAAGCGCCGGTCGAACCATGAAAATCCTCGCCATTCGCGGCAAGAACCTGGCGTCGCTGGGCAACGAATTTTGCGTCGATTTTGCTCGCGAGCCGCTCGTCAGCGCCGGCCTCTACGCGATTACCGGCGCCACCGGGTCGGGCAAGAGCACGCTGCTCGACGCGCTGTGCCTGGCGCTTTACGAGCGAACGCCGCGCCTGACGCGCGCCGGCGCCCAGGGCGAGAGCATCCCCGACGTCGGCGAGCACAGCGTCGGCCCCGCCGACCCGCGAACGATCCTGCGCCGCGGCGCCGCCGAAGGCTTTGCCGAAGTCGATTTCGTCGGCAGCGACGCGCTCGCCTACCGCGCGCGCTGGAGCGTTCGCCGCGCGCGCGGCAAGGCCGGCGGCCGATTGCAGCAAAGCGAAGTGACGCTGTTGCGGCTGTCTGACCAACAGCTGCTCGGCGACCACCGCAAGAGCGAGACGCTCAAGCTGATCGAGCGCTGCATTGGCCTGACTTTCGATCAATTCACTCGCGCCGTGCTGCTGGCGCAGAACGATTTTTCTGCCTTCCTCAAAGCGTCCGACGACGAGCGCGCCGAACTGCTGCAGACGCTGACCGGCAGCCAGACCTTCACGCGCCTCTCGAAGCTCGCCTTTGAACGCGCACGCGCCGAAGGCGATTGCGTCAAGCTGCTCAAGGCCCAACTCGCCGATCAATTGCCGCTCGCCGACGAGGAACGCAGCGCGAAGTCCGCCGAATTCGCCGCGTGCGAAGTTGAGCTCAAGGCGAGCGAGCAGCGCCAGGCCGCGCTCGAAGCGCAGCTGCGCTGGCACCAGCAGGCGCAGAAGCTGGCGGTCAACGTCGTCGACGCGACGCAAAAGCTCGCCGCGGCGCAGCTCGCCAAGCAGCAGGCCGCAGCGCGGCAGGCGCAGTTCGCACGAATCGAAGCGGTGCAGCCGGCGCGCGCGCTATACGTCGAAGCCGCGCGGCTTGAGCGCGAGACGGCGATCAGCGCACAATCGCTGCAGGCCACGCAGGCGCTGCTGGCGCAGGCCGTCCAGCGCGCCGATAAGGCGGCGGCGCCGCTTGCCGCAGCGACGCGCGAACTGCAAGGCGCCGAACGGGCGAGCGCCGATGCTCGTTCCGCACTCGATCAGGCCAAGGCGCTCGACGCGCAGATCGCTACGGCAACGCCGCTCGTCGATGCAGCGATCAAGGCGCGCGACGCAGCGAGCGCGCAGTTGGCCAGCGAAGAGGCGCGCCAGCGCACGCTCGGCGACGAACTCGCTGCGGCGCAGCGCGCGCTACTGGACGATCAGCGCTGGCTTGCCGAGCGGGCACAGCTGCGGCCGCTGGCCGACGGCTGGCTGCGCTGGGAGACGCTGCTGGCACAGGCCGCGGACCTGCTCGTCGACCGGCGTATGATCGACGCTCAACTGACTGAGCTCGCGGCGAACGAAACATCGCTTGGCCAGTCGCTCGACCAGGCGCGCGCCGATCACGCGGCACACGCCGGCGCGCAGCAGGCGGCGACGCAGGCGCTCGATGAGCAAATGCGGGCCTTGGCCGCATTCAAGCCCGACCAGCTCGCAGCGCAGCGCCAACGGTTCGAATTACGGCGCGACCAACTGGCGAGCGCTGAAGCGTTGGTAAAAACGCTCGGCGAGCAGCAGCAAAGGCGCAGGCAATTCGAAAGCCAGCGGCCGGTTCATTTGGCGACGCTTGACGACGAACAAAGGAAAATCGGCGAAGGCGCGGCAAAGCGGCCGCTCGCCGAACGCGATCTGGCCGCCGCCGAGAAAGCGCTGCGCAGCGCCGAACTCGCCGCCAGCGCCGGCGTCGAGCAGTTGCGCGCAACGCTCGAAGCGGGTGACGCCTGCCCGGTCTGCGGCGCGCTCGACCATCCCTATGCGCAGCACAACCCGCCGCTCGCCGCCGTGCTCGGCGTCCTGCGCGACGAAGTAACGTATTTGCGCCGGGCGCTCGCCGACCTGCTGCAAGCGGTGGCGGCCGCCGAGGCGCGCCGGCAGGCGACGGCTCAGCAGCTGGTCCGGCTCGACCAGGATCTTGCCGCGGCGACGGCGGCCGTGCAGACGAGCGACGCGCTATGGGGGGACCATCCCTTGGCGGCCGAGTTGACCGCGCCGGTCATCGACAGTCGCTTGGCCTGCTTGGCGGCCGAGCAAGGTACGCTGCAGGCGGGATTCGCGCAGCTTGGGCAGCACGAGGCGGACTATCGCGCGGCGTTGCAGCGCAAGGACGCGGCGCAAGCGGCGGCGAGCTTGTCGCAAACGGCGACGAGCGCGGCGCGCGACAGCCTGCTCAAGGTCGAGCTCGCGCAGCAGAAAAGCGTGCAGGCACTGCAGGGCGCGCGCCAGAAGCTCGCCGAGCTCGACCGCCAGCTCGGCGCCGCGCAGGCTGACCTCGATGCTGCTTTTCCCGATCCGCTCTGGCGCGAGTCTTGGCGCGCCGACCCGGTGGCCTTCGTCGCGCGCTGCCGCGCTCAGGTCGAATCGTGGACGACGCGCGAGCGACAGGTCACCGAGCTCTCGGCGACGATCGCGACGCTAGTCGGCGCGCAGCAGGGCGCGGCCAACGCCGTCGCCAGCGCACGTCTTCAGCAGGCGGCGCAGGCCGCCCAGTGCGCGCAGCTCGATGCCGATCTGCAGGTGAGGCTGCGCGAGCGCAGTTCTCTGTTCGGTGGTCAGCCGGTGGCGGCCGTCGAGAACGCGCTCGCCGCAACGCTGGCCAAGGCCAGGAACGCTTTGCACGAGTGCCAGGCGAGCTGTCAGCAGGCCGACGCCGAGCGCACGCGGCACCATGAGGCGGTGCGCCTGATCAGCGCGCAACTGGCCGCGACGCAAGCGACGCAGGGCTCGGCGCAGCAGGCGCAGGACGGCTGGTTGCAGTCGTTCAATGAGCGTCATCCTGAAGCACTGACACGTGCGGCGCTCAAGGATCTGCTGGCCTTCGACGCCGCCTGGGTCAGCGCCGAACGCCAATCGTTGCAAGCGCTCGACGGCGCCGCCGCCAATGCACAGGCGGTGCTCAAGGCGCAGCGCCAGGCGCACGACGAGCATCGGCTCGGCAAGACGAGTGACGAAACCGCTGAGCAGTTGCAGCAAGCGCTCGACCAGTCGCTCGCCGAGCTGGCGCCGGCGCGCGCGCGGCAAGCCACGCTGCGCCTGGAACTTGCGCGCGACGACGAGCGCCGCGACAAATCGGCGTCGCTGCTTGCCGACCTCGACACCCAGACCGCTCAGGCGCGCGTCTGGGCACAGCTTGGCGAACTGATCGGCTCGGCCGACGGCAAGAAATTCCGCAATTTCGCGCAGCAGCTCACGCTCGACATCCTGCTCGGCTACGCCAACCGCCACCTCGAAGCGCTGTCGCGCCGCTATCGCCTGCAGCGCATCGGCGACAGCCTGGGCCTGCTGGTCGTCGACCGCGACATGGGCGACGAGCTGCGCTCGGTGCATTCGCTGTCCGGTGGCGAATCCTTCCTGGTCTCGCTGGCGTTGGCACTGGGCCTTGCCTCGCTGTCGTCGCACCGCGTCAGCGTCGAGTCGCTGTTCATCGACGAGGGTTTCGGCAGCCTCGACGCTGACGCGCTCGGCGTCGCCATGGCCGCGCTCGACAGTCTGCAGGCGCAAGGTCGCAAGGTCGGGGTGATTTCGCACGTCGCGGAAATGACCGAGCGCATCGGCACGCGCATCGAGATCGTTCGCCTGGCCGGCGGTCAGAGCCGGGTGCGGGTGAGCGCTTGAATACCGGCGCCTGGCCGCTTCACTTCAAGGTATAATCCGCCCCCATCTGTCGGCTCGATCGGGTCTTGCCTGCCTGTTTCCTGTCGCCGGTTCGGCTGTGATTCGCTGCAAGCCTTTCGCCATAAGCTTCGGCGTGTTTTCCTGAGGACTCAAGATCGTCCCGGAATGGCGCGCCGTGCTCAGACGTAGAGAACCGTGATGCTACCGACCACTCCAAAAAATCAAGGCATTAAGAAAACCATTGATGTCTAACTCGCTCAAAACCATGCAACACATCAGAAATTTCTCGATTATCGCCCACATCGACCACGGCAAATCGACGCTCGCCGACCGCATCATCCACCTCTGCGGCGGCCTGTCCGACCGCGAAATGGAAGCTCAGGTCCTCGATTCGATGGATATCGAGCGTGAGCGCGGCATCACCATCAAGGCGCAGACCGCGTCCTTGCAGTACAAGTCGCGCGGCGGCGAAATTTACAACCTGAACCTGATCGATACGCCGGGACACGTCGATTTTTCGTACGAGGTGTCGCGCTCGCTGTCGGCGTGCGAAGGTGCGCTGCTGGTCGTCGACGCCTCGCAAGGCGTCGAGGCGCAGACGGTGGCCAACTGCTACACGGCGATCGAGCTCGGCGTCGACGTGTTGCCGGTGCTCAACAAGATCGATCTGCCTTCGGCGACTCCCGAAGTCGCTCGCCAGGAAATCGAAGACGTGATCGGCGTTGATGCCTCGCACGCGATCCTGGCGTCGGCCAAGACCGGGCTCGGTGTCGAAGACATCCTGGAGGCGATCATCGAACGCATTCCGCCGCCGCAGGGCGATCCCGAAGCGCCGCTCAAGGCGCTGCTGATCGACTCGTGGTTCGACAACTACGTCGGCGTGGTGATGCTGGTTCGCGTGATCGACGGCAGCCTGCGGCCGAAGGAAAGAATTCGCCTGATGGCGACCGGGTCGACTCACCTCTGCGAGCAGGTCGGCGTGTTCACACCCAAGGCCTTGCCGCGCGACGTCCTGCGTGCCGGCGAAGTGGGCTTCATTATTTCCGGAATCAAGGAACTGCAGGCCGCCAAGGTCGGCGACACGGTGACGCTGGCCGACAATCCGGCCAAGGCAGCGTTGCCGGGCTTCAAGGAAATCAAGTCGCAGGTGTTCGCCGGGCTCTATCCGATCGAGTCGAACCAGTACGACTCGCTGCGCGAGTCGCTCGAAAAGCTCAAGCTCAACGACGCGTCCTTGCACTACGAGCCGGAAGTCTCGCAGGCGCTGGGCTTCGGCTTCCGCTGCGGTTTCCTCGGCCTGCTGCACATGGAGATCGTCCAGGAACGGCTCGAGCGCGAGTTCGATCAGGAGTTGATCTCGACCGCGCCGACCGTCGTCTATGAAGTGCTGATGCGCGACGGCTCCATCGTCTCGGTCGAAAACCCGGCCAAGCTGCCCGATACGACCAAGGTCGAGGAAATCCGCGAACCGATCATCACCATCACCGTCTTCGTTCCGCAGGAGTATCTGGGCAACGTCATCACGCTGTGCAACCAGAAGCGCGGCAATCAGGTCGACATGACCTACCACGGGCGCCAGGTGCAACTGATCTATGAAATGCCGATGGCCGAAGTGGTGATGGATTTCTTCGACAAGTTGAAATCGGTTTCGCGCGGCTACGCCTCGCTCGACTACGACTTCAAGGAGTTCCGCGCCGCCGACGTGGTCAAGCTCGACATCCTGATCAACGGCGAGAAGGTCGACGCGCTGTCGATGATCGTGCACCGCGCCAACGCCATCTACCGCGGGCGCGAACTGGCGTCCAAGATGCGCGAGCTGATTCCGCGCCAACTCTACGACGTCGCGATCCAGGCGGCGATCGGCGCCAACATCATCGCGCGCGAGAACGTCAAGGCGATGCGCAAGGACGTTCTCGCCAAGTGCTACGGCGGCGACATCTCGCGCAAGAAGAAACTGCTCGAAAAGCAAAAGGCCGGCAAGAAGCGGATGAAGCAGGTCGGATCGGTCGAAATTCCGCAGGAAGCCTTCCTGGCGGTTCTGCGTGTCGGAAAGTAAGGGAGCTTTGTCGTGAATTTTGCCTTGATCCTGTTCTGCCTGTTGCTCGTCAGCGGCGCCATCTGGATGGCCGATGTGTTCATCTTCAGTAAGCGCCGCGCGGCGCAGGCCAAGGACCCGTGGTGGGTCGAATACGGCGCCAGTTTTTTCCCGGTGATCCTGCTCGTCTTCGTGCTGCGCTCGTTTCTCGTCGAACCGTTCAAGATCCCTTCGGGATCGATGATCCCGACGCTCGAAGTCGGCGATTTCATTCTGGTCAACAAGTTCGCCTACGGCATTCGCCTGCCGGTGATCAACAAAAAGATCATCAATATCGGCGATCCACAGCGCGGCGACGTGATGGTTTTTCGCTATCCGGAAGATCCTTCGCTCGACTACATCAAGCGCGTGATCGGCGTTCCCGGCGACAAGGTCGCCTATCAGAACAAACGCTTGACGGTCAACGGCCAGCCCGTCGAAACGACGCGAATCGCTGACTACCTGCATCCTGAGCGGCTCTACTACTCGCAACAGTTCGTCGAGAAGGCCGGCGTCGTCGAGCACCGCATCCTCAACGACGCCGATGCGCCGGGGTTCATTTCGGACGCGACGCAGTTTGAGTATCGCAATAATTGCCTCTACAACAATGCCGGCGTAATCTGCACGGTGCCGCCCGGCCATTACTTCATGATGGGCGACAATCGCGACAACAGCCGCGACAGCCGTTTCTGGGGTTTCGTTCCGGAACAGAATATCGTCGGCAAGGCGTTTTTCGTCTGGTTCAACTTCGGCGACCTGAAGCGGATCGGCTCGTTTAGGTGAAAGGGGTGCGGCTTTGAAGAATCAGCGCGGCGTGGCGCTTTCGGGCGTGTTGGTCTGGGGCGTCGTCATTTCGCTGGTCGCGGTACTGGCGATGAAGGTGGTGCCTGAATACGTCACCTACTTCAAGATCCTCAAGGACGTCAAGGCCGTTGCGCTCAATTCGTCGGGCAAGACGGTCCCGGAAATTCGCGCCAGCTTCGCCAAATACATGGATGTCGACCACGTGTCGACGATCGCGCCGGCCGACCTCGATATTACCAAGGAGGGCAATATGATCGTGATCGCCTTTGCCTACGAGAAGCGCATCCCGCTTTTTTACAACGTCAGCCTGCTGATCGACTTCGCAGGTTCTTCGGCGGGGCACGACTGAGTCGAATGAGCCACCGACTCGAGCAATCGCTCGGCCACCAATTTTCCGATCGCTCGCTGCTGCTTACGGCGCTGACGCATCGCAGCCACAGTTCGCCGCATAACGAGCGGCTCGAATTCCTCGGCGACTCGATTCTCAACGGCGTGATCGCGCGCCAGCTATACGACCGCTTCCCCGAACTTCCCGAGGGCGACCTGACGCGGCTGCGCGCCAATCTGGTGCGCCAGGACAGCCTGCATCAACTGGCGCTCAAGCTGTCGCTCGGTAGCCACCTGCGCCTGGGCGAGGGCGAACTCAAAAGCGGCGGTGCGCAGCGCCCGTCGATTCTCGCCGACGCGGTCGAGGCGCTGTTTGGCGCGACCTGGCTCGACGCCGGTTACGACGCGGCGAACGCGATGATCGTCAGGCTTTACGGCGAGATGCTGACGGCGATCGTACCAGGCAAGCCGATCAAGGACGCCAAGACGCGTTTGCAGGAGTACCTGCAGGGGCGGCGTTTGCCGGTGCCCAAATATACGCTGACCGGCACCGACGGCGAAGCACACGCCCAGCATTTCAGGATGGCGTGCGAGATCGACGCGCTCAAGATTCGAACCGAAGGCAGCGGCGGCAGTCGCCGCGCTGCCGAACAAATGGCCGCCCAGAGCGCGCTGGAAAGACTGCTCAATGAACGAACTTAAGTCGGGCTATATCGCCATCGTCGGCCGCCCCAACGTCGGCAAATCGACGCTGCTCAACCGCCTGATCGGCGAGAAGATCAGCATCGTTTCGCGCAAGGCGCAGACGACGCGTCATCGCATCATGGGAATTTTGACGCGGCCCGACGCGCAGTTCGTCTTCGTCGATACGCCGGGCTTCCAGACCAAGCACACCAATGCGCTCAACCGCGCGATGAACCGCGGCGTAACGCAGGCGCTGGCCGAAGTCGATGTGGTAATCCTGGTCGTCGAGGCCGATCGCTTCGACGAACGCGATCTGGCGGTGGTCAAGCTGCTGCCGGCCGAGCGTCCGGTGATCCTGGCAGTCAACAAAATTGACGAGCTCAAGGAGCGCGCCAAGTTGTTGCCGATCCTCGCCAAGCTCGCCGGACAATACGCCTTCGCGGCGATCGTTCCGGTTAGCGCCGCCAAGGGCAGCCAGCTCGACGACCTGCTCGGCGAGGCGCGCAAGCACCTGCCCAACAACGAACTGCTGTTCGGCGAGGACGAGATCACCGACAAGAGCGAGCGCTTTCTGGCATCCGAATACATCCGCGAAAAGCTCTTCCGGTTGATCGGCGACGAGTTGCCGTATAGCGCGACCGTCGAGGTCGAAAAATTCGAGATCGAAGGCGAACTGCGTCGCATCAGCGCGGCGATCGTCGTCGATCGCCAGGCGCACAAGGGAATCGTCATCGGCAAAGGCGGAGAAACCTTGAAGCGGATCGCTTCGGAAGCGCGCCAGGACATGGAGCGACTGTTCGACGGCAAGGTCTTTCTCGAAGTCTTCGTCAAGGTCAAGTCGGGCTGGAGCGACGACGAGCGTTTGCTCAAGAGCCTCGGTTACGAGTAAATCACCGCCAGGACGCTGACGATGCACCGCAACAAGGTCGACGGCCAGCCCGCTTTCGTTCTGCACAGCTACCCGTTCCGCGAAACCAGCCTGATCGTCGAAGTGTTCTCGCGCGATTTCGGCCGCCTCGCGCTGATGGCGCGCGGCGCGCGCCGCCCGCGTTCGATGCTGCGCGGCTTGCTGCTCGCCTTCCAACCGCTCGAACTGGCGTGGGCCGGCAAGGGCGAAGTGCCTACGCTGATGAAGGCCGAATGGCAGGGCGGCCAGCCGCTGCTATCGGGCAAGGCGCTGTTTTGCGCGTATTATCTCAACGAACTGCTGCTGCAGCTGCTGCCGCGCGAGGACGCGCACGAGCGCCTGTTCGCGGTCTATGCGCAGACGCTGCGCCGCTTCGCCGGGCCGCTTCAGGAAGCCGATTTGCGCGGCTTCGAGCGCGCTTTTTTGCAGGAACTGGGTTACGGACTGACGCTCGAAAGCGACGCCAAAGGCGTACCGATCGACGCTTCTGAGTATTACGCCTACGAGATCGAAAATGGCCCGGTCAAGCTCGCGCGTCCGGGCAGTTCGGCGCTCTCGGTGAGCGGCAAGACGCTGATCGACCTCGCGCGCGACGATTTTTCCGATCCGCGTTCGCTGGTCGAAGCTAAGCAACTGATGCGGGCGCTGATCGCCCACTATACCGACGGCAAGGGTCTGCAGACACGCCGTATTTTTATGGAGCTACAGGAATTATGATCGAACTTGGCGTCAATATTGACCACGTCGCGACGATTCGTCAGGCGCGCCAGACCTACGAGCCAGAACCTGCGTGGGCTGCTGTCGAAGCCCATCTGGGTGGTGCCGACGGCATCACCGTGCACCTGCGCGAAGACCGGCGGCACATCCAGGATGCCGATGTCGAAAAGCTGCGCACGCTGACGCATATCAAGCTCAACCTCGAGATGGCGGCGACCGACGAGATGGTCGACATCGCCTGCCGGCTCAAGCCGCAAATGGCGATGCTCGTTCCCGAGGGCCGCCACGAGGTGACCACCGAAGGCGGCCTTGACATCGTCGCGCAGGAAGCCAAGCTCAAGCAGGCGATCGCCCGTCTGACTGCGGCGGGGATCATCAGCAGCGTCTTCATCGACGCCGAACTTCCGCAGATCAACGCCGCCGCGCGAATCGGCGCGCGCGTCTGCGAAATCCATACCGGGCCGTACGCGCACGCTTTCCACAACCATGGACGCGATTCCGAAAGCGCCGCGGTGCTCGCCGAGCTCGACAAGCTGCGCGCCGCCGGCGAGGCGATTCGCGGCCACGGCATGCGCTTTAACGCCGGCCACGCGCTCAACTACTTCAACGTCCAGCCGGTCGCACAACTGCCGGGAATCCGCGAACTACACATCGGTCACGCCATCGTCAGCCGCGCGATTTTCGTCGGACTGCGCGAAGCGGTGCGCGAAATGAAGCTCCTGATGCGCGAGGCGCAGAACTTCGCACGATGATTTTCGGCGTCGGCACCGACATCGTCGCCGTCGCGCGGCTCGGCAAGCTCTACCAGCGCCACGGCGAGAGAGCGCTCGACAAGTTGCTGGCGAGCTCTGAGCGACTCGACTTCGCGCGTGCCTGCGACCCGGCGCGCTTCCTGGCCAAGCGCTTCGCCGCCAAGGAGGCCTTGGGCAAGGCGCTGGGAATCGGCGTCGCGGCGCCGGCGACGTTGACCAATAGCGCGGTGGTGCATGACGCGCTCGGCAAGCCGGCCTTTGCTTATGCGGCGGCGCTGGCAGACTATCTCGCCGAGCGTGGTCTGACCGCCCACCTTTCGATCAGCGACGAGCACGACTTCGCGCTGGCTTTTGTCGTGTTGGAACACGTATAAAACCAGAAACCGCATTCAACACAGAGACCACGGAGGCACAGAGATCACGGAGAAAAGCGAGTACAAGGGTTTGGTAATCAGGTTCTTCCTCTGTGTACTCCGTGTCTCTGTGCTCTCCGTGTTGGAAGCGGTTTCTTTTTCTTAACGGAATTTATTGCGATGATTGCTGTGCCGAAAAAACTGCCGCACGGTCCCTTGATGATCGATATCGCCGGGCTTGAACTCTCTGACCTTGACCGTGAGCGGCTGAGTCATCCGCTGGTCGGCGGGCTGATCGTTTTTGGGCGCAACTATCAGTCGCCCGAGCAGCTTGCACGGCTGTGCGGCGAGGTGCACGCGTTGCGCTCGCCGCCGCTGATTATCGCCATCGACCACGAAGGGGGCAGGGTACAGCGCTGCCGCGAGGGATTCACCCGTCTGCCGCCGATGCGCCGGCTCGGCGAGCTGTGGGATGGTCACCCGGACGAGGCCCTGAACGCGGCGCACGACTTGGGCTACGTGCTGGCCGCCGAACTGCGGCAGCGCGGCGTCGACCTTTCCTTTACGCCGGTGCTCGACCTCGATTGGGGACGCAGCGCGGTAATCGGCAATCGCTCTTTCCACAGCGATCCAAAAGTCGTGATCAAACTTGCCGGCGCGCTGATTGGCGGCCTGCGCCGCGCCGGGATGGCCGCCTGCGGCAAACACTTCCCGGGGCACGGCTGGGCCGAGGCCGACTCGCACGTAGCGATTCCGGTCGACGAACGAACGCTGGCCGAACTTGCTCCCGACATGGAACCGTATCGCCAGCTTGCGCTCGACGCGGTGATGCCGGCGCACGTAATCTATCCGGTGGTCGATTCGCGTCCGGCAGGCTTCTCACCGGTGTGGACCAGCAAGCTGCGCAGTGACTTGGGTTTCGATGGCGTGATCTTCAGCGACGACCTCTCGATGCAGGGTGCCGCCATCGCCGGCGACGTCGTTGCCCGCGTCTGCGCGGCGTGGGACGCCGGCTGCGACATGTTGCTGGTGTGCAACGCCGCCGACGATGTCGGCGAGGTGCTCAAGCGCTGGCAGCCCGATCTCGACGCGGCGCGTTCGGCGCGCATCGCGCGCCTGTCGCCGGGCGCGGCGCTGCCGGTCCGGCTGAATGACCCGTACTATCTGGCCGGAGTCGACATCGCCGAGCGCCTCGACGGCTAGTCTGGAGTCTTGCGCGGCGATCGTTGATCCCAATTGCACTGCGGCGATCGATCGGTTTGCAAAAAAGGAGTATTGATGGCCAGTAGCTTCGGCGGGATGAGGTGGCGCCACCTGAGGTCGCGAGTCCTCGGTGCATCGACCTTGCGCATTGCGCTGGCATTGATCGGCGCGATGGCCGCATGCGTCTGCCTGGACCGGATACAGGCAGTCATCCCGCTGCTGCTCGGCGTCATTGCGAGCGCCCTTGCCGAAACCGACGACAACTGGCGCGGTCGACTGTGCGCCCTGGCAACGACACTGCTTTGCTTCGCGCTGATCATCTATTTCGTACAACTGAGCTTGTCGCATCGCGCTTATCTGATCCTGGTGTTGGTTGGCGCCGCGTTCCTGCTCACCTTGTTTGGCGCCCTTGGCGAACGCTATCGGGCGATGGCCTCGGCGACGTTGATCATGGCGCTCTATGCCGCGCTGGCGACCCAGCCCGACGCGAGTCGCGCGGTGGCGCACGGGCAGGAAATCCTGCTGCTGTCCGGAGCGGCTTGGTACGGAGCGATCTCGGTGGCGTGGACGGTAGCCTTTCCGATGCTGGTGGTCGAGCAAAATCTGGCCAGCCTCTACGAGTCTTTGGGTAAGTACCTGGCGTTGAAATCGACCCTGTTCGAGCCGGTCCGTGGCATCGATCTGGAGCAGCGCCGTCTGGCGCTGGCGCTGCACAACGGTCGCCTGGTCGATGCGCTCAATGCGACCAAGGAGAGCCTTTTCAGCCGGATGAGTCGGCAGCATGTCGCCGACCGGCTGGCCGCCGCGCTGCACCAGTTTTTTGTCGCGCAGGATGTGCACGAACGCACCAGTTCCTCGCACGAACACTACGATCTGCTGGCCGATACCTTCTTTCACAGCGATGTGCTTTACCGTTGCATGCGCGTTCTGGCCTTGCTCGGCGACGATTGCCTGAGCCTGGCCGAGGCGATCAAAACACAAGGAAAATGGTCCAGAGATGACGTCACTTCGCGTGCAGTCGAAGACCTGGAAGCGGCGATCAGCCATCTGGAAGCGGTGGCCGCCGGCACCGAGACCGAACAGCGCGCTCGGCGATCGTTGCGCGCGCTGGCCGCCAATCTCGGCGCCATGGATCAGGAAATTTCCGGGGTGTTCCAGGAAGAGTGGCACCGGATGCCGGCCGATACCGCGCTACAAGACATTCAGCCGCGAACGCTCGGGCAATTCCGCGAACGATTGCTTCGGCAGTTGATGCTCGAATCACCGCTGATGCGCCACGCGATTCGTTTGAGCGTCGCCTTGGCCGCCGGCTACGCACTGATGCTGATGACCGGCGACAGCTACGGCTTCTGGATCCTGCTGACGATCGTTTTTGTCTGCCAGCCGCAATACGGCGCGACACTGACCCGGTTGATCGAACGCATCGGCGGCACCGTGCTCGGACTATTCATCGGCTGGGCCTTGCTCAGACTCTTTGCCGATCCGCTGGCACAATCGGTTTTCGTCGTCGCCGCCGCCGTGCTGTTTTTCATGTTCCGTACGACGCGTTACACGCTGGCCACGGCCGGCATCACGATCTTCGTGCTGCTGTCGTTCAACCAGGTCAGCGACGGCTATGGCCTGATCGTTCCGCGTCTGCTCGATACCCTGGCCGGCAGCCTGATCGCCGGCCTTTCGGTCTGGCTGGTCCTGCCTTGCTGGAACTCGCTGCGCCTGCCGCGCCTGGCGGCCGATACGCTGCGCCGTCAAGCGCTTTACTTTAGCGAAATCATGGCCCAGTACAGCGGGGCGGGGCGACACGACAACCTGGCCTACCGGATTGCGCGGCGCGACGCGCACAATGCCGATGCCGCGCTGTCGAGTGCATTGACGGCGGCTTTCAGGGAGCCTGCCTACATCCGGCGCCACATCGAATCGGGAACGCGTTTTCTGGTGTTGTCGCATACGCTGCTCAACTACCTGTCGGCGCTGGGCGCGCACCGCAACGCCGAGCACGCGCCGGTCGATGATGTGGCCGCCGCTGCCGCCCGTCTGAGCTTGGCTCTTGAAATGGTGGCGCATGCCCTTGATGGCGGCCAAACCCTGCCTGAAGTCGAACTGCCCGCCGAGACGACCGAACTGCATGCTTTGGCGGCAGCAGCAGCGCCTGACGAGTCCGAAATCCATCGCGGGCTGCGAGCTCAACTGGCGTTAGCGCTGCGTCTGCTACCGTTGTTACGCGCAGCGGCGAGCGACTTGGCGCAGTAAAATAACAAGGCTTGAACAACTCAAATCGGTGTCTTGGTTTGCGCTGGTGGCTTTTGTCACGTTTGTACGTGACCATTCTAAAATCTCATTCAGGAGCCTATTTTGTCAAAGAACGTGCTTGAACAATTGCGGGAAATGACCGTCGTCGTCGCCGATACGGGAGACATCAACGCCATCGAAAAATACATGCCGCGCGATGCGACGACAAATCCCTCGCTGATTACTGCGGCGGCCCAGATGCCTCAATACCAGAGCATCGTCGATGCAACCTTGAGGCAGGCTCGGCAGGACCTCGGCACGGGGGCGGCGGCAGCACAGGTGGTGACCCTGGCTTTCGACCGGCTGGCGGTTTCCTTCGGCCTCAAAATCCTCCAGATTATTCCCGGACGGGTGTCGACCGAGGTCGATGCGCGCCTGTCGTTCGATACCCAGGGCTCGATCGCCAAGGGCCGAGAACTGATCGCTCAGTATGAAGCGAAGGGTGTTTCGCGTGAGCGCATTCTGATCAAGATTGCAGCGACCTGGGAAGGCATTCAGGCCGCCGCAGTGCTCGAAAAAGAGGGCATCCACTGCAACCTTACGCTACTGTTCGGGCTGCATCAGGCGATCGCTTGCGCTGAAGCCGGAATTACCCTGATCTCGCCCTTCGTCGGTCGCATCCTCGATTGGTACAAGAAAGATAACGGCCGGGCATCCTACGCCCCTGCCGAAGACCCCGGCGTGTTGTCGGTCAGCCAGATCTACACCTACTACAAGAAGTTCGGCTACAAGACCGAGGTGATGGGCGCCAGTTTCCGCAATACCGGAGAAATCACCGAGCTGGCCGGTTGCGATCTGCTGACCATCGCACCGTCGCTCTTGGCCGAGCTGACGGCGATGCAAGGCGATTTGCCGCGACGGCTCGATGCCGGCAAGGCGGCAGCGGCCCGAATCGAGAAGATCAGCGTCGACAAGCCGACCTTCGAGCGTATGCACGCCGCCGACCGCATGGCTTCCGACAAGCTTGCCGAAGGTATCGCAGGCTTCACCGGGGCACTGGAAACTCTGGAAAAACTTCTGGCGACACGCCTTGGCGCGCTGGAAAAGCAATAAGGCCGCGCTTTTCACCAATCGAGGGCGAAAAAAAGGCAGCCTAGGCTGCCTTTTTGCTGAAGCGGTCAGAAACTTATTTGACGCGCGCGCGGTATTCGTTGGTGCGGGTGTCGATTTCGATCTTGTCGCCGATTTCGACGAAGGCCGGAACCGGCAGCTCGAAGCCAGTCGCCAGGCGCGCCGGTTTGAGCACCTTGCCGGAGGTGTCGCCCTTGACTGCGGGTTCGGTGTAAATGACTTCGCGAACCAGGCTGTTGGGCAGCGCGACCGAGATCGCCTTGCCTTCGTAGAAGACGACTTCGCAAGGCATCGCTTCTTCGAGATAGTTGAGCGCGTCGGTCATGCAGTCGCCTTCGATCTCGTACTGGTTGTATTCGGCGTCCATGAAAACGTACATCGGATCGGCGAAGTACGAGTAGCTGACATCCTTGCGATCGAGCTGGACGACGTCGAACTTGTCGTCGGCGCGATAGACGGTCTCGGATGGCGAACCGGTCAGCAGGTTCTTCATCTTCATCTTGACGACCGACGCGTTGCGGCCGGACTTGCTGTACTCGGCCTTGAGCACAACCATCGGGTCGTTGCCGACCATGAATACATTGCCTACGCGAAGTTCTTGAGCGGTTTTCATAGAGCGTTCCGGTAATAACGGGGAAAATTTAGCCGCGCATTATAACTTGGAAAGACAAAAGTGAACCATGCTGTTGCACAAATCTTCTTGTTTCGAAAGATTTGTTGCCCAACGCTCGGCGTGACGGCACAAGTCGGGAAGCGCAACGACATACTGCGCCCATAATTCGGAGGCAATCTTGCCGCCAACCGTCGTCTGCTCGCTGCCTGCATTCCATTGCCGATGCAGTTCGCGCGCTGCGGCTGCGGTCGCCGCGGGCAGCGCGACGCAATAGCGGTCGAGAAAGGCGGCGAGCTTGACCTGGTGGGCCTCCTCGTGCTGCGGATAGATCTGCCAGAGCAGCGGCCTGGCCGCCCACTGCGCCCGAACGAAGGAATCCTCGCCACGCACCAGGTTGATGTCGCATGACCACAACAGGCGGTCGTAATCGGGCTGCTCGACGAAAGACAGCAGACGGATTTCCAATTGGCCGCGGCGGACCACGTCGCCGGCTTGCAGCGAGCGGCCGGCAAATTGCTCGATCGATGCCAGCGTCCGCGTCACCGGCGCCAGGCAGCAAACTGGCACGGTACTTTGCGCCCAGATCGCCAACAGGTCGGCCAGCGCGGAATTTTCGTAGGCGAACAGCGAGACGAGCAAAGCCCCGGCAGGCGGCGGCGACTGGCCGATACGCGCCCAGAATTCCGCCTGCTGCTCGGCGGAGCTGCAGAACGCCTGACGCAGTAACTCTAGCTTGGCTTCGCGCAACAGGCCGCCGGTCGTCTGGTCGAAACCGGGGAAGAAGAAGTATTTGGTGAGCGGTAGCCGCGGGTGCGGCGACGGCAAGGCGTGGCAACCCGAGACCCAGGCTTCGGCGCTCAGGTAATCGAGATTGATCCAGACCGGCGGTGGCTGGCATTCGGCCATCGCGGCGATAAAGGGCTCGGGCAAATGGCAGGCAAAGGCTTCGATCACGACGTCGCCGGGCAGCACCTCAGACCAGATTGATTCCCAGCGTCGTACTTCGACGCCTTGCACGCACTGGATCGGCAAGCGGGCATCGATTTCCGCGCAGATTTTTCCAAGTGAAGCCAGTTCATCGACCCACAGCCGAACCTTGACATCGTGCTCGGCGACGAGTTGCCGCGCCAGGCGCCAGCACACGCCGATATCGCCGTAATTGTCGATGACGGTGCAGAAGATATCCCATTCGGCGGCTCTGGCGACTGAAGGCATGGAGGCTGGGTGGGCGCAAGGCCGTGATAACATCGAAGCCGCTATCCTAACCGCTGCTGCCCATGGACGAAAAGTTCGACGCCAAAGAACTGCTGGCTACGCTCACCGAGTTGCCCGGCGTTTACCGCATGGTCGATGCCAAGGGGACAGTGCTCTACGTTGGCAAGGCCAAGAACCTCAAGAAGCGCGTCGCGTCATACTTTCGCGAGAACCATCTGAGTCCGCGCATCGCGTTGATGGTGGCGCAGATCGCTCGCGTCGAAACGACGGTGACGCGTTCGGAAGCCGAAGCGCTGCTGCTCGAAAATAACCTGATCAAGAGTCTGGCGCCGCGCTACAACATCCTGTTTCGCGACGACAAATCCTATCCCTATATCGTGCTGACGCGCGATCCGTACCCGCGGCTGGGTTTCTTTCGCGGCAACACCGATCGGCGGGCCGACTATTTCGGACCCTTTCCGTCGTCGCTGGCGGTGCGCGACAGCGTCAATCTGCTGCAGCGGATGTTCCGTCTGCGCACCTGCGAAAATTCAGTATTCAACAACCGCTCGCGGCCTTGTCTGCTGCACCAGATCAAGCGCTGCTCAGGCCCTTGCGTCGAGCTGATCGCTCCTGAAGATTACGCGCAGGACGTACAGATGGCGACGCTGTTCCTGCTCGGGCGACATCAGGAAGTGATCGGACGACTCACCAAAGCGATGGATCAGGCCGCCGGCGCGCTGGCTTTCGAGCAGGCCGCGATCTATCGCGACCAGATTCAGTCGCTGCGTCATGTGCAGGACAAACAGTACATCGAGACTGGGCGCGGCGAGGACGTCGACGTGGTCGTCGTCGTCGAGGACGGCGGAATGCTCTGCGTCAACCTGGCGATGGTGCGCGGCGGTCGGCATCTGGGCGACAAGACGCAGTTTCCGAGCAATGCTGCCGACAGTACGCCGCTCGACGTGCTGTGCGCTTTCCTGACGCAGCATTACCTGGTTCACCCGATTCCGGAACGCATCTACCTCAATCTACCGCTGCCCGACGGCGAACTCGCGGCGACGCTTGGCGAGCTTGCCAAGCGTCCGGTGCCTATCCTTGAGGCGCGACTCACGATGCAGAAGATGTGGGTCGAAATGGCCGAGCAGAACGCCAGGCTGGCGATCGTCGCTCGCCGCAGCACGCTGTTGCGACAGGCGTCGCGACTCAGTGCGTTGCAAGAGGTGCTTAGTCTGGAGCCCGACGAACACGAGGAGGGCAGGGAGACGCGCATCGAATGCTTCGACATCAGCCACACCCAAGGCGAGTCGGCGGTCGCTTCGTGCGTCGTTTATCAGGGCAACGGAATGCGCAAGTCGGACTACCGGCGTTTCAATATTCAGGGTATCACGCCAGGCGACGACTACGCGGCGATCCGGCAGGCGGTGCTGCGCCGCTACGAAAAAGTCGCCAGCGGCGAGGCCATCGCACCGTCGCTGGTGTTGATCGACGGCGGCAAAGGACAACTCGGCTGCGCGCTATCGGCGCTTGAGGAACTCGGCCTCGCGCATCTGCCGCTGCTCGGCATCGCCAAGGGCGAAGCGCGCAAGCCTGGGCTTGAAATCCTTATTTTCGCTGACGGCCGCGAACCGGTACAATTACCACCGGAACATCCTGCACTGCACCTGCTTCAGGAAATTCGCGACGAGGCTCACCGCTTCGCGGTTTCCGGACATCGGGCGCAACGCAGCAAGACACGACGGACTTCACGACTTGACGAAATCGCCGGCATCGGACCGAAGCGACGCAAGGCGCTGATTTCTCACTTCGGCGGCTTGCAAGGCATCTCGAATGCGGGGGTCGACCAACTAAGCGCAGTTCCCGGAATCAGTCGGGAGCTGGCCGAAACCATCTATACGGCGCTACATTGATGCCCCTAAATATCCCGATTCTTCTGACCTGGCTGCGTATCGTGCTGATCCCCTTGATGATCGGCATCTATTACGTCCCCGACTCATGGCTGTTCGGTGTCGGGCGCGATCTGGCAGCGATGCTGGTTTTCGTTTTTGCGGCGTGGACCGATTGGCTCGACGGCTATCTGGCGCGGCGCTGGAACGAAACCTCGGCGTTCGGCGCCTTCCTCGATCCGGTCGCCGACAAGCTGGTGGTCGCCGCAGCGCTGATCATGCTGGTCCAGTTCGGCCGGCTCGACGCCATTCTCGCAGCTATCATCATCGGCCGCGAGATCACCATTTCCGCGCTACGCGAATGGATGGCGCAGGTCGGTGCGCGCAAAAGCGTCGCCGTATCGATGATCGGCAAGATCAAGACCGTCGCCCAGATGACCGCCATTCCGCTGCTGCTCTATCACCAGCCAATCGGCAAGATCGACGTGCAATACTATGGTACCTGGCTGATCTACATCGCCGCCGTACTGACCTTGTGGTCGATGGTCTATTACATGCGGATGGCCTGGCCGCATTTGGCCGAGCAGGAGAAGAAACAGTAATTTGTACAGCGAGGACCAAGGAAAATTGGCAAATACGTTGACAGCCGAAGCTAAATCTTTATAATGCGCACTCGCTTCAACGCGGGAGTAGCTCAGTTGGTAGAGCGATACCTTGCCAAGGTATAGGTCGAGAGTTCGAGACTCTTCTCCCGCTCCAAATCAGAAAAGGGAAAGTGCGCAACGCACTTTCCCTTTTTCTTGTTGCCGCAGGCAATCGGGGCTTTACTGCCGACATTTGATGTATCGTCAACGCCTGCCAGTCTTGACGTGCAATCGATTGACGCGCGGCGTGCCCAAAACATAGAATTGTGCGCCTGTTCGACTTGGCGCCTAGCTCCGCGGCTCAAGTTTCGCCGCCCTGCGACGTTATAAGCTCGGCCATGCACGAATGAGCGCAGGCCGATGTGGTTTCGTTTTTTTACGCGCAAAGACAAGCCTATGAACAAGCTCTCGATCATCCACCCGCTTTGATGCAGATGTCGATGAAAATTCCGGAACTCGTCTCTAGCCCGGCCATGCGGCGCATTCTCGGCGTGCTTGAGAGGAAGTCGAATATGTCCATTTCAGACATCTCGGCCGAAGCCTTTGTCGGCGCCAGCACGCTCGCCTGTGGCGGTTACATCGCCGCGCTCAAGAAGCGGCAACTCATCTATGTCAGCGGTTGGCGCAAAGTCAAAGGCCGTTTTTCGACGCCGCTTTATAGCCTGGGCGGCGTTGATGATGTGCCACGTCCGCGCATCGACGACAGCAATCGCGATGCGCCGGGGATGCAGGGTATTGTCGCGACGCTCGAACGCTACGGCCAGCTGACCTATCGCGAAATTGCCCGGTTCTCCGGGTTGTCACTCAATACCGTCAAGAACAGCGGTTTCCTCGATGCTTTGCTGGTGCAAGGGCGTATCCACATCGGCGACTGGCGGCGCTCGTCGCGCGGCCCGATGTCGCCAGTCTATGTCTGCGGTCCCGGAACAGCAGCACCCAAGCCCCAATCGCTGACCAGTGCGCAGAAGGATAACCGCCACCGCTTGCGACTCAAGATCGCGGCGCAGGGCACCGGCCTGTCATCGCAAATCGTGTCTTTGTCATCGTCGATCAAAAGCGCAGCTATTGACTAGAATTTTCGATGTACTGCGTTCGACGCCAAGCGCTTCGCGCCGACGATTCGCCGCTGGTTATCCTCAGTACGCCGAGCAACTTCGCCTTCCCCGGCAAACCCCTGATGCAACGTACCGCCCCTAAGATCAGCGAACGCAAACGGATCGAAGACGCAATCCGTCTTAGCGAGGCGCGCTTGAAACGCGCCGAACTCGCGGTAAAGTCGGGGAACAGGGAACTCCATCTCGACTCCGGGACGATGATTGGGTCGGCAGGCGCGACCGAGCTGTTCGGCCTCGACTTGGCCAAAGCCGACTCAGCGACGATCAAAAAACTGCTGCCTCCTGAATACATCCCGCTGCACGAGGCTTTCGCACCTGAAGGCGCTTCAGCGGGATAACGAGTTCGATAGGACGGAAGGCGCCAGGGAAGGGATCTTTCTGGGGTAAAATCCGGGCTTGATTTTTATACGCGCTTACGACCCGCTTGTTGTCCAACTGAGTCGTATTGGCAGGCGACGGACAACGACGGTTTCTGTCTTAAATAGTCCTGAAAATCAATAGCCCGAATGGTGAAATAGGTAGACACAAGAGACTTAAAATCTCTCGACCGCAAGGTCGTACCGGTTCGATTCCGGTTTCGGGCACCAATTAAAAAGTGGATCGTTCAGTATCATGCGGTGGGCGTTGCGATGGATACGGCGGCCATATTGGACGGCGAACGAGTCGACCAGTGCTTCTACGCAAGAGCGGAAGAGGGCGGTCCAGCTCGCTCGCTATCGGCCCTGCGCTGCGCGATGTGTTGGCATTGGCGTAGAATGTCGGCAGAAACCGCGCCTTGCTCTGTCTGTCGGCTCCAAACAACGTGGAGGACAGCGAACAATGTACCAATCAAGCCGCGATAACGCGCTGTTTCCAAGTAGCGGTGCTATACGATGATTCAGAAAATAATTGATCAACCTTGGGTATTTATTGCCTTCGTCGTGCTCATCGCACTCTTGTGGCTTGGAGCATCGATGCGGACGCGGCGGGATCGTCTGCTGAAACATCGAGCCAGGGTCAATCGACGCGATCGAATCAGAGCCGAGCGCGACCGCAGGTGGAAAGCGAGAGATTGATCACGAACTGTCGCGAGGGAAGTGAATGGTAAAATTTCCCTTGCGCTCCAATGTTGTTTCCCTTTCTTGCCCCTTATTCGCCTTACCCCGATGATCATCTTTGACTTGGCCTGCAAGCAGCAGCATTCCTTTGAGGGCTGGTTTCAGTCGCTAGCGGCTTACGACGACCAAGCGGGAAAAAGGGTGATTTCCTGTCCGCAATGCGGCTCCACCGAAATTCGCCGCGTCCCGTCGGTGCTCCACTTGGCGAGTTCGTCGGGCAGCAGCCCCGTCGCCAACAAAGAAGCTCTTCCCGCCGCGGCAGCGGGTACGCTTGCAGCCCTTCAACAGCTCGTCTCGGCGATCGTTTCGAAATGCGAAGACGTCGGTAGCGATTTCGCGCAGGAAGCGCGAAAGATCCACTACTTGGACGCACCGCTTCGTTCGATCCGTGGCACGGCAAGCGACGACGATTACGAAGGTCTGCGCGAAGAGGGGATCGACGTCTTGCGCTTGCCGATCGTCAAGAAGGAAGATTTGAACTGACATGTCATCCCGTTCATCGACGGTGACATGTTCATTCCGTGGAAACAGATAGCACAAGTTGCGACGGCGCGGTTGCTCTCTCCGATGGTTGATCAGCCGGAAAAATGCGAGGCGAAACCGTCTCGATCTGAGGTTGTTACGGTTGCTGAGCGTATTCCTGATGCGCCTTTTGCGCGTGGTGTGGCGGTGCGTTCTCATCTGTTCGTTGGCAAAAAAAACCGGCTCGAGGCCGGTTTCGTGTTTTCTCAGAAGCCTTTCTATTTTGCCTGATGTGCTTTCACGTAGCTACGCAGAACCGCGTTGATTCGTGTCTGATAGCCATTGCCGCTGGTCTTAAAGAATTCGACGATATCGGGGTCGATGCGCAAAGTGACTTGCCGCTTGACCATGGGTGGATTCACAACGGCCGCGCTCCAGAAGTCCGCGTCGGTATCGGGCGCGTCTGAATAATCGATGTCGGCATCATTCAGCGCGTCGATTCGCGGCAAGTCGCTCGATGTAGGTTTTTTTCTCGCGTTCATTGGCTTTCCTCATTGAAATGATGTGCACCTTACCGGCGCGCGCGGTGTGGGCAACAAACACCACGCGACCGCGTAACGTTCCCAGAGTAGCGAACCGAGGCTCGCCGTAATCTTTCCGCTGATCGGCTACGGTGATCACGTCGCCCTCGAAAACCTCGCTAACTTGACGACGATCAGCATTACCGGCGAGTGTACAAAGAAAAGGCCCGATTGACGGGCCTGGGGTACGACAAGGAACTGATCCGTCTATATCGGCTGCATCTCAAGCGGCCGCACTGCGAGGTGAGGAAAAAACGATTTGAACAGGAGTTCGATCGACCGCGACAATTGACGCTTTTTTGACCTACACTTTTGCTTTCATATTTTACATAATACAAATTATGCGTTCTTCGGCGTTGGATTAGAAGGCGAATTTTAGCTGAGTCCGATGAAAGTCCGCCGAAGTAAATCGTACACATTTCCGGAACTAATTCTTACACATGAGCCGTTTGCCGCAATGTGTCAAATTTAATTCTTAACCCCTCGCGTTCATCTACATAAAGAAGTAATTATTTTTCTCATAAAGTAGTAAACGGCATCAAAATTTTCTCGCGAATGGATTAGTTTATGTAGGGGTCTTGGGGTTCCGGGAGCGTCGTTTTGCTTGAATCGATTGCTCCGCCGTAGCGGAAATTTCGGATTCTAGTGCGCTGACTTGCTGACTTCGAAGCTCAAGTTCCCGTCCGAGCAACGTAACTTGATTGGTCTTTGTACTCAATCGCTCTCGCAATGTGTCAAATTGGGTTACAAGCTCAACCTGGCGCTCCTTTTGGGCCTGAAGCAGCCCGTCGGCTACTCCCAGCCGTTGTCCGAGTTCCGCGATTACTTTTTGATAGTTAGCTGTTTCAGCGGTTTGGCGCTCGAGTGTCTCCTGAAATGCATACCGGAGCTGCTGTACCTCCTGCTGTGCCAGACGAGTCAATTGACGCTCTCGATCAATTTCCAGGAGCGCTCGTTTCTCTGCACCCTCCAAGCGCTCTTCGGATCGTTTTAGCGCGTCACGCTGTTTTTCGAGTTCGGACGCGAATTGCCTCCGCGTATCATTGAGCGAGCTTTCAAACATACTGCGCTGTTGCTCGGCGATGGCTAGCTGATTCTTTAAGGCGTCGTTGCCGGCCTGGTGCGCCGATAACGCCTTTTCGAGTTCCAATATCCTATGTTCAGATGTTTGACAGCAGTCAGGCTAATCGATAGTGCGCGTCCTAAAAACAAAGCATTTCGTCTATGGATATATCGCCGCGATTGGCCTGCAAAGCGTGGTCTGATTCGGCGCATAACAGAAATGTTGTTCGCTCATAACCGCGCGCCGACAACCGCGAACACTCCTAATGTAAACACTCAAGTTGAAATCACATTAAATTGATTTTAAATTGTTTTATTTTTATAAAAAACTCTAAACCATTGCTCGGCGCTTCCTGTTGTCGCCCAAAAACGATGACAGCGACGATCACTGCGCCGCCTGCGCCGCTCGCCAGGGCGCCGATCAGCAAACCGATAAGCCGTGAAAAAAATGGCAGCGCGAGTCGCGCACAGCCAGGCGCCGCCGGCTTGACTTTCCGCCATCAGCCGATGCCCCGTATAATCGACCGTTCAATCCATGCAAACATCGTGAAGCCAATCGTGAATTCCTCTCTGAATCCCAGCTTGAATCCATTTCTGGGCAAGCTGCATCCCTACCCGTTTGAAAAGCTGCGCCAGCTGTTCGTCGGCATTACGCCGAACCCGGCGCTTTCCGAAATCAAGCTCTCGATCGGCGAACCGCAACACGCGACGCCGGACTTCATCAAGCAGGCGCTGATCGATGGACTGTCCGGTCTGGCGAGCTATCCGACGACGCTGGGCTTGCCCGCGCTGCGCTACGCCATCGCCAGCTGGATGGAACGGCGCTACGAGTTGCCCGCGATCGACCCCGAAACGCAGGTGATTCCGGTCAACGGCTCGCGCGAAGCGCTGTTCGCGCTGACGCAGACGGTCATCGACCCGACCCGCGGCTATCAGCCGCTGGTCGTCAGCCCCAACCCCTTCTATCAGATCTACGAAGGCGCGGCCTACCTTGCCGGCGCCGACCTGCGTTTTCTCAACACGCTGCCGGAGAACAACTACGCGTTCGACTACGACAGCCTGTCCGAAGCCGAGTGGCGCCGAGTTCAGCTCTTTTTCGTGTGTTCGCCCGGCAATCCGACCGGCAAGGTGCTCGACCTCGAAGACTGGAAGAAGCTCTTCGCGCTCTCGGACAAATACGGTTTCACCATCGCCTCCGACGAGTGCTACTCGGAAATTTTCTTTGACGAAGATCAGCCACCGCTCGGCGGCCTGCAGGCGGCCCAATTGCTGGGGCGCGGCTTCGACCGGCTGGTTATGCTCTCGAGCCTGTCGAAGCGCTCCAACGTACCGGGAATGCGCTCGGGCTTCGTCGCCGGCGACGCGACCATCCTCAAGCCTTTTCTCTTGTACCGCACCTACCACGGCAACGCCATGAGCCCGGCCTTCCAGGCCGCCAGCATCGCTGCCTGGAAAGACGAAGCGCACGTCGTCGCCAACCGCCGCCTGTATCAGCAGAAATTCGCCGCGGTCGAACCGCTGGTTTCCGCGGTACTGGGCACATCGATGCCCGATGCCAGTTTCTACCTGTGGGCCAAGGTCCCCGGTTCCGATACTCAGTTCGCCCGCGCGCTGGCCGCCGACTATAATGTGGTCGTCCTGCCGGGCAGCTTTCTCGCACGCGAGGCCAGAGGCGTCAATCCGGGCGCTGGCTTTGTGCGCATCGCGCTGGTTCCGCCGCTGGCCCAATGCCTTGAAGCCGCCGAGCGCATTTCACAGTTCGTTTCACACCTCTAGGAAAGTCACCATGCAGCAATTTCAGAGCATTATCGAAGAAGCCTGGGAAGACCGCGCTTCCTTGCAACCCGGCAGCGCCCCGGCCAAGATCGGCGAAGCGGTCAATGCCGTGATCGCCGAACTCGACGAAGGGCGTTTGCGTGTCGCCGAAAAAATCGACGGCGAATGGATCACCCACCAGTGGCTCAAGAAAGCCGTGCTGCTCTCGTTCCGCCTCGAAGACAACCAGCTGCTCGACGGCGGCCCGATGCGCTACTTTGATAAAGTGCCGACCAAGTTCGCCAGTTACGACAGTGAAAAATTCATCCGCGGCGGCTTCCGCGTCGTCCCGCCGGCGACCGTTCGGCGTGGCTCGTTCATCGCCAAGAACGTCGTGCTGATGCCCTCCTACGTCAATATCGGCGCCTACGTCGACGAAAGCACGATGGTCGACACTTGGGCCACCGTCGGTTCCTGCGCGCAGATCGGCAAGAACGTCCACCTCTCGGGCGGCGTCGGCATCGGCGGTGTGCTTGAGCCGCTACAGGCCAATCCGACGATCATCGAAGACAATTGCTTCGTCGGCGCGCGTTCGGAAGTCGTCGAAGGCGTCATCGTCGGCGAAGGCTCGGTGATCTCGATGGGCGTCTATATCGGCCAATCGACCAAAATCTACGACCGCGCCACCGGTGAAGTGAGCTACGGCAGCATTCCGCCCGGATCGGTCGTCGTTTCCGGCAACCTACCGTCGAAGGACGGCACCCACAGCCTCTACTGTGCGGTGATCGTCAAGCGCGTCGACGCCAAGACCCGCGCCAAGACCAGCATCAACGACCTGCTGCGCGGCGACTGATCGCCCTCTAATCTTCTCGACCGGAGGCCTGATGATTCTCGACAAACTTTTCCTGTTGATGGCAGAAAAGCAGGCTTCCGACATCTTCATCTCTGCCGGCGTGCCGATCAACATCAAGATTCAGGGCAATACGTTGCCGGTCAATCAGCAGAAGATGGATTCGGCGATGGTCGAGAAAATCGCCTTCGAAATGATGTCGCCGGAACAACTCGAGACTTTCGAAGCGACCAAGGAGATGAACCTCTCCTTCGGCGTTCCCAACGTTGGCAATTTCCGCATCAACATTTTCCGCCAGCGCTCGTCGATCGCCATCGTCGTTCGCTACATCCTGGGTAATATCCCCGAGCTCGACACGCTGAGCCTGCCGCCGGTGCTTTCCGAACTGATCATGGAAAAGCGCGGGCTGATGCTGATCGTCGGCGCCACCGGCTCGGGAAAATCGACGACCATCGCGTCGATGCTCGATTATCGCAACGCCAACCGAACGGGTCACATCCTGACCATCGAGGACCCCATCGAGTTTCTCTTCAAGCACAAGAAATCGATCGTCAACCAGCGCGAACTCGGAATGGATACGCTGGGCTGGGAACCGGCGCTCAAGAACGCGATGCGCCAAGCGCCCGATTGCATTTTGATCGGCGAAATCCGCGACAAGGAAACCATGCAGGCGGCGATTGCCTACGCGCAGACCGGCCACCTGTGCCTGGCCACGCTGCACGCCAACAACAGCTATCACGCGCTCAACCGGATCATCAATTTCTTCCCGCTCGACAACCGCACCTCGCTCTATCTCGACCTCTCGGCGAGCCTCAAGGCGATCATCTCGCAGCGCCTGGTCAAGAAAACCGACGGCAAACGCACGCCCGCGGTCGAAGTCCTGCTCAATACCCGCCACGTCCAGGAGCTGATCGAGCGCGGCGAAGTGCTGGCCGTCAAGGAGGCGATGGAACAGAGCCTGGCGCCGGGATCGCAGACTTTCGAGCAGGATCTCTTTCGCCTCTACCGCGAAGGAATCATCTCGCTCGACGAAGCCTTGGGCAACGCCGATTCGCCGACCAACCTCTCCTGGCTGATCAATAATTCCGAAATTTCCAGCGCCCAGGCAACAGACGATCTGCACAACGAGGCGCCGCTCGAATTCGGAGAAACCAGCTCAGGCGGAACGTCTTTCAAAGAGTTCGCGCTCAACCTTTACGATGACGAACATGCCAAGTAACGCCTTTCCGGACCCTACCCCGAATTTAACCCTGCTCCTTGCCGAGCAATTGATCGCGCACCGCTCGCAGACGCCTGACGATGCCGGCTGCATGGATCTGATCAGCGAGCGTCTGCAGCGCATCGGTTTTGAATGCGAATACCATAATCGCGCCGGGGTGACCAATCTGTGGGCGCGGCGCGGTTCGTCTGGCACGCTGTTCTGCTTCGCCGGACACACCGACGTCGTTCCGAGCGGCCCCGCGACGCAGTGGCAGAGCGATCCCTTCGTGCCGACCCGGCGCGATGGCCTGCTCTATGGGCGCGGCGCGGCGGACATGAAAAGCTCGCTGGCCGCCTTTGTCACTGCCTGCGAAACGTTTGTCGCCGCGCGTCCCGAGCACAGCGGGTCGATCGCGCTGCTGCTCACTTCCGACGAAGAAGGCGACGCGACCGACGGCACCGTCGCCGTCACCGAAGCGCTCGCCGCGCGCGGCCAGACGATCGACTACTGCGTCATCGGCGAACCGACGGCGGTCAATACTCTCGGCGACACCATCAAGAATGGCCGGCGCGGCTCGCTGTCTGGCAAGCTCACGGTCAAGGGCGTGCAGGGGCATATCGCCTACCCGCAACTGGCCAGGAACCCGATTCACCTGGCGGCGCCGGCGATCGCCGAGCTCGCGGTGTGCGAATGGGATCAGGGCAACGAGTTTTTTCCGCCGACGACCTGGCAGATTTCAAACATCCACGGCGGTACCGGCGCCAGCAACGTGATCCCGGGTCATCTGACAATCGACTTCAATTTCCGCTTCGCGACGTCGAGCACGCCACAGGGGCTGCAGGCCAAAGTCCACGAGATCCTGCAACGCCACGGCCTTAACTACGATCTCGCCTGGACGCTCGGCGCCAAGCCCTTCCTGACCGGCAACGGCGCGTTGGTTGACGCCGCGCGCGCAGCGATTCTCGAAGAAACCGGCCAGCAAGCTGAACTATCGACCAGCGGCGGCACATCCGACGGCCGCTTCATCGCCGACATCTGCGCGCAGCTCATTGAGATCGGACCGGTCAACGCAAGCATCCACAAAATCGACGAATGCATCGAAATCGCCGCATTGCCGCAACTCTCAGCCGTTTATCGCCGCATCCTTGAAAGACTTCTGCCCTGACATGTTTGAACAAGCCCAAAACGAACTTTCGACCCTGCGCGACCTGATGCGTTTTTCGGTCAGCCGCTTTAGCGATGCCGGGCTCTTTTTCGGCCACGGTTCGGACAACGCCTGGGACGAATCGGCGTATCTGCTGCTGCACACCCTGCACCTGCCGCTCGATCGCCTCGAACCCTTCATGGACGCGCGCCTGACCAGCGACGAGCGCGCCGCAGCTTTGCACATCATCAAGCGGCGCATCACCGAACGTTTGCCGGCGGCCTACCTGACCAACGAAGCGTGGCTCGGCGATTGCCGTTTTTACGTCGATCAACGCGTGATCGTTCCGCGCTCGCATATCGCCGAACTGCTGCACGAGCAACTGAGCCCGTGGATCGACGATCCGTGGGCGGTCGGCCGCGTGCTCGACCTGTGTACCGGCTCGGGCTGCCTCGCGATTCTGGCCGCGCAAGCGTTCCCCGAAGCGCAGGTCGACGCCGTTGACCTTTCGCCCGAGGCGCTCGCTGTCGCCCGGCGCAACGTCGACGACTACCAATTGGCAGCGCGCTTGCGCCTCGTCGAATCCGACGCCTTTGCTGGGATCGCTGGCGAGCGCTACGACGTGATCATCTCCAATCCGCCCTACGTCAATGCCGAGTCGATGGCGACGCTACCCGACGAATACCGGCGCGAGCCGCAGCTCGCGCTGGCCAGCGGCGAAGACGGCCTCGATTTTGCCCGCATCATCCTCAAGGAAGCCGCTGACCACCTCAATCCGAAAGGCGTGCTGATCGTCGAAATCGGCAACAATCAGCACGAACTCGAACAGGCCTTCCCGGAAATCCCTTTCACCTGGCTCGATACCGCCGCCGGCGACCAGTTTGTCTTCATGCTGCACCGCGAAGACCTGGTTTGAGCACCGCCATTTAAACCACGGAGTACACGGAGAAAAGCTTTTCGGATTCACCATAAGAGTAATGCATCGTTTTTCCTCCGTGCCCTCCGTGTACTCCGTGGTTAATCTTTTTCCGTCATCCGCCGGCGCGCAAGGCTTCGAGCGGCGGCGTGCCGAGCAGCCGGGCAGCGGCGAACCAGCCGGCTCCGGTCACCAGCGCGGCGCCGCCGAGCATTGCGGCGAGCGGTAGCCAATAATCGACCGCCACTTCGAATTGGAATATCCGCTGCGCCAGGAACTGGCCAGCGGCGATTGCGGCGAGGGCGGCGATCAGCCCGGCCAGGCCGCCGATCGCAGCGAATTCGGCGAGCAAGGTTGCGCGCAGCTGTTCGCGACGCGCCCCCAACGCACGCATTACCGCGAGCTCATAGCGCCGCTCGTCGGCCGCCGACGCCAGTGCCGCGTAGAGCACGATGATTCCGGCCGCCAACGTGAACAAAAAGACGAACTGAACCGCCTGCGCCACCTGATCGATGATCGATTGCAACTGCCGAACGATCGCCGCGACGTCGACGACCGTCAGGTTGGGGAAAGCGCCGATCAGGCGATTGACGAAGTCGGCGCGTTCGGGCGCCAGGTAAAAACTGGTGATCCAGCTCGCCGGATAGCCTTCGAGCACGGCCGGCGGCGTCAGCACGAAGAAATTGACGCGCATCGAATCCCAGTTGAGCTTGCGTAGCCCCAGTACCTGCATGTTGACGGACTCGCCGGCGATCACGAACTCGAGCCGATCGCCGACCTTCAGACCCAGTGTTTTGGCCAGCCCGTCTTCGACAGAAGCGACACCCTGCCCTGCGTCGGCCGCCGAAAACCAGCGCCCGGCGGTCGTCGCGTTGCCCTGCGGCAAATCCATCCGATACGACAGATTGAACTCGCGGTCGATCAAGCGCTTGGCGCGTTCGTCTTCAAAACTGGCCGGGCTGATTTCAGCCCCATTAACCCGAGCCAAGCGCCCGCGCACCATCGGCGCGAATTCGGCGGCGACCTGATCGTCAGCGAAGGCGCGGCGAACACCGGGCAACTGATCGGGCTGAATGTTGACGACGAAGCGGTTGGGCGCATCAGTCGGGATGGCGCGCTGCCAGGCGTCGAGCAGATCGTTGCGGGTCACGGTGAGCAGCAGCAGCGCCATAAACCCGAGTGAGAGCGCGACAATTTGAACGACGCTGGCGACCGAACGCCGCTCGAGGCTGGCCAGACCGTAGCGCCAGCCGATGCCGCCCTGACCGCTGCGCGCGAGTGCACCGCCACGCGCCAGCGCCGCGACGCGAATCGCTGCGCGCGCGATGAGTGCGAAAAGCAACAGTGCCACCGAAAAGCCGCCGACCACGTAGGCGCCCAGACGGATTTCGCCGGCCACCCAGAACATCAAGCCGGCAAGTACGGCGAGTCCGAGCGCGTAGCCGCCGAGTAAGCGCGATGGCGGCAAGCCGCCGCTCGAAAATTCGCGGCGCAGCACGCGCAGCGTCGACACCTGCTTGAGCTGCAGCAAGGGCGGCAGCGAAAAACCAAAGAGCAGCAACACGCCGATCACGCTGCCCTGCAGCGCCGGCAACAAGCCGGGTTGCGGCAGCGGCGTGGCGAGCAGTTGAGCAAGCCAAGCATAAAGCGCGAAGTGCGCGAGGTAACCGAGAGCGCAGCCGAGCAGCGCCGAGAACACGCCGAGCAGCGCGAACTGGGCGAGAAATACACGCAACAGAAAACCCTGCGTCGCCCCCAGGCAGCGCATCACCGCGCAGGAGTCGAGGTGGCGCTGCATATAACGGCGCGCCGCCAGCGCGACGGCGACCGCGGCAAGCACCACGGTGAGCAGCGCCGACAGACCGAGGAACTTCTGCGCGCGATCGAGCGCCGCGCGGATTTCCGGGCGAGCGTTCTGTGCGTCTTCGACGCGCTCGCCGCGTTCGAGCGATTTCTCGACGCGCGAACGAAAGGCGGCGACCGCCTTGGCTTCGCCGGCGACCAGCAGACGATATGTCACCCGGCTGCCCGGCTGGATCAGCGCGGTCGCCTGCAGATCGGCGAGATTCATCAGCAGGCGCGGTGCGACGCTGAAAAAATTGACGCCGCGATCGGGCTCGAGCGTCAGCACGGCGCCGACGCGCAGCGACTGCTGGCCGACCGAAACGAGATCGCCGACCTCGGCCGACAGCGCCGACGCCAATCGTTCGTCGATCCAGATCGTCCCCAGCGGCGGGATGCCGCCCGCCGGCGAGTCGGCCGCGCCCTGCCGATCGGCGATGCGCAGACCGCCGCGCAGCGGATAACCGTCGGACACCGCCTTGAGCTCAGCCAACTGGGCGCGCAGACGCTCGCCCTGCCCTTGCGTCACCATGCTCGGGAAGGTTCGCGTCTCAACCAGCGCCAGGCCGCGTTCGCGAGCTTGTGCAGCAACGTTCGGCGGCCACGGATGATCGGCGGTGAGCAGCAGGTCGGCACCGAGCAATTGATTGGCCTCGCGCTCGAGCGCCTGACGCACGCGATCGGCAAAAAAGCCGACGGCGGTCAGCGCCGCCACCGCCACCACCAACGCCGCGACCAGCAGGCGAAGTTCGCCGGCGCGCGCGTCGCGGCGCAACATGCGCAGTGCGAAGTCCAGCGTTTTTTTCACGGCGTCCCGTTGCGGCCGTGTAGACGAAGGCCGGGGCGCTCGCTCAAGCGCCCGAAGTACTCGGCGACGGCGGGGAAAACAGGGCGCTCGATCGGCGTCATGAACCAGCGATTGACCGACAAGCCGATGACGATATCGGCCAAAGTGAAGCTGCTGCCGGCGACGAAGGCGCCGGTCTTCGCCAATTGACCTTCGAGGATCGCCATTTTCCGCGTCCAATTCTCGACGCTGGCGCTGATCGCCGCCGCATCGCCATGCTCGGAGCTATGGCGCACCAAACCCATGAAGGCATAGCGCCAGGCGCCGTTAAGTTCGCTCGACTGCCAGTCCATCCACTGCTCGACGATGGCGCGCGCCTGTGGCGCCTCGGGCAGCAGATCTGGACGCTGGTATTGAGCGGCCAGATAGCGGCAAATCGCATTCGACTCCCACAGCACGAAGCCGTCGTCAACGATCACCGGAACCGTCGTGTTCGGATTCAAGGCGATGAACTCGGGGCTTTGCGTCGAACGAAAGCCTGAGCCCCATTCCTCCTGAACGTAGGGCAGATCGATCTCGGCGCACAGCCAGAGCACTTTGCGGACGTTGATCGACGACGATTTTCCGAGAATTTTAAGCATGGCAGACGGTCCTTTAAAGATTGGCGACGATCAATCGAGTTCGCGCAGGCGATCGACCGCCTCCTCGACGCGGCGCACCGCGATCACTTCGATTCCGGCGATCGCGTGCTTGGGTTTGTTGGCCTCGGGAATCAACGCGCGCGTGAAACCGAGCTTGGCGGCTTCCTTGAGGCGCTCCTGGCCGCGCGGTGCCGGGCGGATTTCGCCTGCCAGGCCGACCTCACCGAATACAATAAGTTTCGTCGGCAACGCCTTGTTTTTAAGCGAAGAAACAATCGACAGCAACACTGCAAGATCGGCCGCCGGCTCACCGATCTTGACGCCGCCGACGGCATTGACGAAAACGTCCTGGTCAAAGCAGACGATTCCCGCGTGGCGGTGCAAGACCGCCAGCAGCATCGCCAGGCGCTGCGCGTCGAGACCGACGGTCAGGCGGCGCGGGTTGCCGTGCGACTGATCGACCAGCGCCTGGATTTCAACCAGCAGCGGCCGCGTCCCCTCCTGCGTACACAGCACGCACGAGCCGGGAACGTCCTGGCCGTGCTGCGAAAGGAACATTGCCGACGGGTTATTGACGCCCTTGAGCCCCTTGTCGGTCATCGCGAAGACGCCGATCTCGTTGACTGCGCCGTAGCGGTTCTTGACCGCGCGGATCAGGCGGAAGCTCGAATGCGTGTCACCTTCGAAATAGAGCACGGTATCGACGATGTGTTCAAGCACGCGCGGCCCGGCCAGCGCGCCTTCCTTGGTGACGTGGCCGACCAGGATCACGGTGATCCCGGTCTGCTTGGCAAGCCGCGTCAGCTGCGCCGCGCATTCGCGAACCTGCGCCACCGACCCGGGCGCCGAGTTCAACTGATCCGACCACAGCGTCTGGATCGAGTCGATCACCGCGACCTGCGGCTTTTCCGCCTGCAGCGTCGCCAGAATCTTCTCCAGATTGATCTCGGCAAGCAACCGCAGCCGCTTGGTATCGAGCGCCAGGCGCCGCGCGCGCATGGCGATCTGCTGCCCCGACTCCTCGCCACTGACATAGAGCACGTGATGGACCGCCGACAGCTCGGCCAGCGCCTGCAGCAGCAAGGTGCTCTTGCCGATCCCGGGGTCGCCGCCGAGCAGCACGACGCCGCCGGCGACCAGCCCGCCGCCGAGCGCGCGGTCGAACTCGCCGATCCCGGTCGGCAGCCGGTCCTCCTCGCGCGCCTCGATTTCGGACAGCGTCTGAATATTCGCCGTTCCGCCCAGCGCGGCAAAGCGGCTGTTGCTTGCCGGCGCGCTCTCGGCGACGGTTTCAACCAGCGTGTTCCAGACCCCGCAGCCCGGGCACTGCCCCTGCCACTTGGGTGCGCTGGCGCCGCATTCGGTGCATGAATAAATCGATTTTGCCTTGGCCAAGTTCGGGTACCGTGTATTTTGAGTTGCCGCTAGGGTCTGCGCGGAGCGCGTGCGGCGCAAGTCACGAATGGCGCATCGCAAACTTCGCGCCGTCGATATTCTACCCCTGGACCCGCGGCCCTACGGTTTCCCGCAGGGCTTTGTTCGGCGGAGCTATCGATTACGACTTGGTCTCGAGCGCCACCGGTGCCGGCAAGCCGTCCTCGTCGATGTCTTCGTCGACTTCCGCAACGGCGAGCTTGGCCTTGAGCGCGGCGAGTTCCTTGGCGTAGGTTCGCGGGATGATGACTTCCCAGAGTTCGGCGCCTTCGATACCGCAACGCGAAGGGATGAAGACCGGGTCGAGTCCCATTTTGCGCTGCGCTTCGTAGTCCTTGAGCGTCGCGATGCCGGGTTTGGCGAGCAGCACGATGACGACGATGTTGAACCAGGCCATCGCGCCGACCGACGCCGAACCGAAGTTCCAGACCACATCGACCGAGCTGACCGCACCGACGAAGGTGGCGACGACGACCGCCACTCGCGAGAACAGAATGCCGTACTTGTAGCCCGCGCCGCCGGTGTTCTTCTTGAACAGGTAGGCGATGCTCGAGTCGGCGTAGAAGGCGTAGGCGAGGACCGTCGTGAAGGTGAAGAAGAACAGCGCAATGGCGACGAAAGCGCCACCATAGCCGGGCAGCACCGAGTCGACGGCAACTTGTGTGAAGTTGGATTTTTCGATTCCGGGCAGCGCCTGCGTCAGGAAACCGCCCTTGTTGGCCGGGTCGGCGACGTTGAAGGCGTTGGTTGCCAGGATCATGACTGCGGTCGCCGAGCAGATGAAGAGCGTATCGACATAAACCGAGAACGCCTGCACCAGGCCCTGCTTGGCTGGGTGCGAAACCTCGGCGGCGCCCGATGCCTGGGGGCCGGTGCCTTGACCCGCCTCGTTCGAGAAGATGCCGCGCTTGACGCCCCATTGGATCGCCAGGCCGAAAACGGCGCCATAGGCGGCGTTCTGGTTGAAGGCGCAGCTGAAGATCAGTTTAAAAATATCAATAATTTTGTCGGCGTGGGTCACGAGAATGATCGCGGCCAGCAGGACGTAGGCCATGGCCATGAACGGAACGATCAGTTCAGCCGACTTGGCGATGCGTCGTCCGCCGCCGAAGACGACGTAGCCGACCAGCACCGTGTAGAGCAGCCCGGTCATCCACGGCGCCATATTGAGCGAGTGCGCCGCGGCCTGGCCGAAGGCGTTCGACTGGATTCCGGGAAGCGCGAGCCCGCAACCGAAAACGGTGAGCAACGCAAAGGCGATGCCGAGCGGCCGACTCTTCAAACCCTTCTCCATGTAGTACGCCGGGCCGCCGCGGTATTCGCCATGGACTTCTTCCTTCCAGACTTGCGACAGCGCCGATTCGATATACGCCGATCCGGCGCCGAGGAAGGCAATCGCCCACATCCAGAACACCGCACCGGGGCCGCCGAAGAAGATCGCCGATGCCACGCCGGTGATGTTGCCGGTACCAACCCGACCGCCCAGGGCCATGGCAAAGCCCTGGAACGAAGAGAGACCTGAGTCCGACGATTTGCCGCTGAACAACTGCCCGACCATGTCCTTGATCAGACGCAGCTGCGGAAATTTCATGCGGATCGAAAAATAGACACCGGCGATCAGACAGCCGAAAACCATGACCTGACTCCAGAAGAAGTCGTCGGCCGCCGCTGAAAATGCTAGAAAATTCATTGTAATGGCTCCCCCGTAATTGTTGTTTGGCTGCGCTGGTCTACGTGGCGTCAGTCTTGCATCAGCGGGCTGACCACGTCTTTTTGTATTGCTGGTGGCATGCCCGCGCCCGCGATCATATACGCATTGACGCAGGCCTGCAGTTTTTGATTCGCACAGTTCAAGAGGTTTCGCGGACGACGTGCAGCGCTTGCCGCGCGAAGGCCTCGAAATCATCCAACGACAAGGGGCGGCTGAAGTAGTATCCCTGATAGGCATGGCAGCCGGCGCGAGCCAGAAAATCGCAGTGCGTTTTGGTTTCAACGCCCTCGGCAATGACTCCCAACCCCAGGCTCTGCGCCAGCGTGATGATGGCTCTGACGATCGAGGCGTCGCTCGAATCGTCGAGCAGGTCACGAACGAACGACTGGTCGATCTTCAGTTGGTCCAGTGGCAATCGCTTGAGATAGGCCAGCGACGAATACCCGGTACCGAAGTCGTCGAGCGCGAAGCCGACGCCCAAAGCCTTTAACACCCGCATCTTTTCAATCATTTCCTCGACATTGGCAACGAGCATGCTCTCGGTCAGTTCGAGCTTGAGTCGCCGTGGATCCGCGCCGGTGGCCCTGAGAATGCCGAAGATCTGATCGACGAACTCCTTCTGTCGAAACTGATGCGCGCTGACATTGACGGCGATGGTCAGCGTTTCCATTCCCGGGAGCGCCGCCCAGGAAGCCAACTGGCGACACGCCGTCTCGAGCACCCAAGCGCCCAGCGGCAAAATCAACCCGCTCTCCTCGGCGAGCGGAACGAACTCGGCCGGCGAGACCAGACCGCGTTGCGGATGGGCCCAGCGCACCAGGACTTCGGCACCGGTCAATTGCCCGTTGGCAATTTGCGCCTGATAGTGGAGAACGAGATGATTTTCCTCGATCGCTTGGCGCAAATCCTTCTCCAGCGCAGCACGCGCCATGACGACCATTTCCATTTTGGAATCAAAGAAGCGCAGCGTGTTGCGCCCTTCGTCCTTGGCTCGGTACATGGCCAGGTCGGCTTGTTTCAACAGCACCTCGATCTCGATCTGATCGCCGTTGAACAGACTCGCGCCGATGCTCGGCGTGCTGCGATAGGTGGCATCCTTGAGCAGATAGGGCTGGTTGAGCGCGGCAATGATCTTTTCGCCGACCAGTTCGGTCTGCGTCGCCGCAGACATCCCGACCTGACTCAGGTCGGTGAGGATCACCACAAACTCGTCGCCGCCGACGCGCGCAGCGGTATCGCCAGCGCGCACGCAGTCGGTCAGGCGCCGTGCGACCTGTTGCAGCAGCGTGTCTCCGATGTCGTGACCGAGCGTATCGTTGAGCGTTTTGAAGTGGTCGAGGTCGATCAGCAGCAGCGCGCCGTAGCCACCGCTTCGAATGCTGTTGGTCATCGCCTGCCGTAATCGGTCCATCAACAGCGTTCGGTTGGGTAGTCCGGTGAGCTGGTCAAAAAAAGCCAGTTCGTTGATCTTCTCTTCGGCTTTCTTGCGTTCGGTGATGTCGTACTGCGCCCCGACGTAGTGCGTGACGGCACCTTCGTCGTCCTTGACAGCCGAGATGGTAAGCCATTTCTGATATTCCTCGCCGTTCTTGCGGCGGTCCCATATCTCGCCTTGCCAACAGCCGCTGCGGGCGATGCTCTCCCACATGGCGCGAAAAAAATCGGCATCGTGGCGTTGTGACTTGAGCAGGCGCGGATTCTGGCCGATCACCTCTTCGGCGGTGTAGCCAGTATTCTCGGTGAACGCCCGATTGACGCGCAGGATCACACTATTGCTGTCGGTGATAACCATCGCTTCCTGCGAGTCGAAGGCCACTGCGGCGATCCGCAGATTGGCTTCGGACCGCTTTCGTTCAGAGATGTCCTGGACCGTTCCGATCAGGGCCACCGGCGTTCCTTCATCATCGAGCAGCGGCTTTCCCTTGCTGAGCACCCAGCGTTCCTGCCCATCGTTTTTTCGAACGATGCGGTATTCCTGATTGAAAGCGACACCTTGTCTGATCGCCCTGTCGGTGCAGGCCTTTCTCACCTGGCGCGAATCGGGCGCGACCAGTTCGAGCCAGTGCACGGCGTCGCGCGGGTAATTCGCGTCGATCCCGAAAATATCGTCGAAAATATCGGAACTCGTCCAGCACTGCTGACGCAGGTCGTAGCTGTAACGACCGAGCTGGGCGATGTTCTGTGCCTCCTGCAGCGACGACGATGCCGCCTCCTGCCGACGCCAGGCGCGGTTGATCAGCCACGAAAAGGACAACAAAGCGACGATCAAAGCCAGCACCAGGCTGCCGACGATGACCACTTGCTTGCGCCATTCGGCGAACGCCGACTCGTTGTCGATCCCGACATTGACGATGAATCCGTATTTTTCGCTGCGAGAATAGGAATAGGTGCGGTCGATACCGTCGATACTGGTCACTCCACTACGATAGCTGCCCTGCGTCGGGTTGCCCTTGAACGTCTCGATGAAAGGCGTCGACAGCCTTTTTTCGCCGATCGGGAAACGCTTCACGCTGTCGACCGGATGGCGCGCGATCAAGCCCAGATCGGCATCGCGCAGCGAAATCGAGCTGCCCGCCTCGACTTTGATGCGGTCGAGGATTTTGTCGATCTCGTCGATATTGACGGCGGCAAAGACCACTCCGCCAAACGCCCCGTCGGGGCGAGCGATGCGCCGGGCAAAGATCCACACCCATTGCTTGTCGATCCGCCCAAGAAAAGGTTTGTCGGCAAACAGTCCATTGTGCTGATTGTCGCGCAGCCTGATGAAATACTCGCGGTCGGCATTGCTCACCGGCGGCGCCGGAACATCTGGCCCGTAAATGATGTCGCCAGCGTCGTCGGTGGCCCGGATATAGGTGGCGTAGGGAATAAGCTTTTTTTGCTCGACGAGCATTGGCGAAATCGTTGCGCCGTCAATCCGCCCCAGCGACATCTGGTGGGTAATTTCGTTGGACGATGCCAGCAAGGCCACATCGATCGTGTCGATCAGCCCGTTGAAGGTCTGCTCGATCGATCTGGACAGGCTTTGGGTGGTCGCCGTGATCCTCGCATCGACCTGCTGATGCAACTGCTTCAGGGTGACCAAGGCGGTGGCGATAATGACCAGAATAAACACCGCGACGCCACCATAGAGCAAGATCCGATTACTCGGCGAATGCTCTGCAGACGTCAATCGTGGCGTTGACATCGATGGCTCAGCCGGCGACCTCGATCACCGGTACGCGCCTGGCAAGCGCGCAGAACATCTCGTAGCTGATCGTCCCGGCGGCGGTGGCAACCTCGTCGGCGGGAAGCCCTTGACCCCACAGCACGACCTTGCTGTTAACGCCGGCCCCGGGCAAATCGGTGAGGTCGCAAGCCAGCATGTCCATCGACACCCGGCCCAGCGTCGCGCTGCGTTGGCCGGCGACCAGGATCGGCGTGCCGCTCGGGGCGTGGCGAGGATAACCGTCGGCATAGCCGCAGGCGACGATCCCGAGCCGAGTCGGCCGCTGCGCGACGAAGGTGCCGCCGTAGCCGACGCGCTCGCCGACGGCGATTTGTTGCACCCCCAGGATCCGGCTGGAGAGCGTCATCACCGGCCTGAGGTCGAAACTCGCGGCGCTCTCGTCGGAGAAGGGGCTGGCGCCGTAGAGCATGATTCCCGGCCGCACCCAGTCGTGCGCCGTCTGCGGATGGCGCAAAATGGCCGCCGAATTGGCCAGCGAAACCGGGGTTCCCGCCGGCCAGAGCGCGCGCATCGCGGCAAAGCGCTCAAGTTGCCAGGCGACGCCACGTTCGCCGTCGGCCTCGGCAAAGTGCGCCATCAGCGTGAGCGCGCCGATCGCCGTCGATTGCGCTAACTCGCTGCGCACCGCTGGCAGTTGATCGAGGGTAAATCCCAGGCGGTTCATTCCGGTGTTGAGCTTGAGATAGACCGGCAGCGGCTGCGGCAGCGCGGCGGCGGCGATCATCTGCAACTGCTCGATGCGGTGCACGCTCGGGATCAACCCATACTCGGCGCAAACGGGAATGTCGGCGGCCTCGAAAAAGCCCTCAAGCAGCAAAATCGGTTGGCGAAATCCGGCGTCGCGCAAAGCCACCGCTGCGTCCAGATCGAGCAGCGCAAAGCCGTCGACGACGTCGGCTAACGCCTTCGCGGTGCGCAGCAAACCGTGGCCGTAGGCGTCGGCCTTGACCACGGCCCAGGCCTTGGCCGACTGACCGGCAATCCGCCGTTTGGCGACGAGATAATTGTGGCGCAACGCGGCAAGATCGATGCGCGCTTCTATCGGACGAGGCATGGGACGAAAGGCTCCTTGGCGACTGGCTTGGCGGACCGCAAGTATCGACCCCATTTTGGTTCAGCACAAGACTTCGGGTATCGGGCGAGCTAACAACTTGCGAGCTTTCATGGTATAAATCCGCCTCTCTCTAAAGAGCGTGACCCGATTCCACGATGCCTTTCGGCTTTTACATCATCATGGCGGCGCAGTTTTTTTCAGCGCTCGCCGACAATGCCTTGCTCATCGTGGCCATTGCCGCGCTGCGCGAAATGCATGCCCCGGCCGCCTATGAGCCGCTGCTAAAAACCTTCTTCACCGTTTCCTACGTCGCGTTGGCGGCCTTTGTCGGAGCCTTTGCCGACTCCATGCCCAAATGGCGCGTGATGTTCATCAGCAACACCATCAAGATCGTTGGCTGCGGCATGATGTTCTTCACCATTCACCCGCTGCTCGCCTACGCTGTGGTCGGCCTCGGCGCCGCCGCCTACTCGCCGGCAAAATACGGCATCCTTACCGAGTACCTGCCGCATCGTCTGCTGGTCGTCGCCAACGGCTGGATCGAGGGATTGACCGTCTGCGCCATCATCCTGGGCGTCGTCATCGGCGGCGCGCTGATTCAGCCGGCAATTGCTTACCGTTTGCTGACTTTCGATTTTCCGGTGATCGACACCGGGATCGATACGGTCAGTGAGATGGGGCTGTGCTTCGTCGCCGTTTTTTACATCCTGGCATCGGTCTTCAATCTCTACGTTCCCGAGACCGGCGTCGATCACAAGGCGCTGCACAAGAACCCCTGGTATCTGATCCGTGAATTCAACCACTGCCTGGTGCTGCTCTGGCGCGACCGCCTCGGGCAAATCTCGCTGGCCGTCACCACCCTCTTCTGGGGCGCCGGTGCGACGCTGCAGTTCATCGTCATCAAGTGGGCCGAAGTCTCGCTGCAACTCGACCTATCCAAGTCGAGCATGCTGCAAGGCGTCGTCGCGCTCGGCGTCGCGCTCGGCGCCGTCGGTGCGGCCAGGATGATCACGCTGCGCAAGTCGCTGGGGGTCATCCCGCTCGGCATCGCCATGGGCCTGATCGTGCTGGTGATGAATTTCGTACACCACGTGTGGCTCGCCGTTCCGCTGCTGGTGATCATCGGCGGCCTGTCCGGCTACTTCGTTGTCCCCATGAACGCGCTGCTGCAGCACCGCGGCCACATCCTGATGGGCGCCGGCCATTCGATCGCGGTCCAGAATTTCAACGAGAACCTGTCGATTCTGATGATGACCGGCCTCTACTACATGATGGTCAAGATCGATCTCTCGATTTACTGGGTGATCACGCTCTTCGGCCTTTTCGTCAGCGCCAGCATGTTGCTCGTCAAGCGGCGTCACGAGGCCAACCAACGCGAGTACGACGACGTCGTCCACCTCGACGACGGCAACTGCCACTGAGCCCGGACCGGAGCCGCTCCTCAGAAAATCAGCGGCGCGTTGGGCAACTCGTCGGGATTGTCGGAAGAAGCCGGAAAGTGCTCGGCCAGCACCGCGCTGATCTCGCCCAACGCACGCAAGACACCTGGCTCATGCTGCCCATTCCTCAGTGATGACTCCAGGCGCGCGCAGACCGCGCTCCAGAACGCGTCGCCAGCCCGCTGGTGGATCCCGCGATCAGCGACGATCTCGACGCGACGATCGATCAACTGCAGGTAAATCAGCACGCCGCAATTGTGTTCGGTGTCCCAGACGCCGAGCTGGCCAAACAACTCGACCGCGCGCTGGCGCGGCGACTGATCGCGCAACAGCCCGGCGAGCGGCAGGTTGGCTTCGATGACGAAGCGCAATTCACCCTGATGGCGGCTTTCGGACGCGGTGATGGCCTGCTCGATGCGGCGCAGCACTGGCTTCGGGAAGGCGCGCAAGACCCACCAGTCGGGCCACAGCAGATGCTTTATCAGTCTGCCGATCCGCATCACCATCCTCCCGAGGCGCCACCGCCACCAAAGCTGCCGCCACCGCCGGAAAATCCACCGCCGCCAAAACTGCCTCCCCGCATCCCGCCAGAAGACCAGCCACCGAGGCCACTGACCCCGGCAAAGAGCGAAACGACGAAGGCGACGATCCCTGCCAGAATCGCGAGCAGCAAGGAAGAAACGAGCAGCGAGGCGACGATTCCGCCGACGACACCGATCGCTCCAGCGGCAAGGAAACGCCCCAGTATCGCGCGCAGCACGCCGCCGACGACGAAGATCAAAATAAAGCCAACGAAGATCAGTGTTTCAAAATCGACACCGTCGCCCGCCGACGCCGCCTTCGGCGGCGGCAAATTCTCGCCGCCGACGACCTTGATTATGGCCTCGACGCCAGCGTCGACGCCGCCGTAAAAATCGCCTTCCTTGAAACGAGGAGCGATCGTCTCGCTGATGGTGCGCTTGGCCGTCGCGTCGTTGAGCGCGCCCTCAAACCCGTAACCGACCTCGATGCGCAGCTTGCGATCGTTCTTGGCGACGAGCAGCAAGGCGCCGTCATCGACGCCCTTGCGCCCGAGTTTCCAGGCTTCGACGACGCGCAGCGCGTATTGCTCTATGCTCTCAGGGGCGGCGCTGGCGACGATCAGCACGGCAATTTGCGCGCCCTTCTGGCGTTCGAAAGCAGAAAGCTTGGTTTCGAGCCGTGCGCGTTGATCGGCCGACAGCGTCGCCGTCTGATCGATGACCCGCGCCGAGAGCGCCGGAACGGCCTGCAGCGATTGCGCGCCAGCCAGACTGGAAAGAAGCAGAAAACAGATCGCGATCAGCGCGCGCGGCATCGGCGGGCCTATTTCTTCGCGTTACCGAAATCGACCTTGGGCGCGACCGAAATCGCCTTTTCATTTTCGACGCTGAAGTTCGGCTTGACTTGGTAACCTAGCGCCATCGCTGTCAGGTTGTTCGGAAAAGTCCGCACCGCGACGTTATACGCTTCGACCGATTTAATGTAGCGGTTGCGCGCGACGGTGATGCGGTTTTCGGTGCCTTCGAGCTGCGCCTGCAGATCGCGAAAAGCGGCATCGGCCTTGAGGTTCGGGTAGTTTTCGGCGACCACCAGCAGCCGCGACAGCGCGCTCGACAGCCCGGCCTGCGCCTGCTGAAACTTGGCGAAGGCTTCGGGATCCTTGATCAGCTCGGGCGTGGCCTGGATGCTGCCAACCTGCGCGCGCGCCGCGGTGACCTGGGTGAGAACGTCTTTCTCGTGCGCGGCGTAGCCCTGCACGGTGCTCACCAGATTGGGAACCAGATCGGCGCGCCGCTGGTACTGGTTGAGCACTTCCGACCACGACGACTTGATCGCCTCGTCGCCGGTCTGGAAGGCGTTGTAACCGCAGCCCGAAAGCAGGCTGACGAGCACGGCGACGACGGCAAGGATTCTGATGCGCATGGCGTAGACCTCCAGGAATTAACAAAGCACGCGGTAGATGGTGACCTTGTGCAAAATTGCAAGCACTCGGCAGATTATCGCGGCCAATCCGCCCTACGCCTTGAGCGAACGCATCAAGGCGCGCGCCCGGCACAGATCCTCCCACGACTTGGCCTTGTCGGGCAGCGTCCTGAGCAGATACGCCGGGTGGTAGGTGACGATCACCGGAATCTCACGCTCGCCGTCGCGATAGGCGAGCGGCTTGCCGCGCAGACTGGCCAGCGAGCCGTCTTCGCCGAGCACGGCATGGACGGCGGCGCGGCCGAGCAGCACGATGAGGCGCGGTTGCAACAGCGCGATCTGGCGTTTGAGGTACGGCGCACAGGCGGCCATCTCAGCGGCCTCCGGCGTGCGATTGGACGGCGGTCGGCATTTGACGGCATTGGCGATATAGACGTCTTCGCCACGCGTGAGGTCGATCGCCGCGAGCATAGCGTCGAGCAGCTTGCCAGCCGGGCCGACGAAAGGCTCGCCGCGCGCGTCTTCCTCGGCGCCCGGCCCCTCGCCGATGAACAGCCAGTCGGCGTTTTCGTCGCCGACGCCGGGAACCGCCTGCTTGCGCTCGCCACACAAAGCGCAATCGCGACATGCAACAATGCGCTGGCGCAACCCATCCCAGCCCAACTGCGCGATGTCGGCGGGGAGCACCGATTCGCTGCCCGCTCCGGTTAATTGTACGGCCAACGGCGTATCAATCATCTTGCGAACTGGCTCCTTAGCCACCACGGACTGCGCCACTTGCTTCTCGCCACGCGCAACCGTTGCCGGGTCGCGTTGCACCCACTGCGGCGCGAGCCCCATCTCGTCGAGCAACTGCTGGCGCGAAAGACTCATGCCGAGACCTCGGCCAAGGGGTGGGTCAGCACCAGCGCGTCCTCGCGGCCGCCTTCGGCCGGATAGTAGCCGCGCCGCACGCCGATCTGCGCAAAACCGAAATGGCGGTACATCGCCAGCGCCTTGGCGTTCGACGGCCGCACTTCGAGCAGCAGCGTCGTCGCCCGGCCGGCCCGCCCGACGCTCATCGCCTGGCGCAACAGGCGCGCGCCCAGCCCATGCCGTTGTTGGCTTTCGGCGACGGCGATGGTGAGCAGATGGGCGTCATCGACGGCCAGCATGAGCACGAAATAACCGGCCGCCTTGCCGTCGACTCGGCAGACCCAGCAACTGTAGTTGCTCGCCATCGAATCGATGAAATTGGCGCGGCTCCAGGGAAAAGCGCAAACGCGATACTCGATCGCCAGCACCGCGTCGAGATCGGCGGGCCGCATCGTCAGCATTTCGATGCGCGCTTCGCTCATCGCGTCCATCAGGCTTTGCCGCCTTCGGCGAGGCGCTCGGCGACGGTCTTGGCGACCTTGTTGCGCACATAGAACGGCGCGGCGTCGGCCGGATCGATCGCTTCGCCGCGCAGCAGACGCGGCGCGGCGATCCTGGCCACGCCTGCGGCGCTGGGCATCAGCTCGGGCTGCCAGCGATCGACGAAAGGCGACAGCCGTTCGCGCAGCAGCGGATAGGCGGCCAGCGCGTTGCCGCAGGCCAGCCAGCCGCTGGACTCAGGCAGCGGAATCGATTGCGGCGAATAGACGCCGATCTCGCCGCGTTGTTCGCCGTGTTCAAAGAAACCGACATAGACCTCGCCCATTCGTGCGTCGAGCAGGACGATCACGCGCTCAAAGCCGCTTTCAAATGCCATCGCCTCGAGCGTGCCGACGCCGAGCAGCGGCAGATCGCGCCCGAAGGCCAGCCCCTGAGCGACGCCGCAGGCGACGCGCAGCCCGGTGAAGGAGCCTGGGCCGGCGCCGAAAGCGATGCCGTCCAGGTCGGCAAAACCCAGCCCGGCGTCGCGCAAAGTCGCCTCGGCGAGCGGCAGCAAAGTCTCGGAATTGGATCGCGCCGGCGCACAAACGCGTGCGACGACCTCGCCGTCGCGCCAGAGCGCGACGGTGCCGGGGTCGGCGGCGGTTTCAAGGGCAAGGATATTCATCGGCCGTATTCTACCCGCCATCGCCCGTGGCGTCGCCACCGGCAAGGATGGCGACGTGTTCCTGCTAGCGCCGGAGCTATCTCATATCGCCCTACACAAAGCTACCCGCACCTGGGCGAGGTATAGGCCAGTGTCCTCCTCTTTGGTTATAGAGACCGTAATCGATCGGACTCTTTACTTGACGATCATCTTCCATCCCAACCAGAACGCCGTTCGTCAGCCACTTCAAATCATCGCCGTAAAACTTTTTCACCATAAAATCGGTGAACCTAGACATCACGTCGGTATTGTTAGAGAGCTTAGAAATATCGACCAATTCATCGGGGTCATTCATGATGTCGAACAACTGTAATATGTTGCCACATGGATAATAGATGAGTTTGTGTTCTCCGTCCGTAACCATGCGAGTAGCTACTGATCCTTCACCAAACTCCCCATATAACAATTCGCGTCTGCTGGCGGATAATAAGTCGGCTCCTTCTACCGTGTCGGGAACCGTTACCCCACAAGCGCTAAGGAGGGTCGGCATAATATCTTCCAGGCAAGCAACGTCCGTCCTAACTGTTCCGGCCATTCTCTCTAACGGCCTGCCTGTAATAATCAGAGGAACGTTTGTGGAGTTGCGATAGAACGATCGCTTGGCCACAAAACCGTGGTCAAACAACATGTCGCCATGGTCCGATGTGAATGCGACAATAGTGTCGTTCAGTAAGCCCTCTTCACGCAAGGTCCCGATCAAAAGCCGTATTTGATGATCGATGTGCGTGCACAATGCATAGAAAGCCCTCTTCGCGCGCACCCTATCCGTCTTGCTATACGCACTGGCCATTTTCTTATATTTAGAAAATACCGATGCCTCGCTGGATGACCAATCATCCTCGACAGTATCCGGAATATCAACCGAAGCGTACATGTCCAGGTAACACTGCAAAGGGACAAGTGGTGGATGGGGATGAACGTACGAAATATAAAGAAAAGCCGGTCGTGTGGGGTCTCTGCGCTTGATCGTTTTTATCATCTGGGCTGTCGCCCAATTTGTATGGTGTGCTTCCTCCGCCAAATGCCACGGTCGCGTGAAATACTGGTTATTCGACATCCCGTGAGTGTATTCCTTCCCCAAATAACCATTCTCACCGAGCCAGATCTGATAATCGTCCGTAACCCCATAATTATAACGCGCTTCCTCCGACAAAATGACGTCGTCAAATCCAATCCTGTTTCTCTGAGGATAAACATGTAATTTGCCGACGGCATACGCTTGATATCCAGCGTTCCTGAATGCCTGCGCCATCGTCGTTATGCTCGGCATTTCCATTTCGTCGGTAAACACCCTGTCGCCGTGGGTGCTCGGAAAGGTGCCAGTCATCAACGACCTTCTGGCCGGTATACACACGGGGCAGGTACTATAGCAATTGGAAAATCGGATACCGTTCTCTGCCAACTGGTCAATTGTCGGCGTCATGATTTCCTGGTTACCTGAACAGCCCAGAAAAGAGCCGGCCCAGTGGTCTGTGTTGATCAAAAGAATATTAGAATTCTTTGCCATAAGAGTGCTCCATTCAGTTTATATTCTATGCGAGGGAATTTTCATCACGTACGCCGCACGGCGGGGGGCGCGGCGACAGCCAAAGCAGTCGAGTCCAAGAGAGTCGTGCCGACCAAATCAGGAAAGATGAACAGCGTTCGCTTGGAGCAATGCGAGCTACTTCAAACGAGTCAGGTCAATCGGATTTACGCCTTGAGCATTGCGCTTCAATCCTATCAAAGCGAATCGAATCTGCAGGCCCCTCCGATACGAGAGCATACCGGCTCCGTTCGCGATTGGTTCGCATCCCTTATGCGCCCTTTGTCATCCGCCGCAGTCGCGCCGCCCAAATGATCGACACGACCGCCAGGATCATGAAAGTAAGCGCGATCGGCTTCGTCACTAAAGGCATCAATGAGCCATCTTGCGCCAACATCTTGCGTAGGTTTCCTTCGACAAGAGGCCCTAGAATCAGACCCAGAAGTAAAGGCGGAAGAGGATATTTGCAGCGCTCCAGCAAATAACCAATCAAGCCGAATGCAAACATCACCCCAATGTCGAATAATCTGTTGTCAAGAGAATAGGCCCCAATTGAACATACAATCACTAAGAGCGGCTGTAAGTAGTAGCGTGGAATTTCCACTACTTTAACCAACCAGCGAACCGATGCGAACAACACAACAGCCATTATCAGACTTGAAAAAAATAGTGAGAAATAGATACCGTATAAAACCTCAGGCGTGTCCCGAAAGAGCTGCGGACCAGGTTGAAGACCATGGACCATCAGTCCCCCCAGCAAAACTGCCGAAGTCGGATCGCCGGGAATCCCTAGTGTTAATGCCGGAATTAATCCGCCTCCGATAGTTGCGTTGTTAGCCGTCTCCGACGCGACTACACCTTCAACCGCACCGTGGCCAAAACGTTCCGGTGTCTTAGAGGCGTTTCGTGCCTGCGCGTATGCGATCAGCCCAGCGGGTCCCCCTCCCAGTGCAGGAAGAATACCAATCCAAACACCGATTAGTCCCGAACGAAGATAGTTCCAGGCATTACCCTTGATATCGGACCACTCCGGAATCGTCCGAACTTTCGATACCTCCGCAGTCATTTCGACTTTTGAATTTTCTTGCCGCTCCGAGTCTTTCATCATTTGCGAGATTGCGAACAATCCGATGAGCGCGGGTACAAGGCTAATACCACCTGACAAGTCGGTGTTGCCAAAATCGAAGCGAGGAAGTCCGTCAACAGAACTCAGGCCAATGCAAGCCAGAAGCATTCCGATTATTGCTGACACCATCCCTCTAGTCGTCGACGTCCCGGTGACAGCAGCTACCGCAGTCAGAGCAAACAGACAAACGGCCGTGTACTCCGAGAAGTGGAATTTCACCGCGATGGTAGCCAACAAAGGCGCACATAACATAAGGCAAAACGCGCTGATAATGGTGCCGACGAAGTTGGCGACTATTGAATTACCAATTGCTTGTCCTGCTTTTCCTTGCTGAGCCATCGGAAAACCGTCCAAGACCGTCGCCATCGAGGCAGGCGTCCCGGGAATGCGCATCAAAATGGCCGTCAAAAATCCGCCAGACATACCGCCGACGTAGACAGCCATGAGGATACTCATGGCTGTTTCTGTCGGCATGCCAAAGGTTACTGGAATCAGTAACGCAACAGCGAGCGTCGGCCCGAGGCCTGGGGTGATACCAACAATCAACCCACCTATGACACCGACAATCAGAAACATGATATTCCAGAACGTCAGTACGTTCGCCAAGCCGGTACTCATGGCGCCGAGATCAAATATGTTCATGGCTTACCCCCAAATTCCACGAGGCAACTCAACACTCATACCAAATTCAAAGATCAGGTATACAAGTGCGCTGCCGAAAGCTGCGTTCACCACCGACAAGGCCGCTGCACGCGCCGTAAATGGCCTTAACCACAACCCTGCAACAAGGATCATGACCGGTGTCGCTATGAAGTAGCCCAGGTAAGCCAGGCCGCCGAGATAGGCAAGGCACCCAACGAATAATGTAATAGCCCGTTTCGTTATCGGCTCCATCGCATCGCCTACATTTCCGACGACGATGTGCCATGCGGAAATAATAGAAAGCGCAGCAATTAGAAGCCTCGGCCAAAAGGCCATACCGAGAGGATCCCAGTCAAAAGTTCTAAAGGAAAAGGTTTCACGGAACATCAACGCACCGATTACAAGCAATGCAACTCCCATCCAGCGATCTACCGCAAACTCGTTTTCCGGAAGAGAAGAATCAGGCGTGTCAACAACAGAATCTGCAGCAGGTTCACATTTTGAGCGCAGCATATTAAAGTCCATATTTGTACGTTGCCGGTGGTCACAGCTACTCCGTGTTTCCGGTTTCCTCCTGGAAACAAGGATTAAGCGTTTTACTTGATGTTCTGTTGAACCAGAGCTGCTGTTTTTCTAAATTCCTTATCAATCACGTCTGCGAAGTCATGCGGACCGTAGTATTCCCAGCTGACGCTTATTTTTTTCATTTCGTCTTGCAGTTGGGCGTCTTTGGAGAGACCTTCGACTGCCGCTGCCAGTGCCTCCACGATCTCCTTCGGTGTACCTTTGGGTGCTCCCAGTCCATAAAACAGACGCGCAGTTACGTTGTATCCCTGCTCTTTAGCAGTCGGAATATCAGGTGCAAAGGTGAGGCGCTTGTCGCTAAGCACTGCGAGAACAGTTAGTTGCTTTGCTTGATGACTGGCAATGACGCTCGAAATGGGTTCGATCAGTGAATCGACATGACCACCAAGCACTGCGGTTTTCTTTTGCGCGCCGCCGCCGACATTAACGGCTCTCAGACCGGACCCGAGCGCGTGATTGAGAAGAATCGCGGTCGTTTCTGACGGGGTTCCAATGCCAATTGCGACACTGACGGTATTTGGACTCTTCTTGACTGTGTCCGCGTAAGTCTTGAGGTTTTGATACGGCCCGTCCCCCCTACTCGAGAGCGTGAGGTCAACGAAACCGATATTAGCGATTGGCGCAAAATCGTGGACGCCGACATTCGCCAATTTCATCGTTTCTCTGACGATCATTGCGTTGGTCAGGATGGTTATGGTGTATCCGTCCGGAGCGGCTTTCGCTGCCTGTGCCCAGCCGACGGCGCCCTCCGCCCCATTAATATTGACGATGGCGATTTTTTGGCCAAGGGTGCGCTCCATCGCCATGGCGATGGGGCGAAGAATCGCGTCTGAGCCACCGCCCGGGGCATAGGGTACTATCAGGCGGATAGGTTTGGTTGGATATTTGTTTTCGGCTTGGGCATTATTCATTCCAGCAAGCGCGCTCATCGTGATAACAGAAATTATCAAAGCTCCGGCAAATTTCCACATTTACGTTCCCTTTCTAGAGATGAAATATCGATCGATCAGGCGGTGCCAATTTGTCGCTTGATGCAACGGCATACCCAGGTTTGAACGCGTTACTTTTTCTAACCCATTACTCTTCGTCATCTTTGTTACTCGCTTCCGTGGCCGCAGACAGCTTTGGGAGCGGCCGATTTATTCCAGATTCGTCATTCCGGCGAACACCGGAATTCAGAAAACTCAACGAACCGGGCCCCCGATTGCACCGGGGTGACGAATATTTCAGCGCTTCCCTTACAGGGCCCAAGGTCATTTCTAACGTACTGGTCGAACCAATAGTGAATATGGTACGACCGATATAACGAATTGCGCAAGAAATATCACCTGTTTTTCGACATATTGCTAGATTGGTTCGACCAGTGTAAACTTTCAGCTTTCGCCAGCCTCACAGGACATATGAATACAGAATTCGTGGGAACAAGCCGCCGCTTTCGCCAAGTCGCTGAGCAGATCGAGGATCTAATCAGCAGCGGAGAATGGAATGTGGGCGACCGTCTTCCGGCCGAGCGGGAACTGATCAAGCGGTTCGAAGTTAGTCGAACAGTGTTACGTGAAGCGCTGATCGTGCTCGAACTCAGAGGGTTTGTAGAGATTCGGGTTGGCGCAGGGACTTTCGTTCGTCGGGCTTCCTCAAACTTTGAATCAGCCACTGCGAACACGAGCATCGATGCAGCAAAGCCGTTTGACATACTCCTCGCCAGGAGAATCGTTGAGGCAGAGGTGGCTCGTCTCGCTGCGTTAACGGCGACGCCGGAGGACTTGGCCAAAATGAAGGCGGCGCTGGATCAGATGGCGCATGACAAAGCTCCTTACATGATGCGTCATGTCTCTGATCGGGTATTCCATCAGGCCATTGCCGAAGCCACTCGGAACGCTGCCCTTATTTTTGTCGTGACGGCTTACTGGGACAAGTATCGACAGTGCATCGTTGAACATGCCAGCGAGATCGCACGGCGGCCGGAGAATCATGAGCCCGCCGTTGCTGACCACCGGGCGATCTATCAATGCATCGCCGAGCGGGATGCCGCAGGCGCAGCCGCTGCAATGAAAGCGCATCTGGATCGCGTGGGGCGCTTTTTGTCTTCACAGCCAGACACCGATTTGGCAAGCAACGTTTCGCCTTTTCCGTAAAAAGGCAGGATACGTTTGGTTGTTCGCTCTCGGCCAAATTACCAAGGTAACGGCATTCTGGCGTTGCCCCCCTCTTGGACAGGAAATCTAGCCGTGAATCTTTCTAAAATAGGCCATGCGCCCGACTACCGCTTTACGTTGGCCAATGAGCGTACTTTTTTGGCATGGATTCGAACCTCGCTGGGTTTTTTGGCAGCCGGCGTCGCGCTTCATCAGCTGTCTCTTAACATGGGCAACGGTACCATTTGGCCATCGCTGGCGCTCTTCTTGTGTCTTATCTCTGCGGCGTTGTCGATGCACGGCTATTGGCGCTGGCGGAGTACTGAAGAGGCGATGCGATTGAATCGAGATATTTCTTATACAAGCGCTCAGCGACTCGTCGCAGTCACCATGTTCCTGTTTGTGGTTGCCGTAACGTGGTGTCTTTACCGTGGCAACTAAGAACGAAGAGCGTCGCCTCGCCGACCGAGGACTTCAACCGGAACGAACCTCATTGGCCTGGCTGAGAACAATGCTTGCGTTTTGTGCCTTGGCAGCTTTTTCGTTGAAAACCGTTTATGCCGAGTTTGGCGCCGGGCTTGGCCTGTCACTTCTGGTGTCTGGTGGAACGGTCGGTCTGCTATATGTTACCGCGCGCGAGCGTGGATTGCAGGAGGCTGACCTCGTCCCTTCTCAGGTCGCCGCTTCTGAGAGGCTAAAGAGGGCGCTTTCACTCGCCGTATTGATTCTGATCGCGGTGTGCGCCGTCCCAATGGTCTCCCTAGTGTTCCTGAGATTTTTGAGGTGAACCGCGTGTTATCCGCCAACAGGGAAAATATGCAATTGCCTTTTCATCCTTTTGAAGTCATGGCAAAGCCGATAGGAGCGCGCTGCAATATCGCGTGCTCCTATTGCTATTACTTGGAAAAGCAGAAGCTATATCCAACAACCAAAAAATTCGCCATGTCGACGGAAGTTCTCGAGACGTACATACGCGATTACATTGCGGTGCAGGTCGCAATCAACCGTCCCGAAATCGACTTTAACTGGCAGGGCGGTGAGCCAACCCTGCTCGGAATCGATTTTTTTCAGCGAGTCGTCGGACTCCAGAAACGGTATGCACCGACAAACGTGAGGATCGTAAATGCGATTCAAACCAATGGCACGCTTCTCGATGAACGATGGGCCGCCTTCTTGAAGGAACACGGGTTCCTGGTTGGACTCAGCCTGGACGGTCCTCCCTTGCTTCATGACGCCTATCGGAGAGACAGAACAGGCGGCGCAACACACGCTCGCGTCATGGCGGGGATGGAGTTGCTCCAGCGCCACGACGTTGAATTCAACACCCTCACAGTGGTTCATCGGTACAACGCGGAATCACCCCGCGCCGTGTATCAGTTTCTGAAAAAGGTGGGCGTGCGTTACATGCAATTTGTTCCCGTCGTTGAACGGTTGGCCGGGAACGGATGCCTGGCGGCAGCGCCACAGATCGATAGTGATGCCGCCGAGTACAAGGTCGCCCCGTGGAGTGTCCTTCCCACGATGTACGGGGATTTCCTTTGCGGCCTTTTCGATGAGTGGATCAAGGAGGATGTAGGTCACGTCTTCGTGCAACTCTTTGACGTGCAACTCGGTCTTTGGATGAATCGCCCGGCGAGCCTATGCTGGTTCGCCGAGACATGCGGCGGAGGCTTGGCTCTGGAACACAACGGCGACTTGTTTGCCTGCGATTATTACGTCTATCCAGAGTACCTGCGTGGGAATATCCTTGAAAAGCCGATCGGATTTCTCGCAAGCCAACTAGTGCAGGTCGATTTCGGACGGGAGAAGTCAAGGAGCCTGCCACGCCAGTGCGTCGAATGCGCTTTTCTTTTTGCGTGCAACGGCGGCTGTCCCAAACATCGATTTTTGGCTACGGCAGAGGGCGGCGCTCCGCTGAATTATTTTTGTCAATCGCTTCTACACTTCTTCAAGCATGCGGGCCCGCGCTTGCAAATGATGGCCAAACTTGTCGGGGCAGGTAGACCCGCGGCGGATATCATGCCGCGACGATTTGGTCGTGTGAGCGCGAGCGCATATGCGGACAAGCCAGGCCGAAACGATAAATGTCCCTGCGGAAGCGGCAAGAAATTCAAAGCTTGCCATGGCAGTATGGGTGCCACGAAGTAACTAGCCACGGTCGTTGTTCTTCCAATAGCGTGAGCGCCAGAAGCAATCTTCACCCCCTCCCCGTCGCGATCGTCGCGTTCAACGATCCGGCCGAACTGATCGCAGACCCCGCCAGGCTGGCGAACGACCCGGCTAGATGCCCCTGGATGGTGGCAAAAGCGTTGGCGCTGGCGACGCCGAGCTGACCGCGCGAGACCGCCAGATCGCCTTGCAGCTTGGCGTTGGCGGCGGCGATCTCGGCGTTGGCTTTGCTCGCCGAGACCCACACGTTGGCGTTTTGCACCGCCGCCGACGTTTCGGCGACGAAGCCGCGGATCTTCGACTCGTGCAGGCAGAGCGCCCGAGTTCGACAGTTACGGCCGCAAGTATCTGAATTTATTAGAGGCCGTTTTAAAAATTGCCACTACAGCAAGGTGAGTTGTTCCGGTAGTCGTGGTTTTGTGAGGTTCAACGCGGCCAA
>Ga0316604_10000350_pt1 | contig 61096 bp, 62 predicted proteins | sample OWC_soil_day20_C_FD_207650 | JGI IMG/M metagenome (GOLD analysis project Ga0316604, IMG submission 207650) | Wetland soil microbial communities from Old Woman Creek delta, Ohio, United States - OWC_soil_day20_CT | ecosystem: Environmental > Terrestrial > Soil > Wetlands | place: USA: Ohio...
CTCTATGACGGCATATTGCAGGGGCGCTGCCGCTCGTTTTGGCGTGACATGAGCCAAGGCTTCCTCCGCAGTGACGGCAAGGGAAGCAATCTGTTCGGTCTTATCTCCCACACCCCGGGCCGCCGAGGTATCCAATACCAGGATATTCCTGTCTACCAACTGCTTCAGAACGGCGTTGATGTCTTTTCCGGGGAACGCCTCCGTCAATGTCCTCCGGTCTACACTGCCGCCAGCAATCACCATTTCAAGAATACGCCTTGCCCGTTCAGAATGTCCCGCTGCCTCATAGGCCGCCTCGCGGTCAATCCCTTCCGCTAACCGCCATTGGTCATGGACAGAAAACCAGAGACCCGCCGGAAGCATGGCCTTTACACTCTCACAGACCGTACAAAAATACTGATCTCTCATCCAGAGGGCCATTTGAATTCCCTGCTCATCCAGAACGGGGGTATCATCCAGCAGTGCCAGCAGCTGCTTCAGGCGTTCCCGTCCGGAGACAGTAACAACCGCAAGAATGATTCCTTCCGCTCTCCGGTTTCCCCTTCCGAAGGAAACCAGTACCCTTACGCCCGGTACAGCAAGCTCCACCAAATCGGGAGGTATGAGATAATCGTAAGGACGGTCAATCTGGAACGTTGCCGCAGCCACCGCCACCTTGGCTATGACCTGTCCATCCATACGATTCCACCTCCAAATTCATGAAGCTTTGGTCCTGAAAATCCTCCGAACATAAAACGAAACCACCGCAAACCAACCGACCATGACATGTCCATGAAGCAAGCGAAGCAAGCGCAAGCGCTTGCTTCCGTTTTTAGTCGCCCTTGCCCAAATCCTCAACTGTGAGCTTGCCGTCGGCAACCTCACGGACAGCAATCGTAACCGGTTTTTCGAAGAGAGGATAGCCGCCTTCCTGCGCTTCTTCAGAAATCTCTCTGGCTCGCTGAGCAACCACATTCACCAGCATATAACGGCTTGGAATCTGCTTGAGCAAATCCTTCATGGGGGGATACAGCATCATAATTACATACACTCCTCACTAAATTTTGACCAAATGCTTTCGATTCCGTGTGCGGCAGGCCTCCGCCGTCAGAATAGCGGAAATCTCTCCTGCCGCCACGGAGATTTTTTCATTAATAACCAGATAATCGTAATTAGGGATTTCCTGATATTCCTCCCGCGCCTTTTTCAGGCGTCCGAGGATCACTTCCTCGCTCTCTGTATTTCGATTATAGAGCCTTCTGGATAATTCCTCAATAGAAGGCGGTATAATGAAAATGAGAACTGCCTCGGCACAGCGGCGGCGTACCTTTGCCGCCCCCTGTACCTCGATATCCAGCAAGACATCAATTCCGGCATCCAACTTTTCCTCAATCATCTTCATGGAGGTTCCGTAATAATTACCCACATACTGAGCATATTCCAGCAACTCGTCTTGTTCAATCATGCGTTCAAATTCGTCGTGGCACACAAAATGGTAATTAACCCCATTCGCCTCTCCGACTCGCGGCAGACGCGTTGTGTAAGATATGGAAAAATAGATGTTGGGACGCATCCCCAAAAGCTCTGCAATGACCGTACTTTTCCCCACTCCGGACGGGCCTGACAGAACAATCAGCTGTCCCTTATTTTTTTTCCTGATGCTCATTTCGACCATTCCTTTATCGTGCTTTGTAGTCCGGCCTCACTCTCGGGCGGTACGGTTCAATCTTCCTCTTCCTCCGCAGGCTCCTCCGGAAGGACGGAATCTTTGCCGCTGAGCCGCCCCGCCACCGAGGCGGGCAAAAAAGCAGAGAGAATGATATGTCCGCTGTCCATAATCAGCACCGCACGGGTTCTGCGCCCATAAGTGGCGTCAATCAGGCCGCCGCGCTCCCGCGCCTCCTGAATCATCCGTTTAATGGGCGCTGACTCAGGGCTTACGATTGCAATCATCCGCTGCGCGGAAACCATGTTTCCAAAGCCGACATTGATAAGCTTCAATCATCACACCTCTATTCAATATTTTGAATTTGCTCACGGATTTTTTCAATCTCTGCCTTTATATCCACCACAATGCGGGTCACCGCAATATCACTGCACTTAGATCCGATGGTGTTTGCCTCCCGGTTAAACTCCTGAATCAAAAAGTCCAGCTTTCGGCCAATGGCCCCCTCTGTTTGCAGCAGCTCCCGCAGCTGGCTGAAATGACTGCGCAGACGGACGGTTTCCTCATCCACCGCAACCTTATCAGCAAAAATTGCGGCTTCCGTCATGAGGCGTGCCTCATCAATCTGAGTGTTTTCCAAAATCTCACGCATTTTCGTTTCCAGCTTGATCTGATGCTCCGCGACAGTCTGAGGGGAACGCCGCTCCACTAGTTCCGTAAGGCTTTCAATGGTGTCCACCCTTCGTAAAATATCTTCCGCCAGCTTCCCGCCCTCTCGGACACGCATCTGATTCAAATCGCCTAGGGCAAGATCCAGTGCGGCATAGAGCTCCGACGCAACCGCCTCCAAATTCTCCTTGGTTTTTTCCACCACAAGGACATCCGGAAAACGCGACAGGAGGGAAACTGAGATATCATTGTGAATGGCGCCTCCATACAGCCGTTCAATCTCCAGAAGTGCCTCATAATAACCATTTGCCACGGGACGGTTCAGGTTAACGGTAATATCCTGCCCCGCATTGTCCAGCGTAATGAACACATCTACCTTTCCCCGGGAAATGGCGCTTTGAACATGGGTTTTGACGGCATCCTCCGCAAACAGATACGCGCGCGGCAGCTTCACGGAACAATCCAAGTAGCGGTTATTCACCGAACGAACCTCAACTGTAATTTTCCGCCCGTCCAGAATGCCCTCACCACGACCGTAGCCGGTCATACTTTTTATCATCGCAACGACCAATCCTTATCTGTTTCGTTTTACCGCTTTCTTAAATGCGGGGCAAACCGAGCCATATAAAAGCCGATCAGCTTGGTAAAACCATAATCATAAACCAGAAACGCGGCATTACCGGCCACATAAGCCGCCCAGGCTAACTGAAGCATCTGAGGCAGGGCCGGCAAAAATAATTCCCGGAACACAAACCAGAACAGCGTGAGCACCAGATTAAAAAAGATGAGCTTACACAAAAGCTCCAGCGGCAGCTTTCTCATGCGCTCCAGCAAGAATTTTATCATGGGATATACGCCGAAAAAGAGCAGATAGAGGAGCATGTTCATCTTATCAGGCAGGAGCACAAACGCCAGAAGTCCGGTTGCAAGCCAGCAGAAAAAGCCTCCCGATAAGCCGGATGAGATAATCACGGCGGCGGGGAGAAGTCCCGCGGCGGCAATCAGCCCCCAGCGTCCGGTGGGTAAAATTGCTGAGAGCCAGAGCAGAATCAGCGACAACGCGGTCATTACGCCAACCAGCGCGGCGCGGCGTGCGGTTCCGTTCCGGTTGCCCATCAGCAGCCACCACCGTCACACAGGCAGTTTAGGCACATCATGGTTGTACAGCAGTCCATTGCGTCCATGCCGCTGGAGTACTGCCGTGGGCGATATCCCGCACCGCCCTGATTCATCATATTGGCTGCCTGACGGTATTCGGCGTTTGCCGGGCTTAGTTGAACCGCCAGATTATAGTTCTGAGCCGCCTCATCCAACCAGCCCCTGCGGTAAGCGATGCTACCGGCCAAAAAATACCACTCCCCGCTGTTATTCTGCGGGATACTTTGCAGCAGACGCTCGGCCTGATCAATTTGCCCCGCGTTGATGTAATTGCGCACTTGGGCAAAATTGCCCTGCCCTGATCCGCTCCGCGGGCCGGACTCCTGCCGCGCGGAGGACTGCTGATAGGCGTAGCCGCCTCCGCCTGAGCGCTGCTTGTTGATCAGTTCATACGCCTCGTTGACTTCCTTCATTTTTTCCTCCGCCAGATCGGCAAGAGGGTTATTCTGATAGTTATCAGGATGGTATTTTCGTGCCAATTCACGATAGGCTCGTTTCACCTCATCATCAGTGGCGTTGGCGTTGACGCCTAAAACACTGTATGGATCCGTCATGTGGTACTCTCCTAATTCCTAAAATATTTTTCTTCTCCGCTCCATACGGGTATGATACGGTTCCTTTTTGGAAAGGTTCCCTGGAAGACCATCTCTTCCACAGTGGGAAGTCCCAGAAATAAAATGTTACCCAAAATGTCGCTCCAGCATCCGAAGTCTACCAAATGATAGGCAGACGCCGCCAGATTCAGCGAATGCTTCAGCGTGACCCGCATTGAGTCGCGATGCTCCTCCGGCCTGCCGTCAAATCGGACCGAAACCGGATTATAGCTTCCTGTGCGGGCATCCTCAGCCAAATCATCCCATGCGTCGATCAGATAAATCCAGCGTCCGATATGGTACAGCAGCTGACCCAGGGCACGATCCTTCGTCTCAATACCACTGACAGGAGCGGCCGCGCTTAGAATCCTGGCAAAGGTATCCGCGGTGCGGTCAATGGAGGCAGAGTTCGAACGTTCCAGCACCTGAAGCAGCTCAAGACATTCCCGCACAGTGGCGTCAAACTCCGGGCGGTTCGCTACCGCTCTCCGATAGGCTCTTCGCAGCACAATGGTGATTATTCTGGCGGGGAACCCCCGAAAAAAGCTTTTGTCCGCTACATCGTCCTTCAGTTTGCAGTAGGCTAAAATTAAACTTTCGTCTGCCGACACCTCAAAGCCATCATCACAGAGACAGACCGATCTCTTTTTAAACGGATGGGCGGGACACCTGCGTTTGCAGGTGCGCGGTTGATCCGTCGACGGCGTCAGCACCATAGCAAGAAAGGTGAAGTCATAGTTTAACATAAATCGAGCCAAAAATCCATACCGTTTTGCCATCGTATGGCAAAGTCCGCAATAAACCGCCTGATAAGCATCAAATTCCCGCAGCTTGAGCTCACTTTTCATAGGCCGGACATATCCAAACATCAGTCGTTCCAAATCTCCATTGTTATTAGAATCAAGTCATTATCCTGTCAGCGAGACGACAATTTTATAATCGTCGCCCACCACACCCACATCTGAATCGCTGTCCAGATACACAGTGACCGGAACGGTATATTGCCCCTCCGCGTGGCTGACGGAGGACAAATCAGCCACCAGTCTGATATTGTAATCGCTGACCGTCCCCAGCGCCTCCTCGGTTCCTCTTACAACCACCTGCACGCTCTGGGTCACCGAGGTGGCGGTCAGGCCGTCTGGAACATTAATAAACGAAATGTCGCTTACATCAAAGGTGGAGCTGGCAAGTCCCTCAATGGTAACGGTGACCGTAGCCTGCGTAATGTTGCTGACATTATTCAGCTCCTCCGTCAGATTGATCGGGAAGGTAAAGGTTTCGTTATCGATCACAGTGGACAGGTCTATCGTCCCCAGTACCAGCTCACTGAGGGGGTCCAGCGCCGAGGCATCGCCGGAAACCGTAATCGTCTCCGGTTCGATGGTATAAGAAATATTATCCTCTGTGGCGCCGCCTCCCGCGAGAAAATCGATCTTGAGGGGAATATCCTTTGTCTTAAGGATGGGTACTGAAACCAGAACGGTATCCGTATTACAGGTAATCTTACTGCTTGTTTCGCTGGACAAGGGCTGCCCATCTACCCCAATGAGGGTAAAGCCCATTTCCTTGGAAATGGAGTCGGTGACATTATCGCCCGAAACAGTGACCAGAGCGTGATCCACCTGACTGACCAGAGTCTCAGCACCGGTGATCTCTATGGTTGAGGGTGAAATTGTAATCTCATCCACCAAATATCCCTTTGCCGGATTGCCCACAAATTCGCCCTGTACATCAATGGTCCGGCTGGTCAGCTTTGATACGGTAAAATCAATTTGGGTCAATGTACGGTCCAGCACAGAGATATCACTGCTGGAAACGCCGGACGGCCAGACAATATCATAAGTCTTGCTGTAATCCCCGGCAGTTCCGATGGTACTGACGCTGACCCGAATCGTAATGGTCTCCGCGGTCAGCTTCTGCAGCGTGGCAATTGGCCCCTTTACCCTGAGGGTAACGGTCTGGTCACTTCCTTCGCTGATCAAAAGGCCGTTGGCCTCAAGGGTATCCTCTCCCTCAAAGGTCACGGGAATACTGAAAATCGTTTTTTCCTTGTCCGGATTTTCCACTGTTCTGACATAAACCCACAAACCGATGGCTATGATGAGGGACAGAAAAATATACAGCGCTTTACTGTCCAGAATTTTTTTCCCCATCTGACTTGTCTCCCTTTTTGGCTTTCACAAAATCTGAAAACTTTAAAAACTTCTGCCTTTTCGTGGTGGTGCTATCCTCTTTCGGCAGCAGTTCATTGCGCAGCAGCCGTTCCAGGGTTTCCGGGGCCAGGTGGCGTTTCAGCATTCCCTGCACTGCCACGGAGATCGAACCTGTCTCCTCCGAAACAATCGCAACCACCGCGTCGGAATTTTCGCTCATTCCGATTCCCGCACGGTGACGCATCCCCAAATCGCGGCTCAAATTCACATTTCCGGACAATGGAAGCATGCATCCCGCACCGGCAACCCGACCTTCCCGGACAATCACCGCACCGTCATGCATGGGAGCTTTGGGCCAAAAAATATTCTTGAGTAATTCGCTGGAGACAGTGCCATCTAAAATCGTTCCGGTTTTCAAAGGCCCGTCCAGCAATACATTTCGTTCAAACACGGTGAGCGCCCCGATTTTATCCTTTGACAGAGCTGTATACGCCGCCACCGTCTGCCGGATGGCATTTTCCAGCTCATTGCCTTTATTGTCGTCCCGAATCAGCATTTTTTTAAACTGTCCGCTTCCCATCTGCTCCAGAAAGTGGCGAAGCTCCGGCTGAAAAATAATCACAAGCGCGATCAGTCCCAGCTCAACCGCACGGTTTAAAATGAACCGGATGACCGTTAAGTGCAGCACAGAGGCCAAGCCCAGTGCGGCAACCAACAGCGCCAGCGCCTTGACAACCTGTCCCGATCGGCTGCGGCGAACCAGCCGAAGCAGCTGATAGACCAGAAAAGACACAATGGCGATATCAATTATATCCCAGATTTCTATCATTGCGAGATAGTTTTGCTGAATTGTGCTCCACATCTGGGCAATTACTTCCATATACATATCTCCCACTGAGCCGAAAAAGAGACTCATTTACGTATTCTGTTTCATTACAGTCACCCGGTCATTCAGCTAAATGAGCCCAGGTGCTTTTCCCCAAATCATCGCATTCCGATATTTAGACGGATATATTGCATGCTTTCTCAAATATCGGTCAAAAACCTGTGCCAAAGCACGACCACTGCAACAGTGGTCGTGCTTGCTCCTTGGAGCCGTCTATTTGATGCGAAAATATTCACAATGTTAACGATCGTCCGGTTCTCATCCATTTTTTCATGCGCCATTCCTAATGCTTTTGCATGATAGAACTATTATACTGTATCCACGGTAGAATGGCAATACGACGAACCGTTAATTTTTCATGAATTTGGAATATTATTACATTTTATAATCAGCATGCAGGAGAATCTGCCTTAATTCACTGATCAGACGATCACAGTCCTGTGCAGTATTAAAAGCTGAAAAACTGACACGAACCGTTCCGGTTTCCAACGTTCCCGCTGTGTTGTGCGCCAGCGGGGCACAGTGCAGTCCGGAACGTACCGCGATCCCTCTTTTCCCAAGCTCTGCGCCAATGTCTTCGCAGTCAACGGACGATGCCCGTAAGGATAAGACTCCGGCCTGTGCTGCCATGCCGTCTGAGGCGAACACCTCCACTGCTGGTAAACGTTTCATGGATTGTACCAGGTAAGACGTCAGCTTCCGTTCATGCGCAAAAATTTTCTCTGTGCTTTTTTGCAGTACAAATTGAATTCCTGCCAGTAAACCAGCTATTCCGGACACGTTATGGGTTCCGGCTTCAAGCCGGTCCGGCAGGAAATCGGGCATTTTCTGCAGCGCTGAAACGCTGCCGGTCCCGCCCTGTAAAAGCGTTTCCCACTGGTCTCCTCCGCACAGCAGAAGTCCTGTTCCCTGGGGACCGTAAAGTCCCTTGTGTCCCGGCATGGCAACAAAGGCTGCTCCCCATCCGCTGAAATCCACCGGCAGACATCCGGCCGACTGGGACGCGTCTACAATGAGCGGCACATTCCGCTCCCGGCAGAGCGCCGCGATTTCAGCGACAGGAATGATATAGCCAAACACATTCGACACATGGGTCACAACAACCGTACTGACCTCAGGCGTCAATTTTTCCGCAAAATCCTGCAGCAGAAGCTCCGGCTGGAACAAAGGTGACGTTGCAATCTTAAAGGTAACTGCTTGAATCGCGGAAAGCGGCCTCGTCACGGCATTATGCTCAAACCCGGTAATGAGAACCGTATCTCCTGGCTTCACCAACGTTTTAATTGCGATATTCAGTCCATGGGTAGCATTAAATGTGAATACCACCCGTTCCGGATTTTCAACATGAAACAGCTCCCCCGCCGCCTGACGGCATGCAAACAGTGTCTCCGCTGCCAGCATTGCAGGCTGGTGGCTCCCACGTCCCGGACTTGCCATCCGGGTGATCGCGCTCTGCACCGCGTGCGGAACCGTGGTTGGCTTTTGCAGCGATGTTGCGGCACTGTCCAAATAAGTCACCCGCGCACCTCCTTGTAGCTTCCATCCGGAGCGGAAATATACACCCGGTTAGGTGTCATTTCAACGCGGCGAAGCACCATGAGTGCATTTGACAAATTCCGCTCCGCGATTTTTACGGCATGACTGCATCCTTCTCCCACGATACTTTTCGGTGCTCGCATAATATGTGCGGTAATTCCCACGCGTTCCAGCACCGAGGCCGTCCGCTGCGCATAGGTGAGAGATCGACAAATTATGAGATAATATACCATCTACGAACGCTCCTCTCATTTCATTGTATGCAGAGGGCTTTCTGAGGACACAAACCGCTCGTGACTTGTCTCCCAGCCGCTCTCATTCGACCGTCTCCGATCATATACCTCGTCAATGCAGAAAAGACTGCATGACGATATAAACAGACTCGGCCTCGTGGCCGGGGCCGAATCTGTTCCCGCTTTAAAAGAAACCAAAATACCGCATGATTCCGATGTAAATTCCCTGCGCGAACTGATACTGATTGTCGCGCAGTTTTGTCGCGTCGGATGGATTGGACAGGTATGCCGTCTCTACCAAAATAGCGGGCATCGTGGTTCTTCGCAGCACATAGAGGGAGGGATTGGCACGGACACCATTATTTCTGGTGCCCACCGTTTCCACGATGCCATCCAGAACCTGCTCCGCAAGCCAATTTGCCTGGGTATATAATTGATGAACATACACTTCGGTTCCATTAATCGCGGTGTTGACATTGGCATTTGCGTGAATGCTGATAAAATAGTTGGCCGGCCATGAATTGGCCATTCTCACCCGCTCAGCCAGACTGCTGGCGTTGCTTGTGCCCAGTACGGTGTAAGGCGTAGGCCTTGACAGCCGCGCTTCAAAGCGGGGATCATTGTTGAGCATCTGCGCCAGATACTGTCCGATCTGATAGGTAATGTCCTGTTCATCCAGGCCGTACCACGAGGCGCCGATGTTCGGATTTCCAGTTGGGTTATGTCCCTGATCAATAAATATTTTAATCGCCATAATTTCACTTCCCAGTTTTAGTATCCTGTTTTAGTATATTCCGCCGCCGCAGTTCGGGAACCGGAAACAGCAGGCCGCGGCACCGGATCAGGCTAAAATCTGAACACATATTGATCATCATGCCGCCCAATATAAAAAAGCACCCTGGCTTTAGCCAGAGTGCTTTTATTAGTATATGTTGCGTTATTCCGCTTCTGTAACGTCGGCTTCGGGCTCTGCCGTTTTGCGGGCATCTTCCAGAGCAGCGCGGATGGAAAGTGAAATTTTCTTTTTCTCGGTGTCAATTTCCGTAATCTTTGCTTCCACGATCTGTCCTTCCGACAGAACATCTCCGGGCTTTTCAATGCGGTGATCCGCAATCTGAGAAATGTGAATCAGGCCGTCAACGCCGGGAACAACCTCCGCAAAGGCTCCGAAGGTCATCAGCTTGACCACCCGGACAGAAGCAACGTCTCCCACACTGTACTGACCGACAAAAACCTCCCAGGGATTCTGCGAACGATCCTTCATGCCAAGGGAAATCTTCTTTTTGTCGGGATCAAAGGAGATCACATAGACCTCAACCTTATCGCCGGACTTCACTACCTCGGAAGGATTCTTAATGCGGCTCCAAGACAGCTCGGAGATATGAACCATTCCGTCCACGCCGCCGATATCCACAAAAGCTCCATAGCTTGTCAGAGACTTGACTTCACCCTGATAATGCTTGCCGACCTCAATGGCGCTCCAAACCTCGTTGGCCTTGACGGTGCGCTCTTCCGCGCTCACAGCCCGAATCGAGCCGACCAGACGGCGGCGGGAGCGGTTCACCTCTGTGATATACAGGCGGACACGTTTTTTAATCAGTTCCTTCATATCTGCCTCACGGGGCAGACCGGTCTGAGAAGCCGGTACAAACACGCGGATTCCCCGGACATTGACCACAACACCGCCCTTGTTTTCTTCGGTGACAGTGCCCTCTACTACCGTGTGCTCCTCTTTGGCGCGCTCCACATCGTCCCAATTTTTCACCGAATCAAGACGTTTTTTAGAGAGTGTGACAATTCCCTCCACATCATTGACACGCATGATATAGGTCTCGATTTCATCTCCAACTTTGACCAGATCCTCGGCCTTGACAGAGGGATCGTCCGACAACTCGGACAGGGGTATGTACCCCGCATGCTTCGCGCCAAGATCCACCTGGATTTCAGTCGGCGTAATATTTACGACAACACCTGTGACCTTCTCCCCCGTATTTAAAGTTTTGATTGATTTCTCCAGCATTTCTGCAAAGGATTCCTCAATCTCCATCTCTTTGATTTCGTCGCTCATCTTGTCATAGACCTCCTTTATAATCCACCCAGGCGTGGATGCGCCCGCAGTGATGCCAACAGAAACCGCATCAGGCATAGCGTCGGACTCGAGTTCCCCTGCATCCTCAATAGAGAGTACCGTCGGGCAAAGTTCGCGGCACAACTCCGCCAGTCTTCTGGTATTGGAGCTTCTAGGGTCGCCAACGACCACCATGATGTCATTGTTTGCGGCCAACTCCTGTGCCTCTGACTGGCGGTTAACCGTAGCGCTACATATTGTATCAAAAATTTCGGCATTTGTACACTGTTTTTTTATTTTTTCTAAGCAGGAATTCCATAACACCTGCGTGGAAGTTGTCTGGGAAACAACCGTAATCGGCAGTTCTCTCAGGTGAGTGTTGTCTCCTATCCAAGCCTCCACAGCGGCTGGGGAATCCAAAATTACGGGCGACCGGCACCAGCCGGCAATGGCCATAACCTCAGGGTGAGACGGCGTTCCAATGATCACCGGCGTGCGCCCCCGATTCTCCGCGTCCGAGACGATTTGATGGATTCTAACTACGTTGGGACATGCGGCGTCTATGATCTCCAAGCCTCTGGCATGAAGCTTCTCATGCACATCCGCGCTCTCGCCGTGAGAGCGCAGGAGCACCGCGGAGCCGTCCGGAATTTCCTCAATAGAGGAAACACAGCCGACCCCAAGCTCACCCAAGCGATGAATCACATGTTCATTATGGATAATGGGGCCCAGCATTACGCACGGCCTGCCGCTTGCGGCCATCTGCTCCGCAAGCTCCACCGCGCGCTTGACGCCATAGCAGAAACCAGCGTGCTTCCCCAAGGTGACCTTCATTTGATCTGCCCCTCCAGCCCGTAAATCCGTTCACGCATTTCATCGGCGATACGGCGGTAATCCTCCGCAGTGGGCTTTGGCCCTTCCGTTTTTGGATAATAAGCTTCGCCGATCACAATATTAATGGGACGAAACCATGTTTTTTTCGGCGCAATAAAAACAGGCAGAACAGGCGCTCCGGTACGCAACGCCAGCATGGCCGCGCCGGTTTTAGCCTCCGCCTCGCTGTCATCCTTCACCCGGGTTCCCTCGGGAAACATGAGCACTTTCTGGCCGTTTTTCAGATACTTCATAGCCTGCTTGATGGCTCCCACGTCGGACTTTCCCCGGCGAACACCAAACACGCCCGCATGCTTTAAAATCCAGCCTAAAACCGGAATTTCCAAAAGCTCAGCCTTTGCCATGGGAAACACCTGATAGCGCAGGCTGGCGGCATAAACCAGATATACCGGATCGGAAAGGCTGCTGTGATTGGCACAGATCAGCGTCGCACCGGACATCAGATGCTCTCTGCCTGTCACTCTGGCAGGATGGGTCACCTTGAAAAACAGCCATGCCACCATATAACAAAATGTGTAGACCCGATTTCTCATACCGTAAGATGCTCCCTCACAATCTCGAGCAGCCGCTCGAAGCTCTCCTCCAGGGAATTACCCGTGGTATCGGCCAGAATCGCATCCTCTGCCTTGCAGAGCGGAGCGGCGGCCCGCTTCTCGTCTTTTTCGTCTCGCTGCAGCATTTCGGAACGAACCGTTTCAAACTCCACCGTCTGCCCTCGCTGCAGCAGCTCCTCATACCGTCTGCGGGCTCTGGCCTCGCAGTCCGCCGTCAGGAAAATTTTCAAATCCGCCTGAGGCAGCACCACCGTTCCGATATCCCTTCCATCCATGATGATATGATGCTCCTGTGCCAGCTTACGCTGGATATCCAGCAAAAATGCCCGAACCTCCGGTATCGCCGAAACACCTGAAGCATATCGTGAAATCTCGTTTTGGCGGATTTCCTCCGTCACGTCAGTCCCGTTGAGCAGCATCCTTTGGAGTCCATCCTCACCGTGGCAAATTTCAATGCCGATATCCTTCAGCAGAGCGGTTACCGCCTGTTCGTCCGTGGGGTCAACTCCCCGTTGGAAGGCATAAAGACCCACGGTGCGGTAGATTGCGCCGGTATCCATGTATAAAAAGCCAAGCTTCTCCGCCAGCAGCTTTGCCAGTGTGGATTTACCCGCACCGGATGGCCCGTCAATCGCAATGCTTTTGTAACCCATTGAAACCTCTCACTTTCCATGATCCGTCAGATGTAGTACGGCGGTGTTTCTCCGTCGTGTTCAGCCCCCGAAGCCATCGTCGCGCACATACCGTCCGGCCGATTCTCCGGCGATCTTTCCGGTGGCCCAGGCAATCTGGAGGTTAAACCCTCCTGTGTACGCATCCACATCGATCAGCTCACCCGCGAAATACAATCCTTGTATTCGCTTTGAGGCCATTGTCCCCGGGTCGATCTCACCAACCTTAATCCCTCCGGAGGTGACAACCGCCTCTTCCAGCGGCCTGGGTCCGGTCACGCGAATCCTAAATGCCTTTAGTGTTTCCAAAAGGGCTCTGCGCTGCTGCCGGGTCACGGAATGGACACGAGTTTCCGGTGCAATGCCGCTGCGCTCAATGATCACGGGGATGAGCTTCTGGGGCAGGAGGTCATCCAGCGCGTTCTGGAATTCCCTGTTCGCATATGTCTCAAAATCGCGTAGCAGCCGGGTATCCAGCTTCTGTTCATCCAGTGCGGGCTTCAAATCAATCACAATCGTGTAGCGCTCACGCTGCATATCTCTTAAATGAGCGCTGGCACTTAAAATTAAAGGTCCGGATAAACCAAAATGGGTGAACAAAAGTTCACCCTGGTCGGAAAAGACCACCTTGCCCTTTTGATTCTTCACTTGAATGGATATATTTTTCAGCGACAACCCCTGCAGCTGCCGACAGGTATCGCCCTCCGTCTCCAACGGCACCAGAGAGGGCTTTGGCTCTATAATCGTGTGACCCAGACGGGAGGCGATTTCATACCCGTCCCCCGTGGAACCGGTTCCGGGATAGGAAGCACCTCCCGTGGCCAGCACGGCGGCCCCGCAGTTCAACTCCCCCCGTCCGGTCAGTACCCCCGTCACTGAACCGTCTTTCACCATAATGTCGGAAACACGCTCCTGGAGAATGGCAACACCCTTGCGGCGCAGCTCCAGCAGTAAGGCGTCAATGACGTCGGCCGCCCGATCCGACTGTGGAAACACCCGGTTGCCCCGTTCTGTTTTTAGAGGCACCCCAAGACCCTCAAAATAAGTCTTGACCGCCGCTGGCGGAAACCGGGTCATAGCGCTGTAAAGAAATTTCCCATTACATGGCGTATTTCTGAGCACGTCTTCTGCCAAGCAGTCGTTGGTCAGATTGCATCGTCCCTTACCGGTAATGTAAAGCTTTCGCCCTAACTTTTGATTCCGTTCCAAGAGCAGTACGCTTGCACCTGTCCCAGCGGCGGAAAGGGCGGCCAGGCAGCCTGCCGCACCGCCACCAATGATCACAACATCAGTTTTCATATTCTACTTTCTCGTAAACCTCATAGTCCGCCCAGATTTTTTCCAGCTTGGCGAAGGTGGCGTACACTTCGTCATTCTTTTTGCGCCCCACCGCCACGATCAGCGCGTTAATCAAGCTCAGGGGCGCCACCAGCGAATCCACAAAGGATGCCATATCGCTCTTTGCCAGCAATTTATACGAGGCTGTTTCCGCCAACGGGGAACGCTCGCTGTCCGTAATGGCCACTACCTCCGCACCCTGATCCTTTGCAAACTCCATTGCCCGTACCGTGCGGGTGGAATAGCGGGGGTAGCTGATACCGATCACCACGTCACCGGGTCCCACCCACAGCAGCTGCTCAAACATCTCGCTGGCGAGGGTCGTATGTACCTGGGTGACATTCTTAAACATTAGATTGAGATAAAACCCCATAAAGCTTGCAAGGGCATTGGACGAGCGCACGCCGATGATATAAATATGCTTGGCATTGGCAATCGCATCCACTGCGGCGGCAAATTCCGTACGGTCAAGCTCATCCAACGACATGCGGATTTTCTCCACATCCGCCTGCATGACCATAGACGGAATGTCGTGATTTCCGATTCTGTCGTTGGATACCTCAATACGCTGTATGGTGGTCAGCTTGTTGCGAATCATTTCCTGCAGTGCCTTCTGCATGGCGGGATATCCCTCGTATCCCAGCTCGGCCGCGAACCGCACCACCGTGGATTCGCTGACGTGAGTCGTCACGCCAAGCTTGCTGGCGGTCATAAACGCCGCTTTGTCATAAGATTCTAAAATAAAGGCTCCGATCCGCTTTTGCCCTTTGGAAAAACCGGGCATCTCCTGCTGGATCACCGCCAAGATATCACGTGTCATATGGTTACCTCCGTTGCCTTCCTTCTACACAAAATCAGTTTATTGTATATCCGTTTGCGCTTCAAGTGGTATTCTTGCTCCTATCATAACTTGAACGGGAAGGAAAAGCAACTGTTTTTTGCAAGTATATCAGAAATCACTTGCAAAATATGATGTACAGTTTTATAGTGAATTACCTCGTCAGTAATAGCAACTCCTGTTCTGACAGCTTTCTCCATTGGCCCGGAGGCAAATCTCCCAGAAGCAGCTGCCCGATTCTGATCCGCGTCAGCTGCGACACCTGCAGTCCGGCGGCGGCGCACATGCGCCGTACCTGCCTGTTCTTTCCCTCGTGGATCGTCACCGAAATCAAGTTCTGCCCGATCTGTCTAACGGCCGCTGGCCGGAGAAGAATGCCGTCTATCGTCATGGGCTTTGACAGAACCGGAATCGCTGTTCTAACGTCGCCGGCAACCCCCACCAGATATTCCTTCTCCACCTCGTGTCTCGGGTGAATCAGACGGTTTGTCCATTCTCCGTCATTGGTGAGTAGAAGCAGCCCCTGAGAATCCATATCCAGCCGTCCCACCGGCCAGACCCGGACGCCGCAGCTGGCCACCAGCCCCGCAACCGTTTTTCTGCCTTTTTCATCGGAGAGTGTGGTCACATAGCCACGGGGCTTATTGAGCATCAGATAGGTCTTTTCCGAATGCTCAACCAAAGGCGCCCCGTCCACCAGGATGGTGTCGCATAGGGGATCCGCTTTGTCTCCCACACCTGCTGTTCTTCCATTGACCGTGATTCTTCCCGCCGACAGCAGCGCCTCCGCCGCCCGGCGGGAGCAGACTCCCGCCGAGGAAAGTATTTTTTGCAGCCGTTCCACGGCGGGCATCCCCTTCCTATCAGGATCTGAAGCGTATTTACGAGACAGACGGCAGTTCCAGCTCCAAAAGCTTTGCCGCCAGTACGGATGTTTTCTCGCTTCGAAACAAATCCAGAATATGCTGTAAAAGACTTTTATCCGTGAATACTTCCTTGTGGACGGAGTTCTGATAAATGAGCGTGATCTCCTTCACCTTAGTACCGTTCAGGTAGAAGGTGATGCTGCCCGCTTCCGCTCCCGCCAAAACAGGCGCTTCCACCGAATCCGGCAGAGAAAGCTCGTACGTCATGTTTTCATCCTCAGCCAACGGATAAGAAAAATCCTCCGTAGGCACCACGTTCGTAAACCGCACCAGGCTGTTTGTCACAGGGATGGAACAAACACTCTCATCCGTATCGCAGAAGCTCTGCGTTTTCCACTTAGAAAATCCATATTCGTACAGCTTTGCGTGATCCACCCAGTCATTGGAATCCTTGAGCGTTACCACGATCAGGCGCTGCCCATCCTGCTCCGCGCAGGTAATAAGGGTCCGCCCCGCCGCTTCGGTATAGCCGGTTTTCATTCCAATACAGCCCTCATACCGCCATAGAAGCTTATTGTGATTGACAAACGACCTGGTGCCGATGGTGATGGATTTTGTCGCGACAATTTGGGAAATGGTCTCATTTTTCATGCATTCCATCGCAAGCAGGGACATGTCGTAAGCAGTTGAATAATGTCCTTCCTCATCCAGTCCATTGGGATTGGCAAAATGGGTATCCGTCATGCCAAGCTCCTGGGCACGCTCATTCATCCAAGCGACGAAGGTATCAACATCGCCCGCACAGGAGCTGGCAATGGCGATGGCCGCGTCATTACCGGACGACAGCAGCAGACCGTAAAGCAGCTCCTCACGGGTCACTTCCTCCCCGGCTTCCAGATACATGGACGAGCCCTCCGCACCGGTCCACGCCGGCTGGATTTCCACCAGCTTGCTGAGGTCATCCCAGTGCTCCGCCGCAAGCAGCGCCGTCATAAGCTTGGTAATGCTGGCAATCGAGCGCTGCTCATGCTCGTTTTGAGCATAGAGGACCCGCCCGGTATCCGCATCAACCAAAATGGCAGCCTCGGCGGAAAGCGTGGGCGGGTTCTGTACGGCCAGTGCGCCGCTTCCAAAGGTCAATGCCAGCAGACAGCCGATCAAAACCGTCATTCGTCTCAATAGTACCACTCCAGAAACAGTCAGATGGTACTAGTATAAACGTTAAAACGGATCTTTATCCTTCTTATTATTCTCAATAAACTCAGTTACTTTGTCGATTACACCGGGTACCATTTCCACGACGCGATCCACCGTATTGACCGGAGGAGGCGCGATGGGCAGTATTTTCACACTGTCTCCCTTGACCACGATAAAGCCAACCGGAGAGATACGGACGCCTGCGCCGCCTCCGCCGCCAAAGGAATTGTCGGCATCCGGTTTCTGATTCTTTCCGGTAAAATCAGAGCCGCCGGAGGCAAATCCAAAGGACAGCGTGGAAATCGGAATCAGCGTGATCCCCTCCGCTGTTTGGATCGGCTGTCCTACGATGGTATTGACGTCCACCATTTCCTTAATCTTTTGCAGTGTAGTGGACATCAGATCGCCAATGGGATGACTTTTCTCAGACATAATAGTCCTGTCCTTTCTTTTGCGTTTTTTCAGTTGCCTTTTACCCTGGCCTTTGCATCAGCACTTGTTCCGGCTTTCCATTTTTGATAAACCGGAAATCCTCTGCGGAGCACCTGTATGAAAATCAAAATGGCACTGCCGACCCGCAGAGAAATCTTTGCCCGCACAAAAACAGTCGGAACCCGTTGATTGAACTCCACGGCGGTTTCAATCTGCCTTGTTCGAATAGTAAAATGATTCTCCAATATGGGGAAAATCATACCAACGGCCGCATTCACCGCGCCAAAGCCTACCGCGGCTTCAGCGGGGTCGTCCGCACCCCAGACAACCCTCATATACAGCAGATCAACCCGAATGGTTCGTTTCAAATCACCCAGAACATCAATGGCAAGCGGCAGAAGCTCCCGAAACAGCGACAGGGTTCCGCCTCTTTCCGACTTGTTCTTTGTCTGCTCATCCTTTTTTGATTGTTTCTTCTTTGACTGTTCCTTCTTCTCTTTGGGAGGATACACATAAAAACTGAAAAATCCCCATTTCAGCCGGACAGAAAGCTCATCCTGACCATAAATGACAATGCCTCTGATTCTGCTCCACAGTAAAAGCACAAGCAGACAAAGGACACCAGCAAGCACAATCCAACCGGTCATGTGCCTTCCTCTGGATGTTCCGTCTCTCCGTCCGCAGCCTCAACAGGCAGCTCGTGCTGCCGCTGAGCAACCTGCTGCATCATGTCCAGAGTGTTTTGCATATCCAGGGTGAGCTGAACTCCCTCCGCCGAACCGTTTGGCAGCTCGGGCAAATCCTCAAGGCTATCCAGGCAAAAGGTACGCAGGAACGCCTTGGTGGTCTGATAGAGAATCGGTCTGCCCGGAACCGCCAGTCTTCCCGCCTCTTCAATCAGCTCCCGTTCCAATAACAGACCAACGGTGTATGCGCTGTCCACGCCCCGCACTTGATCCACGTAGGCACGGGTAGTGGGTTGAAAATAGGCGATTACCGCGAGAACCTCCAGCGCCGGTTGAGACAGCTTCGGCGGTTTTCTGCGCTCAAAGGTTTTACGCACCAGCTCCGCATATTCTGGCGCAGAGGCTATCTGATAACTGCTGTCCATTTTCAGAATCCGGATACCGCGCCGCTCATAGCTGTAATAATCCGCAAGCCGCTGACAAACGGAATCCACTGTTTTTCGGTTCGCTTCCAGGGTCAGACAGAGACGCTCGACCCCGACCGGCTCCCCTGCGGCAAACAGGATGCTTTCAATGGCGGCCTCCATGTCCTTTAATTCCAACGGCAGTTTCCTCCCATATGATCAACCTGAGTCTATACGGCTCAACCCTGTGAGACAATGAAAATCACCCAAATGATTCCTTTATTTGTGCTATTCTAGGTCCATGTTTTGCTGTAAAGTATTTTTCCTGTTCACCTTTTCTTGCCTGACGCAAAACCGCCCATACCCGATCACTTGACATTATTCGGCGGAGAAATGGATTTCTTCCCCTTCCCCGGTCAGGGAAACGGTACATTCACTTTCGTCACCGGCCAGCCAGATTCTCCGCGCCTTGCACAGCTCCAGCACGGCAAGGAAGGTGGCAATAATTTCCGAGCGGCTTCCGCTGCCGAAAAACAACCTTCGAAACCGGGTCATCCCCCATTGCTTCATACGATTGATGAGCTCATCAACCTTAGAGGATACAGGATACTGCTCCTTGCCCACGATCCTCTGAAACACCTGAGTTGGAGGGAGCAGCTTCACCTCGGAACGCTCCAGCAGGGAAAACAGACTTTTCCTTAAATCGTCCGGCGCGTGCATATAGCGGTATGATTTCTCCGCTGAAATCAGCTCCGGCGGCTTGGTGATGTAATCCCGCCCAATCTCAAAGCGGCGCTCAAGCACCGGAAGAACCGACTTTACCTTGATGTAATTTTCGTTGCGCTGGTGTTCCTCAAGAGTCGCAATCAGCTGTTCCATTTCCGAGAGCGCTTCCTCATCATGGATGGAAAGCAGCATCCGCGTTTTAATGTATACCAGATGTGCCGCCATGGAGACAAATTCACTGGCTACTTCCAGATTCATGCTGCCGCGTTTGTCCATCCAGTCCATATATTGAGCCAGGATCAGAGAAATAGAGATATCCTTGATTTCCATCTTATTTTTACTCAACAGATGCAAAATGAGATCCAGCGGCCCGTTAAAATCTCCCTGACCCGATTCCGCACTGTTATTCTTCACAACACCCTCAAGGTGAAAAACAGGCCTGTCCAATCCATCACCCCGTCCGCATGTTAATTGAAATAGTACTGAATGATATCATAGGGAAATCCGCTGAGGGTGCATACAATGCGCATTGCCTCCGCCCTCAGAACCGTCAGAGGGCCGGTGAACACTCCAAACCAGACCAGCGCAACCAAAATCAGCATTCCATACCGCTCCAGCCGCAAAATCTGATAACAGATGCGGTCGGGCAGAAAAGCCAACACCACCTTCGAGCCGTCCAGCGGCGGCAGCGGAATCAGGTTGAACACGCCCAGACCCACGCTGAGCACCGCGGTGTAGAGCAGCATCAAATATACATATCCCCAAACCGTCCCTGTCGGCTGAAGCCACATCAGCAGCCGCGACAGCAGAAGCACTGCCCACGCCAGCACAAAGTTCGATGCCGGACCCGCCAGTGATGTAATTGCCATATCACGCTTGGGATGCTTAAAATATGTCATGTTGATCGGCACCGGCTTCGCCCAGCCGACCTGAACCGTCACCAGCATCAACAGGCCAAACAGGTCAATGTGCCGAAGGGGATTGAGAGACAGCCTCCCCATCTGCTTTGCTGTCGGATCTCCGAGGCACTTGGCGGCAAGCCCGTGGCACAGCTCGTGAACCGTAATACAAAACAGAGCGCTGAACGCGTAGAAGCCATAAAAGATCAGTTTTGACCAGTTCATCTGGTTGAGAAAATCGGACACGACGGCGTTCTCCCTCCTATTTCATCCATCATACGTCAACTGGCCAGATTTTGCAAGCGAACCGCTGATGAAATTGCGGCGGGCAAAACAGCGAAACGAGTGTGAATCGTTAAAAAACCGCTTATACTCCATGTATCTTTCAAACAGCGGAGCATCTGCCGCATAGTCAGCCGGAGATGGAGGAATCGCGGCTGTCCAGAGCCACCTAAGACCGCGATTTTTTCTTTGTCGCCTTCACAGCATCAGTGGCCAAAAATCAGCGTCAATAATTCCCGCTGCCCGTCGCCCTTTTCGGCAGAAAAGGGCAGTACGGGAATCGAGTCATCCAGTTCCAGAGTCTCGCGAATCCGGAACAGATTGGACTGTATCTCGCTTTTTTTCAGCTTGTCCAGCTTATTGGCCACCACGGCAAAGGGTTTTTCGCATGACTTAAACCACTCTGCCATGATACGGTCGTCCGCCGATGGCTGATGTCTGGCATCGACAATCTGAATCCCCACCGTCATCAGCGAGGTATCGGCGAACCAGACCTCAATCAGCTTTCCCCATCGCTCTTTTTCCGACTTGGACACCTTGGCATATCCATAACCGGGCAAATCGACGAGGTACATCTGCCTGTCAATCAAAAAATAATTAATATGGGTGGTCTTTCCCGGCGCTGAACCGACACGGGCAAAATTTTTGCGGTTCAGCAGCCGGTTGATCACCGAAGATTTTCCCACATTGGACCTTCCCGCAAAGACCACCTGAGGCAAACCGTCCCGGGGAAAGTCCGTCTCCTTTGCCGCGGAACGGACAAATTCCGCCTGATTGAGATTGATCGCCATAGTGAACTCCTTTATTGTTTCAGGTTCAACCCTGGAGCGCTTCTTCCGTCCCCGAACAGTCCTGAAAGCATCGCTTCCTCCTGTACCATCGGTTTCATGTCAAGGGCGTTGGCCAGCACATGATCCGCCGTTTCTGCGGTGATAAACTGAAGTGCGGCCCGCACCGTCTGGTCGATTTCTTCCAGATCCTTTTCATTTTCCTTAGGGATAATGACCGTCTTAATACCGTTGCGCAAGGCCGCCATGGTCTTTTCCTTCAGCCCACCGATGGGCAGCACCCGTCCCCGGAGGGAAACCTCACCGGTCATGGCAATGTTGGGCCTGACTGGTGTATCGGTCAAGGCAGAAACAATCGCGGTGACAATGGTCACACCGGCGGAGGGACCATCCTTGGGTACCGCGCCCTCGGGGAAGTGAACATGGATATCCTTTTCCTTATAAAAGCTCCCGTCAACGCCCAGCTGCGCCGCCCGGCTGCGGATAAAGGAAATGGCGGCGTGAGCCGATTCCTTCATCACATCTCCCAGATTGCCCGTCAGCTCTATCTTGCCGGTTCCCGGTACGACATTAACCTCAACCTCCAGCAGCTCACCACCCACCGAGGTCCAGGCCAGACCGTTGACTACGCCGATCTGCGGCGTATGGATTGCCTTCTCCGGCTGATAACGGCGCACGCCGAGGTACGCCTTCACCTGGTCTCCGTTCACAGAGACTGACTTGACCTTATCTGTCACAATATGCATGGCGGCCTTGCGGCAGATCGCGGCCAGCCTGCGCTCCAGAACACGGACACCCGATTCCCGGGTATATCCGGAAATGGTCTCCCGTATGGCGCTGTCAGTCAGCTTCAACTGCGCCTTGCTCAATCCATGCCGCTTCATCTCCTTGGGCAGGAGATACTTTTTTGCAATCTGCAATTTTTCCTCGTCGGTATAGCTGGTCAACTCAATGACCTCCATACGGTCCAGCAGCGGCCGCGGTATGGTTTCGGTGGTATTGGCTGTGGTAATGAATACGACCTCGGACAGATCATAGGGCATCTCGAGATAATTGTCCCGGAAGGTGGCGTTCTGCTCGGCATCCAGCACCTCCAGCAGCGCAGAGGCAGGATCACCTCGATGGTCTGAGCCAACCTTGTCAATTTCATCCAGCAGAAGCAGCGGATTGCTGCTTCCCGCCTGACGAAGCGCTGTGATAATCCGCCCCGGCATCGCGCCCACGTAAGTCTTCCGGTGCCCCCGGATCTCAGCCTCGTCATGAACTCCACCCAGGGAAATACGGGCAAAGTTGCGCCCCATGGCCGTAGCCATGGACTTTGCGACAGAGGTCTTTCCCACGCCAGGCGGCCCCACCAGGCACAGAATCTGACCCTTAAGCTCAGGGGCAAGCTGCTTCACCGCGATAAATTCCAGGATTCTCTCTTTAACCTTCTCCATTCCGAAATGATCCGCGTCAAGGGTCTTTCCGGCAACAGAAACGCTGTTGCGCTCCTTGGTTTTTTTATTCCAGGGCAGTTCCAGACAGGTATCCAAATAATTACGCAGCACAGTGGACTCTGACGTGCCGAAAGGCTGCTTCTCCAGATGTCCCAGCTCCTTGAGCAGCTTTTCTTCCACCTCGCCGGGTAGTTTTGCCTCTTTGATCTTTGCGCGGTATTCAGAAATTTCCTCGTCGCCAAATTCTCCCTCGCCCAGCTCTCTCTGAATCACCTTAAGCTGCTCCCTGAGAAAATAATCTTTTTGCCCCTGTGTCAGTCGGTCACGGACCTTCAACTGCAGGTCGCTCTCCATCTCCAGGATTTCCGTCTCCCGATGGAGAATTTGAAACAGCTTCTGCAACCGCTGCACCGGGCGCAGCTCCTCCAGAATGGCCTGCTTATCTTCTGTGCGCATAGGGATATTCTGGGCAATATAATCAGCAATATAACCGGGTTCGTCACTTGCGAGAACGCTGATAAAAATTTCCGGCGTCATGCGCGGCGCCAATTCCGTATAGTGTTCAAATAAATTATATGTCTGGCGAATCAGCGCCTCAGTACGCGCCGTATTCTTCCCTTTTTTCTCATCCTCAATGCTCTCAACGGCGGCCAGCAAATGCGGCGACAGCTGCGTGAGCTCGTGCAGGCGTCCCCTGGAAACCCCCTCGACCATCACTCTCACCGTGTTACTGGGGAGCCTTAAAATCTGACGGACATTAGAAATCGTTCCGACAGAAAACAGGTCTGAAAAGGCCGGCTCTTCCACCGATAAATCCTTCTGCGCAACCAAAAAAACAGGCTGACCGGCGGACATGGCATAATCAAGTGCTTTGATGGAGACGTCACGGCTCACATCAAAATGAATCAACATATTCGGAAAAACCGTCAGCCCACGCAGTGCCAGCGCGGGCATTACAACGGCTTGAACCGGTTCCAGCATCATTTGTATTCACTTCCCTTCGGAAAAAAGGGCGGAGGCAACCCCCCACCCCTTTGTTAACAGCTCATTGTTCCTACTTAAACGCTGCGGCAGCCACTACAAGCTTGCCGTGCAGCCAGAGAACCACAAACGGTCCACTCATCAATTTCCCCAGTCCGAGGCCAAAATAACCGGCGTCCACATGGTATTTCCTTCATACTGCCGCGGACAGGCAAACCAGCTGTCCTTGTTGAACGGATGTCAGGATACGTTACCACGCTTGGAAACGCCGTTCTTCTCCTCTACCAACGCGGAGGCTCCCAGCCGGGCACGGGGCTTGCGGTTCTGGTCACGAAGAATCTGAGGCTCCGCGTGTTCTGCAATGGCGTCACGATCAATGGTCACTCCGGCAATGGTGTTGTCGGACGGAACGTCATACATGATTTTTGTCATGGTCTCTTCCAGCACGGCACGCAGCCCGCGGGCTCCGATCCCCCGCTGTACCGCCTCGTCGGCGGCGGCTTGCAGCGCCTCCGGAGTAAACTCCAGTGTTACATCATCATATTCCAACAGCTTCTGATATTGCTTGACCAGCGCATTTTTGGGTTCGGTCAGAATACGCACCAGCTGATCCCGATCCAGCGCCTTTAGTGCCGTAAGCACCGGCAGGCGGCCGACCAGTTCCGGAATAATACCGTATTTCAGAAGGTCATGGGGCTGCACCTCATGAAACAGGTCAATCTGCTCCCGCTCCTGCTTTGTCTTAATTTCCGCGCCGAAGCCGATGGTTTTTTTGTTCAAACGACCTTCAATAATTTTGTCAATCCCGTCAAAGGCACCGCCGCAGATAAATAAAATATTTTTAGTATTAATCTGGATAAATTCCTGATGGGGATGCTTTCGTCCGCCCTGAGGAGGAACATTGGCAACCGTACCCTCAAAAATTTTCAGCAGCGCCTGTTGGACACCCTCGCCGGAAACATCGCGGGTGATAGAGGTATTTTCGCTTTTTCTCGCGATTTTATCAATCTCATCTACATAAATAATGCCGCGCTCAGCTAGCTCCACATCATAATCGGCAGCCTGAACCAAGCGGAGAAGAATATTCTCCACATCATCACCCACGTAGCCAGCCTCGGTAAGCGTGGTCGCGTCGGCAATGGCGAACGGAACCTTCAGAATACGAGCCAGTGTCTGTGCGAACAGGGTCTTTCCGCTTCCGGTGGGGCCAAGCAGCAGAATATTGCTTTTTTGCAGCTCCACGTCGGTTCCGCCGCCATAGTAAATCCGTTTATAATGATTATATACCGCTACGGACAGCGTCACCTTCGCGGCTTCCTGCCCGATAATATACTGATCCAAAATCTCACGAATCTCATGGGGTACCGGGATAACGTCAGGCATCTCAAGTTCTTCCACTTCATCCGTCTCGAAATTATCGTTCAGGATAGACATGCAGAGTTGAACACACTCGTTGCAAATATAGGCGCCTGGCCCCGCAATGATCCGCGGAACCTGATCCTGGTGCTTTCCGCAGAAGGAACAACGCACCTGCTTGCGTTCTTCATTTTTTGCCATAGTCATACCTCTTTGTGGGCGTCCCGAAGGGACGTTGGTGATGCCCGGAGCTCTCCCGGACACGGAATAACACGTCAAGGGAGCGGGAAACTCCCGCCCCCCATGCGTCAGCGTTTATAAATAACCTTGTCGATCAGCCCGTATGCGCACGCTTCCTCAGCGGACATGAAATTATCCCGCTCACAGTCGGCTTCCACAACCTCCACTGGTTTGCCGGTGTTGGCCGCTAACACCTCGTTGAGTTTCTTTTTCATGACTTCCATACGCTTAGCCTGAATAAAGATATCGGTTGCCTGGCCTTTTGCGCCGCCGGAAGGCTGGTGGATCATAATTTCGGCATTGGGCAGAGCAAGGCGCTTTCCCTTTGCGCCGGAGGAGAGAAGAAACGCGCCCATGCTGGCTGCCATACCCACGCAAATGGTGGAAACATCCGGTTTAATGTACTGCATCGTGTCATAAATTGCCATACCGTCGGTTACGGAGCCACCGGGGCTGTTGATATAAAACTGAATGTCTTTATCCGGATCCTGCGCCTCCAGATAGAGCAGCTGGGCAACCACAAGCGCCGCCGTCGTCGCGTTGACCTCCTCGCCCAAAAATACAATGCGGTCATTTAAGAGACGGGAAAAAATATCGTAGGAGCGCTCTCCGCGATTGGTCTGTTCTACTACATAGGGAACTAAGCTCATGATTAAGATTCCTCCTCATTTCCGATACACGGCTGCCTGCAGAGAGCCGTGAACAAACAGTATATCCACCCTGAAACGGAATGATTCCGTGGTCTATGTGATAAATAATGATTTTAATCATCGATTGGCATTATTTATCGTATTTACTGTCCCCGGAACAGAATTTAGTGTGACAGGCTCAGGCGTTTTCTTCTTCGGACACGGCTTCCTCAGGCTTCGCCTCGCTGATGACGGCGTGGGTTTTGACAAGATCGGCAGCCTTGCGCATACCGATATCCTTACGGAGATCATCCACAGTCACAGCGGCCCTGACTTCCTCCGCCTCCAGCTGATACTGCTTCGCCAGCTTTTCAATCTCGGCGGTAACGTCCTCTTCGGTCACTTCAATTTGCTCCGCATCGACAACGGCAGACAGCGCAAGCTCAGACAGCACCTGACGTCTGGCACCCTCCCTGGCCTGCTCCTTCAAGGTCTCAACGTTCATACCGGTCATGCTCAGGAACTGCTCAAAGGCCATTCCCTGACTTTGGATCCGCATGGCATAATCCTCAACCATACGCTCGGTCTGATAATCCACCATGCTTTCCGGCAGATCAACCTCAAGATGTTCAATGAGCTGATCCGTCAGCGCTTCTCCGAACGCGCGCTCAACGTCCTGCTCACGGCGGGCGCGAACCTTTTCGCTCAGGCTCGCCTTCAGCTCCTCCAGCGTATCAAACTCGGAAACATCCTTGGCAAACTCATCATCCAGCTCAGGAGCCACATGCTCCTTCACCTCAGTCACCTTAACTGTAAACACAACCGGCTGTCCCGCCAGCTCTTCCACCTGATATTCCTTCGGGAAGGTCAGCTCAATGTCGCGCTCATCCCCAGCCTTCATGCCAACGACGCCTTCCTCAAAGCCAGGGATAAAGCTGCCGGAGCCAAGCTCCAGACTGTGCCCCTGAGACGTGCCGCCCTCGAAAGGAACGCCGTCCTTCTTACCCTCGAAATCAATGGTGACGGTATCGCCCGTCTTGGCCTCACGGTCAACGGAAACCAGACGGGTCGCCTGCTCGATTAATGGCTTGAGCTCTTTTTCCACGTCCTCATCGGCCACGGTAATCTCACCCTTAACGGCGGACAGGCCTTTATAATTAGAAATAGTAACCTCAGGGCGAACGGTAACGGCAACCTTAAATACGAAACCGGCTTCATCAACGCTGGAAATTTCCACCTTAGGATGGGCGACAACCTCCAGCTTCTCCTGCTCCACCGCCTGAGCGTATGCCTTAGGATACAACGCCTCAATGGCATCCTCGTGGAAAATGCCGTTTCCATACATGGTCTCGATGATCTTGCGGGGTGCCTTGCCCTTGCGGAAACCGGGTACATTCAGCTTATTACGGTTACTTTTATAAACCTTCTCAACCGCGTCGGCCCACTCCTGGCCGTTTACTTCAATCACCAGCTCGACCTGGCTCTTTTCCTGTTTCTCAACGCTTTTGACATTCATTCTGTATGTTCCTCCTAAAATAAATCAAGTCATTCTATCAGAAATTTATGAATATTTAAAGTCTTTTTTGCAATCAATCCAAGATTTTTTTGGGTACAAACCCCAAATAATCTGCCGCGACCAACCGGTAGTCCACACCGTCGCGGATACCTTCTACCGCCAGACGGTGGCTCGGCCCGTGCAGATGTCCGTAATAACACGCCTTCACGCCGTACTGCGCCAAAAGACTCATAATTTCCTGACAGGTATAGCCATGATAACAGGGCGGATAGTGAAGAAAACACAGTTTTTCCCGCGAACCTGCCGCTTTCAGCGAGAGCTCCAGACGGATGAGCTCGCGGCGGAACACTTTTGCGGACTGCGCCGCCGCGTCCTCTTCAAAAAACCATCCCCGGGTACCGCACAGTGCGGTTTCCCCATAGCTGTAACAGTTATTGTGCAGAATGTTCAGCGTCGTAAAACCGTTCTCCAGAAAAAAACGCTCCATCTTTCCTGCCGTCGTCCACCAATAGTCATGATTCCCCTTGAGAAGCAGCTTGCATTTCCCCGGCAGGGCATCCAGAAACGCAAAATCAGCTCTGGCCTGCTCCAGGTTCATCCCCCAGGAGAGGTCGCCGCACAACACCACCGTATCTTCGTCTTTTACCCCGGAAAACCCCGCCCTCAGCTTTTCCACATAATTCTCCCACGCGCCGCCGAATACATCCATCGGCTTTTTCACCGTGAGCGACAAGTGGGTATCGCCAATGGCATACAGTGCCATAAAACACCTCGCTACTTCAGCATTTCCAGAACCTTGTCCACCATATGTTCCTTTTCAACCGTCTGGCTGAACCGTACCTTCTGATCCTTCAGCAAAGCAAGGGGTGCGGGTACAGCCACCCCGGTCAGCTCGGAAAGCTGATCAAGAATCTCTGTGCCGGGCCTGAGTTCGGTTACACCCAGGGCGCTCAGTACATTGTCGCAGAATTTAAAGGGACTGGCGGTGGAAATCACCACCGTGGGTGTCGTGTCCCCGGTCTTGGCGCGGTATTGCTCCAGAACGTCAAAGGCAACGGCAGTATGAGGATCAATCAGGTAGTGGTGCTCTTTCCACAGTTTCGCGATAACCTTCTGTGTCTGCGCGTCGTCACAGAAGCCCGCGTAAAAGTGCTGATCCAGCTTGCGCTTGACGGCGGAGCTGACCTCGTATTTCCCCTCTTTACCCAGGGCATTCATATAGCCCCGAATCTCTTCGTCTCCCCCTTCTGAAAATTCGGCCAGCAAACGCTCCAGATTACTGGAGATCAAAATATCCATAGAGGGGGACATGGTGTTATAAAATGTGCGGTTGCGATCATAGACACCGGTTTTCAGAAAATCCGTGAGCACGTTGTTGCTGTTGGAGGCACAGATCAGGCGGCGAATTGGCACGCCCATGCGCTTTGCGTAGTACGCGGCAAGAATGTTGCCGAAATTGCCGGTGGGGACGCAAACATTGATGGAAGCGCCTTCCTCCACGACCCCATCCCGCAGCAGATCGCAGTAGGCCGAGACATAATACACGATCTGCGGCAGCACCCGTCCCCAGTTGATGGAATTCGCGGAGGAAAAAAAGAATCCCCGGCCGGCCAGCTCGTCGTTCAGGCTTACATCGGAGAAGAGTGCTTTTACGCCGGTCTGCGCGTCGTCAAAGTTACCGCAGACGGAACAAACTCCGACGTTTCCCCCTTCCTGGGTAACCATCTGAAGCTTCTGAATATCGGAGACGCCGTCCTTTGGATAAAAGACGAGGATACGGGTTTTGTCCACATCCCGAAATCCCTCCAGTGCCGCCTTGCCAGTATCTCCCGAGGTAGCCACCAGAATACACACCGTCTTCTCCTCCGCGGTTTTCTGGAGGGCGGCTGCCAGCAGATGAGGAAGCATTTGCAGCGCCATATCCTTAAAGGCACAGGTCGGTCCGTGCCACAGCTCCAGACAATAGGTGGTGTCATCCACCTTGTGCACGGGAGCCACCTGCTTATGATCAAACTTTTCGCCGCCATAGGCCGCGACGGCATAGCTGGTCAGCTCGGCGGCGGTAAAATCATCCAAAAAGGAATTCATCACATAAACCGCCCGCTGCTGATACGACATATCTTTCATGGTGACAAACGCTTTTTTAGCCAGATTTGGAATCACTTCGGGCGTCAACAGCCCTCCATCAGAGGCCAAACCTCTCGCAATCGCATCCGCCGCCTGCAGCTTGTTGTTTTTATTTCTTGTGCTTACATAGTACATACGTCGCTCACTACCCTTAACAAGTTAGAATAAAAAATATTGTCCAGCAGGGCTTCCGAATAACCCCGGCGCAGCAGCATTTCCCTCAGGCATTCCATATCCCTGATATCACGGAAGCTCCGCGGCAGTGTCTCGCATCCGTCGAAATCCGCGCCGATGGCAAGGTTACGCTCCCCGCCCAGAGACAGGATATGCTCTGCATGGTCAATGACGTCCTCCAAACCCGGATGCTCTCCCACAAACCCCGCATAGAGATTCAGCCCAATCACGCCATTGCAACTTATTATGGCAGTAATTTGTTCATTGGTCAAGTTTCTCCGATGAAAAAAAACGCTTTTTGCATTAGAATGGCTGGCAACAAAGGGTTTTTCAGTTATTTCTTCCAAATCAAAGAAGCCCGCCTCAGACAAATGAGAGACGTCCACTAAGATGCCCAGCCGTGCCATCTCCCGCACAAATTCTTTTCCCAGAGGAGAAAGTCCCCGCTCCGGTTCGTCGGCGCAGGAACCGGACAGTGCGTTTGCGTGATTCCAGGTCAGGTTAATCGCCCGCACCCCCATGGCATGGGCGGCGGGCAGCAAATCAGGATCACAGCGGAGCAATTCTCCGCCCTCCACCGACAGCAGCGCCGCCATTTTTCCCCGCGACCAGGCATCCGTAATCTGTTCCCCCGTGCGGCATTGGACCATTCGCTCCCGATTCCGTTCCATCTCATCCAAGAAAAAGCTGTACTGCCTGCAAACCTGCTCCCATCCTCCGCCATTGGCAAAGATCGCAAACATTTGGCAGTATGTACCCAACTGTTCCGCCCGATTCAGGTCAATATGGCCTGTGTTGCAAAGCAGCCCCTCTCTCTGCTCCATGCAGCGCGACAGGGTGTCACAGTGCCCGTCAAATAATACCATAAGCGCCCTCCTAAAATGCGTTTTCAATATAATGAATACGCGGCGCGGTGGTATTTATGCCGTAAGGCGCATATAGTTCCGCCACATCAAACCGTGGCTGGAGCTCGGTGGGATACAGCGACAGATAATACTCCGCGGTCAGGCGCAGTTTTTCCTGCTTCCTTCGATCCACAAAGGCGCGGGCCGGCGCAAACCGGTCGCTTTTCCGCAGCTTTACTTCTATAAAAATAAGAAAAGACTGATCCTCCGCGATGAGATCAATCTCTCCAAAGCGGCAGGAAAAATTGGAGAAGGCGATCCGATAGCCCCGGCGGCGCAGATCCTCCGCCACCCGGTCCTCACCCCAGCGCCCCAGAAGCCTTGCGTCTCCCGTCATAAATTCTTGAGAAACGTCCTGCGGTGAAGCGGACAAGGCCCAAGCCTGCGCAGCGCTTCAAAATGCTGTGGAGTGCCGTAGCCCTTGTGCTTTGCAAAGCCATAGCCCGGATACCGGCTGTCCATCTCCACCATAAAGCGGTCACGGGACACCTTTGCCAAAATGGAGGCTGCGGCGATATTGGCGCTTTTGGAATCGCCCTCGACCACCAGCGCGTGGGGGCATTCAATTCCTTGATCCCGATTTCCGTCAATGAGCGCCAAATCAGGGCGAATGGAAAGCTGTTTGACGGCTAAATCCATCGCTTTCAGCCGCGCCCGCAGAATATCTGTTTCATCAATTTCGGTTTCATCAATGGACACAATCGCGTAGGCCTCCGCCGCCTCGCAGATCACCGAAAACAAGGTCTCCCGCTTCTTTGGGCTTACTTTTTTAGAATCGTTGAGTCCTTTGATTTCCAGCTCAAAGGGCAGAATCACCGCGGCGGCGTAGACCGGCCCCGCCAGCGGGCCCGCCCCCGCCTCGTCCGTACCGCAGATGATGGAATACCCCTGTGTGCGGTACTCCTGTTCAATATCCCAAAGTTTCATCCCAGTTCCTCCGGTGCTTCCAATGTGACACGCCCGAGCTTTCCGCCGCGGAACTCGTCCAGCAGAACCTTTGACATCCGTTCCACATCCGGTTTCCCGCCCGCGATCAAAAAACCACGTTTTTTCGCGGCGGCCTCCACCAATTCCCAGCCCTCCGCTCCGGCGGGTAGTTCAATTTTATAACGCTCCTGAAGGGCTTCCGGATAACGTTCCGCCAAGAAAGCCATCAAATGGTGGGAAAGAGTCTCCAGATCCATCACCTCCGCCTTCACCGCGCCGGTGAAGGCCAGGTAAAGCCCCGTTTTCTGATCCTCGAATTTCGGCCAGAGGATTCCAGGCGTGTCCAGCAGATCGAGTCCGCTGTCTACCGCCACCCACTGCTTTCCCCGCGTGACGCCCGGCTTATCCCCCGCCTTGGCTGACTTCCGTTTTGCCACCTGATTAATAAAGGTGGATTTCCCGACATTGGGCACACCCACCACCATGGCCCGCACCGGGCGCCCTACCTGCCCCTTTGCCCGCCACGCCTCAATCTTATCCCGCAGCGCTTCCTTGACGGCGGAGGAAAACTGATTAACGCCTCTTCCGGTTTTAGCGTCGGTTTCCACCACGGCAAATCCCATTGATTTGAAATGAGCCGTCCATCGCCTGTTCATCACAGGATCGGACTGATCCGCCCGGTTGAGGATGATCAGTCTCGGTTTCCCTCCCGCCAGTGCGTCAATGTCTGGATTTCGGCTGGAAATCGGGATTCGGGCATCAATAACCTCAGCGACGATGTCCACATGCTTCAAATCGGTTTCCATCTGCCGCCTGGTTTTGGTCATGTGTCCGGGATACCACTGAATATTCATATCATTACACCACCTAATGTATCGTTGCGGCTGTTTTCTCCCGGTAATACACAAAAAGGAGCGCCGAGGCGCTCCTTTCAGATGCTTGATTAAAGCTTTTCCTTGACCTTCGCGCTCTTACCCACACGGTCACGCAGATAGTAGAGCTTCGCGCGGCGAACCTTGCCCTTGCGGACAAGCTCAATCTTCTCGATGATAGGCGCGTGGAGAGGAAAAACCTTCTCTACACCAACGCCGTAGGAGACGCGGCGAACGGTGATGGACTGCTCGATGCCGCCATGCTTCTTAGCAATTACGGTACCCTCAAAGGTCTGGATACGTTCGCGGTTGCCTTCCTTCACCTTGATATGAACGCGCACGGTGTCGCCGACATTTGCGGCGGGAACCTCGGTCTTCATATTCTTCGCGGTAAACTGCTCCATTAAATTCATTGCTGTTTCCTCCAGTATGATAGGCGTTCATGCGTGTCCGATTGCTCGCCGCAGAGGATCACCCGTTATATAGACTGAGATATGTTACCACAATTCTCTAAAGAACGCAAGGATTTTTTTCATTTTGCCGTATCACTTCCATCAGGAGCCAGGATGAAGTCGCAAGCAATGTCGGATTTAAGTAATGAAAAAACAACAGCGCCCCGCAGCACAAAAGAACAGCTGAAATCACAACAGAGGTCCAAAACAATGCCGCGCGGGCAGACTCCGGCGATGCCAGCATCGCTACTGTTAAGTAGAGGCACCTTCCACCATCCAGAAGCCTGATCGGCAGGAGGTTAAACACTCCCATCGACAGGGAAACTCCAGCAAACAGAAAACACCTCATGCTTCCGCCTACCGCCGCCGCCAAAAGGCTTGCGGCGGGTCCCGCCAGCGTTGCCAAAAGCTCTCCTCCGTAAGAGAGCGGAAAAACGGGATCCAGGCCCATTTCCCCACCCACGGCGGTAAACCGCAGCCAGCGAACCCGCCCGCCCGCCATCCAGATTCCAATGAAATGTCCCATTTCATGTAGCAGGCAGGCCAGTATGCCCGGCCAGAACAGAGACTCATCCCAGTAAAGCATCACCGCCGCAAGCAGCAAACATCCTGGTGATACAGATATGTTAGGAAATATCGATTGTTTCATATCTTTCATTTTTTACGACAGATTTACATAATAAATGGAATTGAGATAAATTCCGTCCTTTTTCACCTCAAAATGCAGATGAGGTCCGGTGGAATCTCCCGTAGAACCAACCTCGGCGATTTTCTGTCCTGCCGTGACGGTCTCTCCTTGCGTTACGTCAAGCTCACTGCAGTGACAATAGAAGGTTTTGACGTTGTTGGCATGATCCAACTGAACATATAAACCATACTCACTGCTCTCACCCACATACTCCACAACTCCATCGGCAAAGGCTTCAATAGTGGTGCCGGTATCAGCGGCGATATCTGTTCCGAAATGGAAACGGTACACCCCGCTGACCGGATGTGTACGATAGCCAAACGTGGAACTGACCGTTCCGTTTACAGGGGTCACCGTATTGCTCAATCCGAGATTGTAATACTGCATGCTGACATTGGGAGGCAGCGCCTCTCCTGCGTCGTCATAGGTCTGTGCAACCGCCTGCACCACGTCCTGAGATTGCTGTGCATCCGCCGTGTCTGCCGCTTGCGTCTGTGTTTCTGCTGTCTGTGTCTGGGACGCGGTATAAGGCAGGCTCAGCTGCGTTTCAAACGTTTCCGAGTTGTTCTCCGCACTTAGAGTCTGCTTTGCGGCCTGATAAGCGGCGGAACCGCTGTCCGGCACTTCCGCAGACACGGTCGCATCATCCGCGCCACCGAACACCGTAACCACCAGATGTTCAAATGCATTCCATACCGACTGATTCTCAAACACCGAGCTGCCCAGGGAAGAAAACGCGTCTACCTCTTCCTGCACAGAGAGCAGCCTGTTCGTGTCCGCTGTCTCCCCGCTCCAGCCCATGGGGAACAACCCCCTGCCGATGATCGTCGCGGCAAATAAAATTACACATACTCCCAGCTGTCCCAACCGCCGCCGCTCCCTGCGCTGCACATATGTCGTTCGCATGTTCACACCTCCAACAGATAGCCTATCTTATTCAAACCTGGAAACGGTTATTCATTTTTTGTAATCTTTTTGTTTCTTTTTCCAGGGCATTGTGCTATGATTATCATGAATTAAAAAGAAAAATGATTACGGGAGTGATTGGTGATGGCTAACTTACCTTCCGATGTGCTTGCACTGGGAACCCGGCGCAATGTCATGCGGGAAATTTTTGAATATGGAAAGCTGCTGGCGCAAAAAGTGGGCGCTGAAAACGTATTTGACTACTCTCTGGGAAATCCCAGCGTTGCGCCTCCCGCTTCGGTCAACCAAACGATTCGGGATGTGTTAGACGGCGCCGAGGGCGACTCCATTCATGCCTATACCAGCGCCCAGGGCGATCTGCCGAACCGTGAGCTGCTGTCCGCCTCCCTGAACCGCCGCTTTGGCGAGAACTCCACAGCGGACGACCTCTATTTCACCATGGGCGCGGCCGCCGCGCTCACCTGCTGCTTCCATGCGCTGACCTGTCCCGGTGACGAGTATGTCATCCCAGCCCCCTATTTTACCGAATATCAGGTGTTCATTGCCGGAGCGGGAGGCAAGGTGGTGGAGTCCAAACCCGACCCGAAGACCTTTCAGCCGGATCTTGTTTCTTTTGAAGCCGCCTTTTCTCCTCAAACCAAGGGTGTTGTCATCAATTCCCCCAACAATCCCTCCGGCGTGGTGTATTCCAAAGAAACCCTCGCACAACTTACGGACATTATGCGCCAAAAAGCGGCGGAATATGGACACCCCATCTATCTGATCTCCGATGAGCCTTACCGTGAAATTGTCTTTGACGGCTTTTCCGTGCCATGGCTGCCCGCGTTTTACGACAATACGCTGGTGTGCTATTCCTACAGCAAAAGCCTCTCATTGCCCGGTGAGCGCATCGGCTACGTGTTTGTCTCCCCCAAAATGGAGGACAACCGTCTCATCTACGCTGCCGTCTGCGGCGCGGGACGAAAGCTCGGCTATGTCAACGCCCCCGCCCTGTTTCAGCGGGTGGCGGCCCTCTGCGACGGCCAGACGGCAGACATCGCGGTGTATCAGGAAAACCGCAATCTGCTGTACTCCAGCCTGACACAAATGGGCTTTACCTGCGTCGAGCCGGGCGGAACCTTCTATCTGTTGATAAAATCCATGGAGGCCGATTCCGTGGCCTTCTGCGAACGCGCCCGGGAGTTCTGCCTTCTGCTGGCCCCCGCAGACAGCTTCTCCTGCCCGGGATACGCCCGTATTGCGTTCTGCGTTCCCACCGAGCGCATCCGCGCCTCTCTCCCCGCTTTTCAGAAACTGGCGGATTCTTATCAGAGTTAAGAAGACGGTGCCGCTTTCCCGCCTCTTTGTGAATAGGAAACCGCCCGCTTTGCTAAAGCAAAGCGGGCGGTTTCCTTATTTTTTGACACTGCCGCAAAGATTACTACAGCGGAACGGCTTTCATGCCGCCCATTTATTCCGAAACAGAAAGGTAATGATGAAAAACAACGCCAGATAAAGGGTAATGGACGCCCCCGCCGAGGTTCCGATCTCGTAGGAAGTCATCAAGCCCGCAACTCCGGAAATCACAGCTCCAAGGATGGAAAACAGGTGAAACTGCCACATATTGCGGGAAATATTCCGGGCCGCCGCGGCGGGCAGCACCAGCAGAGAATTGATCACCAGCAAGCCCACCCAGGTCATGGAGATGGTCACAGTGACCGCAATCGCCGCCGAAAAAATCCCCTCCTGCCAGATCACCTTGATTCCACGGCTGCTGGCCAGTCCGGGATGCACTGACGAGAGCATCAGCCGATTGAAGGATACGCACCATAAGACAATCACAATGAGTAAGATCAGCGCCAGCATGCCGATTTTAGACGGCTCCACGCTTAAAATATCACCAATCAGCAGCGCGTTAAACTTGGTAAAGCTCTTCCCGCCCAGAGTGGCAATAAAAATACCCAGCGCCACGGCCGTGGAGGAAAACACACCGATGACGGTATCACTTGCCATATTGCTTCGGTGGCGCACCACCGTAAACAGAGCGGAAAAGGCGATCGCAAACACAACCGCACACCAGACAGGCTCCGCAAACCCACACAGCGCGCCTATGGTCATGCCGGTAAACGCGGAATGCCCCAGTGCGTCGGAAAAAAAAGACATGCGGTTGGTCACCACCATGGTGGACAGGATACCAAACAGCGGAGAAATGACCAGAACCGCCAGCAGCGCGTTTTTCATAAAGAGATAAGTATCTGACGCTGCCCACTCAAAGGGCAATACAGAAACCAGACTGTACCAAACCCCCATTACCGTTCCTCCCTTCCCAGCCTGAGATGAAAGGTCTCCTCAAACTCAGGGGATTTCAGCACCTCGGCCGGTTTTCCCGTCTTGATGACCCGCCCCTTCAGCAGGATGACCTTATCCGCGTAGCGCTCCAGGTTGGCAAAGTCGTGGGTTGACAGCAGAACCGACAGATCATAGCGGGCTCTGATTTCGTCCAGCATATCCAGCAGCTGCCGTTCCCCCTCAATATCCACGCCTGAGAGCGGCTCGTCCAGGATCAGAATATGCGGCAGCGGCTCCAGCGCCACAGCCAACAGAACCCGCTGCAGCTCTCCGCCCGAGAGCGTACCCATCCGCTTCTCCAGCAGCCGCTCGGTGTGGGTACGGCTCAGGCACTCCGAAACTCTTGCGCGAAGCTTTCGGGGCGCAGGTAAAAAAACAGGATGATCGGAGATCGCCGCCGCAAAAAAATCCAGCACACTCACCGGGTCACCTTTGTCAAATGTGGGGCTCTGGGGCACGTAACCCACCAACGGACGCTGCTCCTGCCCCGCCGCGGTATGAAACTCAATGCTCCCCTCATAGGGGAGCTGTCCTAAAATCGCCCGGAACAATGACGATTTCCCCGCACCGTTTGGCCCGATCAGGGCAACAATTTCCCCGCAGTGGAGGTGAAAGCTCACGTTGGACAAAATCTCCTGCTCTCCTGCGGAAACCCCCAAACGGTTGACCTTCAGGCAGCAGGAACCTGAACAGCCGAAGCTCTCCTCACTTTCGTTGTGCTTATTATTGTTCATCTTGTGCACCTCCCAGCGCCAGCTGCACGACCTCCACGTCATGGGTCAGCAGATCCTCATAGCCCTCCAGCCCCCAGTCCTCCGGGACGGACATTAACGTTGCCAGCTGAAATACGCTGGTTCCGGTCTCTCTGGCAATGGCCTGGGCGGTGGCGTCCGATCCGTTCACCTCACAGAAAATCGCGGACAGTTGGTACTGTCTGACAAGTCCGATGATGTTGTTGATGTCCTCGGCGGAGGCCTCACTGCCCTCTTCCTCTTCAATGGAACAGAGAATATTCAGGTCAAAGGCCTGGGCAAAGTAGGAAAAACCGTTGTGAAAGGTAATCAAATCCCGGCATGAGAGCGTCTGAAGCGTCTGACGGAGTGTGTCGCCCAGCCCCCGGTAGGCCTCGGCTGTTTCTTCCCCGTTCTTCCGGTAGGCGTCTGCATGCTCCGGGTCAATTTCCTCCATGCGGGTGGATAGATTCTCCACCATCTGGGCAGCCCGATCAGGGTCCAGCCAGATATGCGGGTCATATTCCTCTCCCTCTTCCGTGCCGGGCAGCAGAGTGATGTTCTGGGAGCAGTCAATCACGTCCGCCTGAGAGGAAGCCAGCGCGTCGTCCATGAAATCCTCCAGCCCCGCGCCGGAGAGAGCGATCACATCCGCCTCGGCTATGATCCGCATGTTGCTTACCGTCAGCGTATAGTCATGGAGACAGCTGACGGAATCTGTAACGATCTGTTTTACCTCAACACCCTCCACGCCCTCGGTGACCGCCTCCGCAAAGCAGAAAACGGGGTATGTGGTGGCGGCAATCACGAGAGTATCCTCAGAAGCGCTCTCCTCCGCCTTTCCGCAGGAGGACAGAATACAAAAAATTAAAACGGCGGCAACCAACACGGCGCATTTTTTCACGTCCAGCATCACTCCTCTGTCATCAATCATTAGAATTGAACTTTATCCCATTTCTTGCGAAAAGTCAACCCTTCGGCTCAGCACCGTTTGGCGCATGCCACGGATTCCGCTCCCCTTCACGACCGTAAAAAGCCCCGCCGTGTTATCACGCGGCGGGGCTTTTTACGGTCTGACGGAATCTTATTTCGGATTGTCAGACCAAATGATCAAATCAGCGGTCGCTGTTAAATTCTCCGTAGAACTTATCATGGATGACCTGAACCGCGCGATCCGTATCCTCGATATCGACCAAAACAGAGACCTTGATTTCACTGGTTGAAATCATATGAATATTAATCCCGCCGTCGTAGAGGGCTTCAAACATATTGGCGGCAACACCGGGGTTATTAATCATACCGGCGCCCACAATGGAAACCTTCGCGATGTTGGCGTTGACATCAATTTCCTGAAAACCAATGGAGCTGCGGTTTTCCTCCAGGAGCTTTTTGGCATCCTCCATATCGGTTTTTTGAACCGTAAAGCTGATATCCTTCGTATTTCCCCGTCCGATTGACTGCAAAATAATATCCACATTAATGCTATGCTTTGCCAGCAGAGAGAAGATACGAAACGCGATGCCCGGTTCATCTGCCAGACCGACCAAGGCCAGGCGGGCAATATTTTTATCCTTCGCAACGCCGCTGATATGTGACTTTTCCATGGTTTTGACTACCTCCTTGACTTTGGTTCCGGGCTGGCCGGAAAAGCTGGAGATGACCTCCAGGTTGACATTATATCGCTTCGCCATTTCCACCGAGCGGTTATGCAGCACCTGCGCTCCCAGTGTCGCCAGCTCCAGCATCTCGTCGAAGGTAATTTCCTCAAGCTTCTTCGCGTTTTTCACCAAGCGGGGGTCGGCGGTGTAAACGCCATCCACGTCGGTATAAATCTGACAAAGATCCGCGTGCATCGCCGCGGCAATGGCCACAGCCGAGGTATCGGAGCCGCCCCGTCCCAGCGTGGTAACATCATCGAACTTATTGATTCCCTGAAAGCCCGTGACAATCACAATGCTTTTTTTATCCAGCTCCGCCCCGATCCGCTCGGCCTCCAGCCGTTTGATACGGGCGTTTCCATAACCGGAGTTGGTTTTCATTCCCGCCTGCCAGCCGGTGAGGGAAATGACGGGATATCCCAACGCCTCGATCGCCATGGCACACAGCGCGCAGGAGATTTGCTCCCCAGTGGACAGCAGCATATCCATTTCCCGCTTTGATGCCTTCGGATTAATTTCAGCCGCCTTTTCAATCAGATCGTCTGTTGTGTCCCCCTGAGCGGACAGTACCGCGATCACGCTGTTACCCTTCTGATAGGTCTCGGTGATGATACGCGCCACATTGCGGATGCGGTCTGCGTTCGCCACAGAGGTTCCGCCAAATTTCTGAACAATCAGTCCCATGCAACAGGTTCCCCCTATTCTTGATCGGACATAGCTTTTAGTTTAATCGGCTTCTCCGCTATGCCATACTTCATCAGCGTATCAGTCCAAAACGCGGATGATGTTTGAGATATGAAATGGTTTCAGTTTTTCCTCCAGCGTTTCCTGCTTCATAGGCTTAGTGATAAAGCAGACCTCGCCCGCAGGCGCACCGGAACGTGCCAGGAATTCCACCTCGCCAAAGGCAGCGCGCACCGCGTCCGTGCCCGCGTTTCCACGTACATACCAGCTCATGACCAGTCCATCGGGAGACACGGTAACGTCATCCCCGCCTGGTGCCCAGTCCAAATACTTTTTTGCCTTCATATGCTTCGCCGCGTCAATAACATCTCCCACAACAGCAGAGGCGGTGGGCAGCTTTCCCGCGCCGCGTCCGTAGAACATCGCGTCTCCAATGGCGTCTCCGCGCACGGTGACCGCGTTGAATACATCCTCCACACCGGAAATCGGATTCTCATTGCCGATCAGATGGGGTGCAACATAGGCACAGATTCTGCCGTCCTCTGTGCGGATGGCCCGGCCCAGCAGTTTAATCTTCTTTCCTGCGCCGTCGGCGTAGTCCACATCCGCCAGGGTAATTTTCGTAATGCCCTCCGTGGGCACCTGATTGGGGTAGATATGCCTTCCAAACGCGATGGCACCCAGAATGCAGATCTTGCGGCAGGCATCATGCCCCTCAATGTCCGCGGACGGGTCACGTTCGGCGTAGCCGTTGGCCTGCGCCTCCTTCAGCGCCGTCTCAAAAGAAAGACCGGCACGAATCATTCTGGTCAGAATATAGTTGGTCGTTCCGTTGAGAATTCCGTAAACCTCGTAGAGCTGATTGGCCGCGAGGCACTGAGAAATAGGCCGGATAATGGGGATACCGCCGCCTACGCTGGCTTCAAACAGATAACTGACTCCCTTGCTTTTGGCAAGCTGCAGAAGATCGTATCCATATGTCGCCACCAGTTCCTTATTGGACGTAATTACACTTTTTCCCGCCATCAGAGCACGCCGGGTAAACTCCAGCGCAATGGTAGCTCCACCGATGGTTTCCACAACGATATTGACATCCGGATCATTTTCCACCACGGAAAAATCCTTGACAAAGCATTCCGAAAAAGGGCTGTCCGGAAACTCCCGCACATCCACAATGTATTTCAGAGTAATAAAGTCATCTACCTTGCGGGAAATGCTGTCGCTGTTTTTAGTTAAAACCTCGGCAACGCCGGAGCCAACAACACCATATCCCAATATTGCCACATTTACCATATTCATTTCTCCTTCTGATTAACCTGCCACGATTTCATAGCGCAAAACGCCCGTGAGGGAAGCTATCGTTAAAATAAATTCTTCAAATGTCAATCTCAGTCCGGAAATTTCGGCTCCGAGATTCACCACGGCAAACCCGTTGCCCGGAATACTCTGGTTGATGGTTTGAATATTTGCCCCGTTCTTCGCAAATGTTTCCAGAACCTTGGACAGGCTTCCCGGTTCATCCCGCAGCGTCAGATTAAAGGTGACAATCTGCCCGCTGTGCATATCCTGAAACGGCCGCACCGCATCCTTATATTTATAAAATGCGCTGCGGCTGATTCCGACTTTGGAGGTGGCCTCGTTGACCGTGCCAACCTCATGAACATCCAGCAGGCGCTTTACCTCCGCAACCTTTAAAAAGATCTTGGGTAAAGCCTCCGCCTCAACAATAAAGTATTTCGGTTTACTGGCCATGTCAGTCCTCCCCGGCAGTGTCCATGTACAACGGTCGTTTGTGCGTCATTGGCATTCATTCTAACACAGCTGTCTGTAAACCGCAAGCAATTTTTCATCCAACGCGCAATTTTATCAACCCGGCATCAAAAAATAAGGAGAGCCACCGTAAGACTGCCCGTCCGCCGGCTCCCGCCGAAACCGACGAGAGCGCGGTGGACTGGACGCTTACAGAGGCTCCCCAGTTTGTTTTGGAATGCATCCCATCAGGACTTTTGCAAATGAAACTCCCGGTTTCGTATGATAAAGGTATTTTTTGCGAGTTACGTTCTATTTCCGCTTTCTTCGGAAGCGGAGGTTTTTCCTTTTCCGGTATCCGTTTCGGTGCTTGTCCCGCTTCCGATTCCTGCCGCTCCCGCAGCCACGGTTCCTGTGGCAGTTTCGGCCTGCGTTGAATTGGGGTTCGTCTCGCTCGATTCCTCGGGCCATGTACTGGAATCGGACGGATCGAAGTCAGGGTCATCCAACGGCCATGTGGTATAATCTTCACTGTCAAACCCTTTTGCTTCGTTGACTCCGGCGTCGGGCCAGGTACGCCAATCGTCAATGTTGAAATCAGCGTCATCCGTAGGCCAGGTGGAGGAATCTTCCGGGTTAAAGTCCTCCGTAGTTTCTTTGGTACCCTGGGGATATTCGGCAATCAGGTTCTCATAGTAGCTCAGCAAATAGGAATCGTCCCTTGTCACAACCGAGCTGTCCACCCGATTGCGCTGATAATCCAAAAAGCTTACGGTTTTGAGTGATTCACTGTCGGTAGAGTCCGTGGCTGGGTAATAATAGCCGGTTTCGCTGCCGCTTGAGTCAAGAATGGGCGAACTGGTATCCACACTGACACTGGAATGTACCGTGCAGTATTCCGTCGGCTGATCTCCTTTGACAAACGTACCAGTCACGACCCGGCTTCCCCTCGGATCTTCCGAGCACGCCTCCGTTGCCAGTTTTCCACTGTCGAGACAATAGCTGACCGTAACCAAATCCGACGGCTCGTCGAAATCCTTATATTCCAGTCCTTCGTGAACCTTCTGCATGACCAGTTTCCACAGCGTGGCGGACGGGTTATTGCTGACCTTCATTTTCTCCATGCTCTCGTAACCGGTCCATACAGCCGCCGTATAGTAGGGTGTATAGCCCACAAACCATTTATCATAATTGGTCGAAGTCGTACCGGTCTTGCCCGCAATCTGCTGTCCGGAGAAATTCGCGCCGGTACCAGTGCCGCTGGAAACCACATTTTCCAGCAGCTCGTTGATATAGAAGACGGTGTTTTCACTGAGTACATAGTTGCCTGTGCCGCTGTTCTCCAGCAGCACATCGCCATCTGCGCTGAGCACCTTTGTATAAGTGCGTGGCTTAGCGTACATACCGTCCCTGGCAAAGGTGGCATAAGCAGCCGCCATCTCGTAAGTCGAAACACCATTGGTCAATCCGCCCAAGGCCATAGGCGCGATGTTAATGTCGTTGCTCTCATCCAGGGAGGTAATCCCAAATTTTTCAGTCAGGTATTCGTACGCCTTCTTGGGTGTAACCAGATCCGCCAGAACCTTGACCGCCACAGGGTTGGAGGAAACCTCCACCGCCTCGTTGACGGTAAGCAGTCCCTTATAATAGTCATAGGAGTTAACCGGCCATGCCGAGCCGTTGATCAGCTTATAGGGAACGTCATCAAAGACACTGGCCGGAGTAATCAGCCCCATCTCTAGGGCGGGCGAATAGACTGAAAGCGGCTTAATGGATGATCCGGGTGGTCGTTTGGTTTGACTGGCCCTGTTCCAGATCAGGCTGGAGGTTTTTTCTCCCATTCCTCCCGACAGCGCCACCACGTACCCGCTGCTGTTGTCAATCACCGTGATCGCAGACTGCATCTGCTGACCCGAGGACGACGTATAGTTCAGATTGTCGGTATTCTCATATACTTCATCCACAGAGGCCTGCACAGTTGGGTCAAATGCCGTATAAATCCGCAGTCCGCCGTTGTACAGTACCTGACTGGCAAGCTCCTCAGACCAGTCGTAGGTACTCTCCAGGTCACTGAGCACGTCGGTGATGACCTGCTCCTCATACCAGGTGTACACAGTTCCTCCGGTACTATCAGTTGTGTCGGAATCACCACGGGTAAAGGTCATTTGACTGCTCTCTTCCATGGCGACATCATATTCGCTTTGCGTAATTTTGTCCTGCTCCAGCATGTTTTGCAGCACCAGTTCCCGCCTTTCGCGGTTGGCGTCCGGGTTATAAAACGGGTCATACATGGATGGGTTGTTGGTTATACTAATCAGGGCGGCACATTCAGCCAGAGACAGCTCGCTCACATCTTTATGAAAATAAGTCTGCGATGCGGTTGCCACTCCGTAGCATTTCTCTCCCAAATAGATGTAATTGAGATACCATTCCATGATCTGTTGCTTGGAGTAGCTTTTTTCAAACTGGAGAGCTCTGAAAATCTCCAGAATCTTTCGTTTTACCGTCACCTCATTTTCCGAGGTCATGTTTTTAATAAGCTGCTGCGTAATGGTGGAACCGCCCTGAATGTCTTCACCGTTGATCATAAACAGCATCCCCTTCAGCGTACGGATCCAGTCCACACCGTGATGGGATTCAAAGCGCTTGTCCTCAATGGCGATGGTCGCGTTGACGAGATTTTCAGGAATATCCGTATAGTCCACCCAAACGCGGTTTTCCCCTTGATTCAGAGACAGCATTTCCACGTCTTCACCAGTTTCGCTGTCCGTATAATAGACAATGGAGCTTTCTCCCAGCGCAAAGTCATTGATATTCATGTCAACCTCGGGCATAATGACGGTTTTAATGTAAACTGCCGCGAAGCAGGCAAAAATCGCGCCTGTTGTAATCATGATTAAAAGAACGGTTCCAAGCACCTGCATCGTCCGGAACAGGACACGCATAGTCGCCGAACGGTGGTAGCGCCTTTTGCGCGGTTCGGGCTGGTTTTCCTGACGATTTTTATTTGCGTCTGTCAAAATGATACCTCCTATCAGACCGGGATCTCCAACAGCACAGATTATCCGTTCAACAGGACTGTGCGGACAACCTAAAAACCCCGCTAAAACCGTTTCCCTCAGGTTCAGCAAACGGCCGCAATACATGTCGTTTCGTTTCAGCGCATTAATACGGCAGCCGCTTTGACGTTTCTCACTCCTGTTAAAAACGGGCGGCTGCCGCAGAAATAAGCCGCAGATCAGCTTATCCAATAGACCTTATTATAACAGAAAACTATCATTTGTCCACCCTTCATCTTTATAATTTCCTTATTTTTCTATTTCTAACTGTGCCACACTTTTCTATCTTGATTTTTTCTTCAATCCAAGGTACAATAGCAACGCAGGATAAGAATATTGAAACGGGAGGGTGCCGCAGTGAGTGAAGAATTTGGCCCCGATTTTATCACCGTGACCGATGAAAACGGTGAGGACCATGAGCTTGAGCTTCTGGACAGCATCATTGAACATGATAAAACCTACCTCGCGCTGCTTCCCGCAGATATGAATGAGGATGATCCGGACTTTGGAATCATTATACTCAGGGTGGAAGAGGAAAACGGCGAAGAAGTCCTGGTGGATGTAGATAATGAAGATGAATTAAACCGCATTTATGAGATTTTTATGACCCGTATGGAAGAATCGGACGACGCGGAAGAGGAATAACCGCTCCCTGCTCGGTACGTGATGAGCTCTATAAAACCCACATTTCTAAAAAGGGATGCCTTTCTCGCATCGTGGATTGCAGGCCTCCCGGTTTTTACCGGAAGTTGGAAGCAGAGAAGCGATGCGGCGGCAACCCACCTGCCGTCTGTGCAGGTTTTTATGGGCTACACGGCCACAGCGGGGTTTGCATCGTCCCATATTTGCAAAGGTGCTGCTGAATTTCAGCAGCACCTCTTTTTATGGCCATGTGCGCCGCTCAAGGTAACTCCAGAACGGTTAGACACAATACGGCATATCACAATCAATTATGAACGATTCTTTAATTATTTAGGAATGCTCCCCACCAAGTATGATTTTTCTCTTGCAACAAACGCTACAATTTAGTATAATGCTTCGGTACGACACACAACTTGAGAGGACTGAAATTACCAATGAGTGCATCAAGAGAACAAAAAGATGGACAAAATCTTTTTCCTGCTGGGCTCAGCGAGAAGCAGCGCAAAAGTCAAAAGGAAACTGCTGAACGCCGGCATAAAAAAATTGTCTATACCATTGTCGGCGTTATCAGCGTGATTGCTGTAGCTGCTCTGCTGATTTGGAATTCCGGCATTGTTCAGCGGGGTTATACCGTGATCTCGGTGGGCGATACCAACTATACTGCTGCCGACTTCGATTATTATTACTATCAGGTATATAACCAGGAATACAACTATTCAAAAAACTATTCCGCCTACGGCATCACCACCTTTGATTATGAGACATCACCGGCGGATCAGACCTACACGGATTCCGATACCGGGGAAACCATGACCTACAGGCAGTATTTCATCAACACGGCGGAGGACAACCTCAAGCAGGTGACCGCTGTTGTCAATGCGGCTAATGAGGCTGGCTACACACTCTCTCAGGATGGTAAAGACTCTGTTCAGTCCAGCATTGACTCCATGAAATCATCTGCCCGCTCCGACGGTTACAGCTATTCCGGTTATCTGAAGCTATGCTATGGCGACTATATGACCAAGAGCGCTTATGAGCAGTGCCTGACCCGGGCCGAGCTGGCAAGCGAATACTATAGCACCTATCAGGACTCTCTCTCCTATACGGATGACGACTATAATAGTTACTACAGCGAAAACAAGGACGCCCTTGACACCTATGAATATTCCTACCTTTGCTTCACCGCTTCGGTTGACTCCACGGATGCGGACGGCAATACGCTCACTGATGACGAAATTGCCACTTCACTGGAGGAAGAGAAGGTTTTTGCACAGTCTGACGCGCAGGCAGCCCTTGCCGCCCTTCAGTCCGGCACCAGCATTGCAGATCTGATTACCACCTATTCGCCCACCTCTTCCGGTGACGACTCAGCCACTGTTGGCAGCAGCCTCTCCTCTCTGTACAGCTCATGGCTGGAAGATTCGTCCCGTACCGCTGGCGACTCTGATATCGTTGAGTACGACGGCGGTGATACCTCTTACAGCTACTACGTCATGCTGTTTACCAACCGGTATCAGGACGAAACTCCCACTGTTGACATCCGCCACATTCTGATCAAAGCTGAGCTGCCCACGGACGACACTTCTACCACTGACGTAGACGAGTCCTCCGACACCCCCACCGATGATGCAATGCAAACAGCTCATGACAAAGCGGCAGACCTTCTCAATCAGTGGACATCAGGCGATCAAACCGCAGAATCCTTTGGTGATCTTGCCGATGCAAATTCCGAAGATACAGGCTCCAACACCAACGGTGGACTCTATGAAAACGTTACAGAGGGTCAGATGTTTGACGCTTTTAACACTTGGATTATGGACTCCTCCCGTCAGCCCGGCGACACTACACTCATTGAAAATACCCAGAGCGGCCAGTATGGCTGGCATGTGGTATATTTCCAGAGCTGGGAGAATCCCGTCTGGAAAAATTCCGCTGACTCGTCCCTTCGCTCAGACGATGTTCAAACATGGCTTGACGGCTTGACCGACGCCCTCACTGCGACTCATACCAACCACTTTGATTCTATGGTTGCCGTGTAACCTTTTTGACAGTCCAAAAGCCCTCACGGAAGTTCCGTGAGGGCTTTTTCTGGAGGAATACGAACCGGAGCTCCACAACCACCAAGCAAGAAAACGGAAGGTAACGCAATTCCCGTATTCTGCCGCCGTATCAGCATATTATTTCAAGTCCTTGGCAATCGGTGCCATCATGCGTGCAAACGTAACCGGATTGGTATAGGTTTCAAGATGAATGTACATTAATTTTGGATCATCATAGATCCAGTGGTTATGTACGGCGCTGACAATAATCCCCGTGGTGGTAACCCGATCCACTGTCTTGGGAACCTCATCGTCCAGCAACGCCAGCTCTCCTGTAATCAGGGTGTTGCCGTCCCGATCAGGGGCTCCGAAATAAAATATATGGTTGACCGCCTGCATGGGATGCTTGGCAATGGTGGCGTTCATATTCGTTCTGCGAATGGTTACCGTGCAGACATTATCCTCCTGTCTCGCGTCTCCCCCCAAGATAGCCGCCAGTTGTGTGCATAAATCATTCTGTTCCAATCAAATCACCTCAGCATTATCATATGAATGAAAGAATGCTATGTTGAATTAAATGGACTTTTGATCGTAAAAGAACTGCACTCATATCATTTTTCCATTTTCCCCTCCGCAGTCTTTCTGACCGTGCGCACCAACCGGCCCAAGACAAGCATTTGGCCACTGCGTCCTGCGGCTGAAAACAGTCCATGAAAAATTTTTTTGTTTCCCCTTGACATACGCTTTGGATTGCTGTATTATCATATCATACTAAATACATAGGTATTATCCAGGTCAATTATAAGGAGGCGGGCGTCATGCAACATCATCTATTGTTCAGCTGCTACAGCTCTCCCGGCAGTGATTCTCAATGTTAAGAATTCTATTATTCACATAATTCAATTAATTCATTACAATTAAAAAAGGAGATTATTATTATGAGCGTTTATCAGAAAATCACCGACTTGATTGGAAAGACACCTCTGCTGGAACTGGCCAATTATGAAGCGAAATACGAATTATCCGCGACTGTCATCGGCAAACTGGAATATTTCAACCCCGCTGGAAGCGTTAAGGACCGCATTGCCAAGGCCATGCTGGATGACGCGGAGGAAAAGGGCCTGATCAAGCCCGGCGCCATCATCATTGAGCCTACCAGCGGCAACACCGGTATCGGCTTAGCCGCCGCGGGAGCCTCCAGAGGATACCGCGTCATTCTGACCATGCCAGAAACCATGAGCGTTGAACGCCGCAATCTGCTGAAGGCCTACGGAGCCGAGCTGGTGCTGACCGAAGGAGCACTCGGTATGAAGGGCGCTATCGCCAAGGCCAACGAGCTTGCCGCTTCCACCGAGAACAGCTTCATCCCCAGCCAGTTCACCAATCCCGCCAATCCCGCCGTTCACCTGGCAACCACCGGTCCCGAAATTTGGGACGATACCGACGGGAAGGTTGATATTTTTGTTTCCGGTATCGGCACCGGCGGTACGATCAGCGGCGTGGGTGCCTTCTTAAAATCCAAGAACCCGGATATCAAGGTGATTGCCGTTGAGCCTGCGGGCTCTCCCGTACTCTCCAAGGGTACCCCCGGTGCTCACAAAATCCAGGGAATTGGCGCTGGTTTTGTCCCTGATACTCTGAACACCTCCATCTATGACGAAATTATTGCCGTTGAAAACGAAGACGCTTTTGCCACCGGCAAAGAATTGGCCCGTGTAGAGGGTCTGCTGGTAGGCATCTCCTCCGGCGCGGCGGTATTTGCCGCCACTCAGCTGGCGAAGCGTCCTGAGAACAAGGGCAAGGTAATTGTCGCCCTTCTCCCGGATACCGGTGAGCGTTATCTCTCCACCCCCATGTTTGCGGATTAACAATGATTCTCTCCTTCATAAAATGATAAAAAGGACATCCGGAGTAATACTCCGGATGTCCTTTTCCTTTGCTTTCACAAATCATCTCCACTGCCATGTTCAGGGGGCATGATAATATTCATCCACTAAATTGGTTTGCTTAAGCAGTTCAATATCACCAAGAATCTCACTTGTATGCCTGTCCGCCGCAATGCTATGATTCTCCTGAAACAGAACCGCCCTGCTTGAAATCTCCCGTACCAGCTCCAGGCGATGCGTGGAGGTAATCAACGTCTTTCCCGCATCATTCAGCCGCACCAGCAGCTCTGAGAGAAATCTGACCGTTCTGGGATCCAGCCCGTTCATGGGTTCATCCAGTACCAGCACCTCCGGATTCAGCGCCAGGACACAGGCAATTGCAATCTTGCGTTTCTCCCCTCCGCTGAGATGGTAGGGCTGCCTTTCTTCAAAACCTCCCAGACCGAGCAGCGCAAGACAATCCTCCACCCGTTCCTTTACCTGAGGCTCGTCCATGCCCATCTGCCTGGGTCCAAAGGCAATTTCATCGTACACTGTGGCACAAAACAGCTGTGTATCAGAATTTTGAAACACAAACCCGATTTTTTGATGAAATTGCTTGGCGAATGCTGGCTTTTGAAGCATTTTTGCGGTAATTTCCTGACCATTCCATTGATAGGTTCCTTTGTCCGGCGAAATAATGCCGTTGAGCAGCTTGAGCAGCGTAGATTTTCCGCTGCCGTTGGCACCCAAAAGCACGATGGCCTCTCCCCTGTCAATCGTCAGGTTGATATCGCGGAGCGCCATTTCCCCTTCATAGGAATACGAAATATCCTTTAGTTCAATCATTAGCTAACCTCTGCTTAAGAAAATAAAGAAAACCAGCAGCCCTATGTGGATCGTCAGGTGAAGGATATCGGCGGTGCCAAAGCGAACGGTCTGAATCACACGATATTCGCCAGTAAAGCCTCGGCATTCCATGGCGGAATGCATCTCCTCCGCCATTTCCACAGACCTGAGAAATAGTGTACCCGCCACGCCCGACAGGGCGGTGTATTTGCTTCTGTTTTTTCCGACAGACCGCAGCTTCAAAGCCTGAAGCTGCTCAAGAGAAAACTCGCCCAGCAGAAGAATATATTTAATGGTGCTGTCCAGAACGAAAATAAACAGATCTGGAATTCGGACGTATTTCAAGGCGCCCGCAATATGATCCCACCGCGTGGTTCTGGAGAGCAGGTTGACCGCCATCACCGTGGCAAAGAGTTTAGCGCAGATTCGCACGGGACTGTACCCCTCAATGAGAAACACCGCCGGCAGCAGAAGAATCGCGGTAAAAGCAGCAGCTCCGAAACTGAGCTTCAGAACGGAGGAAATCTCTCCGGCCCGCATGACGCTGAGCTGCAGCAGCAAATAGGTGATGACTGTGATCAGAAAAATCTCACTGCGGGTCATCGCCGTCAGCACGACCAACAGAAGGGTGCCCAGAACTTTCACCGGCGCTGAGGCGGAAAAGCGATCCGCCGCGCGGCTGCTCTGGCTTCTGACAAGGGACAAAACCTCCATCAGACCAAGAATACTTCGATTGACAAAGGAATCCTTGTCCGTTGCAGGAACATAGTCCTCGTCCGCCAGCATCCACCGGGGCATGGACTTGCCATGCTGCTCAGAACGCAATGTCACATTTATTCCCTCATATCTGATGTTGTCTAGGCGCTTTGACAACGCCGCTGATCAGCTTAAACACAATGATAAGAATGGCCACGCCAAGCAGTGCGGACAGCACATAACCAAACACCTCCGGCAGACCGGTGACGGAATAATCCGGCATCAGCGCCTCGAAGCTAAACCCGTTTGCCATCCCCTCCGGGATAAAGCCCAGGCTGGTCCCCCCTGTCACAACATCCTGAATTTCCGCCGTGCCCCACTCTCCCCAGGCTGTTCCGGTGGCCAGCAAGCCAAGCGGCGTGAGGCAGATCAAACCGGCCAGCAAGCCATAAATTGCCTTGGTTTTTTTGCCGCTCTGGTAAAAGGCGCCGGGGGCGGTTTTTTTGAGAAATGTGAAGATGAACACGGTAAACAGCACTTCCACAACTCCAGCTACCAGCATGTGGGGAATGACCATCGCTGGGATAGACACCGAAAGCGGATATGGGCAGTAGAGCGGTTGCCCCGAGGCGTCCGTAAATAACAGCGGCTGTATGCCAAACTCCACCGCCGCGCACAGCGATGCCACCACTAAGCCAAAATAGGAGCCCAATATCACCGCCGCATATTCACCCCTCGGTGTTTTGACACGTTCCTTCACAAAGCGATACATCAGGTGCCCCAGGAAGGGTAGCACAAAGGCCATATTAAAACAGTTCGCGCCGAAGGCAAGAATCCCGCCGTCCCCAAACAGAAGCGCCTGCAGCATCAAGGCGACCGTCACGGAAATACATGCGGCGTACGGCCCCAGCAAAATGGCCAGAAGTGTCCCTCCAACCGCATGCCCCGTTGTTCCTCCGGGAAGCGGGACGTTGAACATCATCATCAAAAAGGAAAACGATGCGCCGATTCCAAGCTGAGGCAGCTTTATTTTTGACAGCTCTTCTTTTACCTTGCGTACAGAAACCGTCCACACCGGAATCATCGCCGCCCCCATCACCGCACAGGTAGAGGGACTTAAGTAGTGATCAGGAATGTGCATACAGACCAACCCTTCCCCAATTATTCTTCCATCAGCCGCACGGCTTTCGCTATTCTAATCGATCAAGCCGCCGCGCGTTCTTTTCGTTGAATGTTATTATACGGGGAAATTGTTATGGCGCAAGCCCGTATGGGGGATATTTCTTTCATTTTTATGAAATTGGCGCGAAATATCCGGCATTACAGGTTATTTTTTGTATGGCTCTCCAAATCGCCCTGCAAATTGTTTTAGCGGAAATTATTTGATGAAGCGGTCGATTGCCTTATTTAGCTGTTCAATTTCCGTTTCGTCCCCCGATTCCACGGCATCGACAATGCAATGCGCGATGTGATCCTTCAAAATTTCTTTGCCCGCGCTGTTCAATGCCGCGATGACGGCGGAGAGCTGAATGAGTACCTCACTGCAGTCCTTGCCTTCCTCGATCATGCGCTTGACCGAGTCCAGATGACCGCTGGCCCGGGACAATCGGTTCAAAACCGCTTTTGTGTTCTTGTGGACATGGGGGTGGGGATTTTTGTCATCATGGGAATGGACATATTCGGTACCGTCGGGCAGTTGATGTGTGTGAAGCTTCTCCGACATGGGCTCTCCTCCTCTTTCATTGCTATCCGAAACAATCACGCGCAGCGGATATACGCCTTAAAACAGACTGATGGGCAGTGACTCATCATCGTTTCCCTTTTGAATAGAGCGAATGGTCACATCATAGCCGTAATCCGGATTGACCTCCACGCGAACGCGCTCTCCGGTCTTGTGCCCCATCAGAGCTTTTCCCACCGGGGATTCCTTGCTGATCAGCCCTTTGAGTGTATTCTGACGCAGGGTCGTGACAATTTGAATCCGCTGAGTTTCATCATCCTCTTCGAAATACAGCTCCACAGTGTCAAACAGGCCGATCTCATCCGCCTTGGACAGCGTGGAGATCACTTTTGCGGTGCGAATCATATTTTCCAAATACCTGACACGGCTATCATTTCTGTTTTTTTCCCGCTTCGCCGCCTTATATTCAAAATTTTCACTTAGGTCGCCAAACCCTCTGGCCGTTTTCACTTCCTCAACCAACTTGGGACGAAGCACCTTGACCCTATGGTCGATTTCCTCCCGCATTTTCAGAAGATCAACCTCTGTGAGCTCATCATGCATTTAAATTCCTCTTTTCCCAGCAGTTCCTTCGGTTCTCAATAGCGGAAGCCTTATACCGGCTTCGCAAGAGAATCTCTCCGGAGATCAGTATACTACATAGTCCCGCATTGTGTCCACAGAACCTTGTGATCATTTCCGTATATGTTCCACAGCCAAGCGCATAGATATCATTTATGACGTTCAACCCGGCACCGCAGCCCTATGCATGCCTTATGAACGCAACGTCAGCGCATGAAGGCTTTCCCTGCGCTGAATTGTTTGGGACATCTGGAGGAAGGGAGATGCTGCATGAAGAACACACAATCCCCTAATCACAAAATCGGCCTGATCCTGTGCGGAGGAGGCGGAAAAGGCGCTTACCAAATCGGCGTATGGAAGGCGCTGCGGGAGTATGGATATGAATCACAGATTGCAGGGCTGTCGGGTGCATCCGTCGGCGCGCTCAACTCTGCATTGTTTGCTCAAGGTGACTGGAACAATGCGGAGGATGTTTGGCTCCAAGTCACACAATCTGATTTTCTTCACATCAAAGATAAAGCGCGTCTTTTAGCGCAGACGACATCAGGCATACTTAACATTCCGCTTTTTTATGCGACTCCGTTTTTCAACCGGCTGATTCTCAATCTGGCAGCTTTACTCATGAAGTTCAGTGTGAAGCTATTATCCATATCGAAAAGCAGTCCCACATTGGAGGCACAGAAAACGAAGCTGAGTGCTTACCATGTGGCCGTGTACCTCATGGCATACATTTTCCGTACCACTATTTTCACTCAGGATCGGTTAAAAGAAATATTAATGCAGCAAATTCATTTTTCACATGAAACTATCAAGAAATATGATGTTTTTTCCTCTGTAACCGTTCTGAATCCGGTGTCAAAACCGATTTTGGATACAGAATACATCACCTGGGCAGGAAAATCTGAACAGGAAATCATCCAGCTCATTCTTACCTCCGCCGCGCTGCCGGTGGTTTACCCCTACGAGGAAAAAGACAATGTCATTTTTTTTGATGGCGGCGCAATCGATACAATCCCAATTAAACCGTTATATGACCTGGGTTATCGCAGCTTTATCGTAATCCCGCTGGCGAATCAAACAGACAAACGGTTTCATCGGCACTGGGAGCAGATGAAACAAATGTATCCAGACTGCCGTTTTTTGCGCATTAACCCAAGCAGCACTTTTGGCGGCGGCCTTTTGGACACATTAACCGTCAATCAACGTGTGACAGAGCAACGAATTCAGGCGGGCTATGAGGATGGCTCCATGGTACTGAAGCGGGAGGGACCGTCATTTTTTCATCAGGGATGAAATTTGATTCGTGAGACCATAACCCTTTCTTTGCCCGCGCATCCGATCATCAAGCACGGCGTTTGGAACCGTTTTATAATAAAAAAACCTGTATCCTCACTTTCTTAACGGATACAGGGCTTCAAGTTTTGAAGGCGCCACCCAGATTTGAACTGGGGGTCGAAATTTTGCAGGTGTCTAATTCGTTCCTTGTTAAACTTCAATACCAGAAGATCGCATTAGATCATGGAACGATACTGCCGCAGTCCACACGTGATAAAATGAGCAGGCTGATTGCAATAGTCAGCCTGCTTGAAACTCGATATATAGAGATAACTGACCATAAAGCAAATCTCTCTATCTGCTTACTACGTTTCTACGATCCCATCACTCCCCAAGATTCTGCCTTTCTAAAGGTAAAGATAAGGGCATTTTGAAAAAGTTTGGGCTCCGATGGTTCACCAAATAGGACAAAGCCGAACGTTTTTTTCGTGGGCGGTCATTTCGGAATTATAGTTTACCGTTGAGTTTGCGTTACTACGCTGTAACAGAGCCAGTCGTTACCGTTGCAGAACCAGACCCAGAAGAATTTCCGGCGAAGACAGTAACAATGGCCCGATACGTATTGCCAGAGGTTCCGTTATATGTAATGCATCCTGCCATACTGTTGGTGTTACTAGCGAGAAGTTTAGAAGTAGTAGAACTGTAGTAGGTTTTCACAGCAACCCATGAAGAACCACTCTTTTGTTGTATCACTATTTTTGTCGCACCGATGCTAGTCATGGTTCTTGTTGCATTAACAGAGTACCCTACCTCAACAGAACCGCTTCCGCTTGCAGTAACCCATGCATTATAATCGGAAAGGTAAAGACTTGACTGAACTGTCACGACTGCGGCTGAGGCGGAACCAACAAAAATGGCACAGATAAGTAAGAAAACGGTCACTTTTGATAACGATCTTTTCATTTTATAAGTCACCTTTCGTAAATAGAATCAATCATACTTTTTAAATCAGGTTCAGATACGTCTCCTTGAATCACACATTCAAATCGATCAAATGCCCACACGGCTTTCATTGTATCTAGGTTTGACATTATGTAATGGGTGATACCCTTTTCTTCATATATACTTACTGCGCTGTCGTCTTTTTCATAGACGGAATACGATGTAGGTACTTGGTTATACTGAAGGATTTCAATCGATAAAAAGCGAGTCCCATTTTCAAATGCTACATTGAAAAATGTCCTGTCAGACATGGCGGAAACGGTCACTGAAGTGACCTGAAACCCTTCCGGAATCCAAGAAGGCGCCAATGCTTCTGTAACACCATAGGCATCCAATGCATCCTGCAGTGTTGTATACTCTGCGTCGTCTGCGCTGGAAATTACGGGTTCATTTTCCTCCTGCACCGAGGAATCGGGTCCCTCAAACTGGAACACGTCTGCTGTCCAACGTCCAATTGCGCCAAAGATATCCGCGCCGGCTGCTTGGGCAACTGTCAGCCCACACAACAACACCGCCAGAACTGCAGCAATTGGAATGATGCGCAAGCTTACTCGCTGTTTCTGCCTGATTGGCTTTGCGTCAACTGTCTGCACTGCATCTGAGATAGGAACCTGCTCTCGATCATTCACTTCATCAATATACTCGCTGCAAAATGTATCCCACGCCATATTTACATCGATCGGCGGTACAACATTCTTTGCGTTCAAAGCGGCGACAAGCTGTGTGAGTCGTTCCAGATTTGCCGTTTCACCCCAAACCAGCTCAGCTTGAATCAGCTTTTCTAGTTCATCCGCACTTAGCTTGTCCAAAAAAGATGTATCATTCTTCTCATTCGATGTCGCAGACATACCGAACCTCCTTTCCTATCTATATACTCCAAAAATGATCCTCAAATGGACGGTCAAAATAAACAAACTTCGCGATCCTTATTTGTAATTTTTGACAGCTTCTGCCTTGCACGTTGGATTCGCTTATAACAGCCCCCTGCCGGAATTCCAAGTTTTCTCCCAATTTCCTCCCCTGTATACCCGTACGCATAGAACCAAATCAATAATTGTATCTCTTCATCAGTCAACACAGTTCGCCATTTTGACAACCATTCAACATTGCAACCCTCGCACTCCTTGATGTTTTGCTGTCGTGACTCGGAGTAGGAATCATAAAGCTCGAGCACAATTTTTTGATTTCGCTTTTCATGTGCTAAATTGTAACTCAGCGTTTTCACCAGCCAGCCCACTGGATTTGGATGTACCATAATCTCATCGATTTTTTCATATGCGCACCGAAAGGTGTCTTGCGTGATATCAAAGGCATAATGATAATCCTTTAGGCTAGCAAATGCAATTTTATATATGAAGTCAAATTGTTTTTCATATATCTGCTCAAAAAAATGATCACACCGCTCTATCATTATCCACCTCCCGCAGGATTTTAAAGCAATAATTGTATCCATATTTTACATTTGTGGTTTGATTCTGTCAAGTTATTGTTATTTTCCCCTAAATAGGTGATCTAAGTTTGTATGATAATACAAACTTAATATTTCTTTCTGATTTTTGTCCAATTTAGCTCTTTGGGAGGAGTATACAAACAGAGGGATAAAGAAATAGGGCAGACTACCCCGCAGGGTGGAGATTGGAAAGGAGGGGAGTCCATTGGGTTTAGCTTCAACTTAATTTGTCACTGTGGATCGGCTATACTTAGTTAAGTAATTAGAAAAACAATTATGAATCTTATGCTCCATTCTGCCTATGTAAAACTTATGCTGCTGACTATGATAACAATTGTACTCCAGTTGCTATACCTAATCTTATTGCAATGATTGGAGACCACAAAGATATATCCTTTATAAATAGCTATACTGTCATTAAGATATTTAAAAAAGTTGCCAATTACGGAATTGTAATTTGGCGTTACAGTGAAAGTAGCAACTGCAAGTCCGTCATATTCAAATATTAAGACAGAAATTGACTCGTAATGGTTGTGGAAGCTTTGGTAGATATCTTGACTTGTCCGTTTTCAACATGAGCGATTTTAATATCCACACTATTAAAATAAGCAGTTAATACTTGAATTTCTAACACGGGGTACATTTAATAACTTCTCCGTGTGATAAAAAATATGTTATCTAATTATTATAAAATTATCATAGAAGGAGATTACGATTTGCACATAATCAGTTGCATTTCAAATCAAATGTATGGAATTTAAAGTATCAGCGATTCTATTATCAATTATTTCTTTTTGTCTATTGGCTTTTATTATTGTCAACAGTATAGGAGATAACTCAGGTAACTTATTTTCATATATGGCTAGTCAGGTAAAACAAATTGATCTTCAAAATGGTAGTACCGGAGGAATAATATCTATCAAAGACAAAGATTCAATTTCAACAATTATTGATACTTTAAATTCGTTTAAGTATTCTTCCGAAGAAGAATTACTTCCGGCATCAGGTTGGTCTTATTCTATTCGTATTTTTGAGTATGATGGAACTAATAACCCCTCAAGAATCTTTATTACTGACTCAACTGTAAAAATGGACAATATAAAATATCAATCAAGCAGCGACAACTATTTTACTAATTTTATTGATCAGTGGATGCCTTAAGAAAATTAATTCTATATAATTAGACATCTGATATTCTCATCAAGTCTCAGCGAATGCCGGCTAGTATCTATTTTTATTTAAAAACTGGTTAATCCGTATTTTTTTATATTCTGCAAATTAATAATTTAAATATGACCATAACTTATAATCCTTGATTGCATTAATATTAATCGCATCTTGAGTTCTTTTCTTCTCCATTGGTTAGTCAAGTATTGTTATCTCCGGAGTATAATTGACCGAAAACGCCGGCGGAAGCAGATCGCTTCTCCAATCTGGACGCGTAGAAGCCGCAGCTTCACGAGTTCATGCACCAAGGCGTCTTTAACTGCGTGGTCCTGCTGGAACGGCTGCGGGCCGCTGGTTACAGCGGCGGGATTACCATTCTTAAAGAGTATGTGCGTCCGTACCGCCCAGCAAAAGCACTGCCCGCCGTGCGGCGCTATGAAATACCGCTGGGAGACGCGGATCGTGACCCGCGATGGGATGGTCAGTTTCGACGGTGTCCGTTACGGCGTACCGTGGCAATACAGCCGCAAAGAAGTGCACGTCCGGTTGTGCGCCGGTTCTCTGGAAATCTACTATGGCGAGGTTCTGTTGGCAAAACACAAGGCTCAGTACCATTCCAGCAACGTCATTTTCCTGCAGGGTCAGTACAGCGGGCTTGCAGAAAGCAATGGCGTCCCCGTGCCATTTCCATGCGCCAGTAAAAAAGATGGCGCCGTGGAAGTCCGTGAGCTGAGCGTTTATGATCAGCTGCTGGGAGGTGTTTCCCATGGTGGAACTGGAACATGCCCGTGAACTGCTCGGCAGCATGGGACTTGAAACCGCCGCCACGCTGCTGGACGCACGGATGGAAGGGTCTCTGCACGGGGAACACACCTATGCGCGGTTTCTAGACGAGCTTTTAACCTCCGAGCAGCGGGAACGCAGTCGGAAAGGCGAGGAAATGCGCACAAAGCTGGCACGTCTCCCGAACCGAAAAAGTCTGGAAAAATTCGACTTCAGCTTTCAGCCTTCCATCAACAAACGGCAGATTGACGAGTTAGCCACCCTCGCCTTTGCCGCCCGCACGGAGAACATGATCCTGTTGGGGCCGCCCGGCGTCGGCAAAACCCATTTGGCGGTCGGTATCTCCATGAAGGCCCTGAAAGCCGGTCTGATGGTTTACTACACCAGCCTGGCACGCCTGATTGAGGACCTCAAGCGGGCATTGGAGCAAAAACCGGCTGGAGAGGCGCTGGCGGGTCTATCTGCGTCCGGCAGTTCTCATCATTGACGAGGTTGGGTACATGTAGCTCAACCGTCAGGAGGCCGAGCTTTTCTTCCGGCTGGTTTCCGAACGCTACGAACACGGCAGCATTATCCTGACCAGTAACAAGTATTTCAGCGACTGGGGCGAGCTGCTCAGTGATACCGTGATTGCCACAGCCTGGCTCGACAGGCTACTGCATCATGCTCATATAATTAATATCCGTGGGCAGACCTGTCAACGGCAAAGTAAAAATGCAGGTTTGTGGCAATTAAATTATGTAGGTTAGTGGCAGCAAAGTAATGCATGTAAATCTGAAAATTACTGAGCGTTTTGCTGGAAGAGGGTGTTTGCTGCTTCTTCTTCATGTATTCCTTGCGTTCTTTCAGCCTGTAGCTTTCACCCTTGATATTGATAACGGTGCGGTGATGGAGCACCCGATCGAGAATGGCGGAAGCAATGGTAACATCAGCAAAGACTTCGTTCCACTGGGAAAAAGTCTGATTGGAGGTAAAGATAGTTGAGGCTTTCTCATACCGCTTGGCAATGAGTTAATAATTTAATGATAGCAGGGCATACATATATCGTATATATGAGTGCTAACGGTAGCGGTGGAAACATTAGTGTTAGTTGCAGCGTAGTTACAAGCTAAATGTTCTTTGATAAATTAGCAAGAAGTCATTGATTTTGATTAAATTCGAGATGAATGACTAGCACATTTTGGAACGATAAGTTAAAGTTTTTGATATGCCCTTATATTATATCCAAAATCGCAATCTATATTTTAATATCTACAATCATCTTATACCTAATTTTTGAGTTCAAATATACCACAGAGCTATTGTGGGGCTGGCGTCTGGAAAGGTGAAAATGTAATTAGTGGTGCATCGGCAGGATATTACTACGAGACTGGCAGTGCTTGGGCAATTGATAAAAATGAAGCAAATTACGTTGCCTCTGAGTCTTAAAAAAGAATCTATTAAATACTAGTCCAGCTTCTTTATTACTCCATCAAGTTAGGATTTTCATTACGAATATTGTTTTGAAGCCTAACTTGTGGAGTAAATGTATATCATAATTAAGAATTTTTATCCGGAGGTAACTATGAGTAAGATAAACGAAATACTAAATGTAATTTTATGTGCATGCATCCTGGCCTGTATATTCATTACTGTTTTTTGGGACATGAAAACAGATAACATTGAAACTCTAACTGAAAATGTGATGTCATATGATAATTTTGTTGCCTTAGTATCTTCAGAATGAGAGTTTCGTTTTACCCAGTTATAATTACCTAGAAGGTAACGACGGGACTCAGTTGATTTATATTGATAAAAAACTCTCATTTAATCATAGATCATATCTTACATTGGATCATGAACAGAGTACATTATCAACCCAGAAGCGAATAGAATACTTGAATAACAATTCCACATGTCTAGCATTAATCGATTTTATCTACTTGGAACAATCCCTTGATAAATATCTGATAAGGTAGAATAAGATGCGCAAATTCAAAAACGGATAAAAAGAGACACGGTTTGCAGATCTCTGATAGAATGAAGTTACCACACCACCATTCTGAAAGGACAGCAAACCATGCCTGAG